>OBID01000120.1_pt1 | contig 34091 bp, 30 predicted proteins | sample 1519781 | NCBI WGS metagenome assembly OBID01 (sample SAMEA3991478, study PRJEB22521) | metagenome | biome: anthropogenic terrestrial biome; feature: sewage plant; material: sludge | place: Sweden | collected 2012-09-26 | reverse complement strand
ATGTGATATAATCATTATATCAATATTTCATAGAAAAGAGGACAAATATGGATAAAGAACTAACACTGGATGTTTATTGCGGTGATCTTCTGGAAAAAATGAAAGATATTCAGACAGAGTCAATAGACCTCATAGTAACAGATCCACCATATAATCTAAGTAAAAATTACGGAAATAACCAGGATAGTCTTCAATTTTCAGAATACATGTCATTTTCAAGAAAATGGCTTAAAGAAGCAGACAGAGTTCTGAAAAAAAACGGGACAATATATATTTTTATGGGTATGAGGTATATTTCATATATATATAATATTCTTGAGAGTGAAATGAAATATAATTTTAATTCATGGATCATATGGTACTATACTCAGGGAATAGGAAAAACAATAGGATTCAGTCCTCGTCATGATGATATACTGATGTTTACAAAAAGCAAAAAGTTTACTTTTAATCTTGACGATATAAGAATTCCTCAGAAATTTTACCGGTCCGTCAATAATATGAGAGGTGCTAATCCGGGAAACGTATGGAAATTTTCTCATATGCATTACTGCAATAAAAACCGTCTTCAGCATCCTACGCAAAAACCGGAAGGATTATATGAAAGAATAATACTTGCAAGTTCAAATGAAGGGGATATGGTTCTTGATCCGTTCGTTGGTTCAGGGACAGCCCTGAGAGTATGTCAGAATACAAACAGGAACTGCATAGGTATAGACATTAATCCTGAATACATAAAAATGTGCAGGGACAGGCTTTTAAGACCTTTTGAGGGGTTTGATTCAATTGATGAACGTATGGAAAGAGTTCCTAATGATCTGAATGATCCAAAAATAAGAGAAGAATATATCCGTAATCATGTCGAATGGTTTTTGAAAAATCATCAAAGCTCTGTTCCGTCATTTATAAAGGAAGTAAGAAAAAAATACAGTGATAAAATGGCGAATGATGGTCAGCTTGATATGCTCGACGAAATAGAATCAGGATGTAAGAAATTATAGTCCGTTAAGTGTATCTTTGACATCTGGGTCTGTGATACAAAGTCTGATACCAGTAAAATTTCTTTTTAAACAAAATGGTCTGCATTTTATTATAAATGCAGACCATTAATATTTTACATGTGTTCTACCGGTTCAATTGCCAGTATATCAAGATGTTTTAAAATTATTCGCTTTGTAAGTGAGATAAGTGCTATCCAGTTTTTCTTCTTTTCTTCATCAGTTTCTGTTATAATGTGATTGTCATGATAAAATTTAGAAAAGACCGTAGCAAGTCTATAAGCATTATCACAGATGTAATTAGGAGCTTTTTCATCAATTGCATAGCGGAATACATCACCTGTAAGCAGGATTGATAAAATAAGTTCTCTTTCTGTATCAGTATATAGCTTTGTAACAGTATCATTTTTGTTATCAGAATCAGTTTTCTTTAGTATAGAATTGATTCTTGTAATAGTATAAAGAAGATACGTTCCGGTTTTGCCTTCAAATGAAAGAAATTTATCAATGTCAAATATGTAGTCTTTCGAACGATGATTTATGAGGTCTCCGAATTTTACAGCTGCCACTCCTACACGACGTGCTATTTCTTTATGGTCTTCACCACTTAAAAAATCCGATGTGTCAAGTTTATCTGAAGCTGCTTTTGTTACTGTTTCAAGAAGGTCAGATAATCTCATTACTCCGCCGTCACGTGTCTTGTAAGGTTTGCCGTCGCTTCCGTTCATTGTACCAAAGCCAAGAAGTTCAAGTTCAGTTTCTTCAGGAACAAGTCCTGCTTTTTTTGCACATCTGAATACCTGAGTAAAATGTAGTTCCTGCCTTTTGTCAACAACATACCATATTTTCTGTGGTGCAAAATCTCTGTTGCGCTGAATGATTGTTGCAAGATCTGTCGTTGCATATATGCTTGAGTTATCAGATTTTTTAACGATAACAGGGGGCATAGGTGCTTTGTCACTTTCAAGTTCGACATCAACCACCATTGCACCTTCGCTTTCATAAAGAAGTCCTTTTGATGTAAGTATTTCAATAAGTTCATCGATATATTTGTCGGCATCACTTTCGCCGTACCATAAGTCAAAATCAACGCCGAGCTTTTCATAATTTGATTTCAAGTCAGCAATTGATACACGGAGAATTTCTTTCCAGAGTGCAATATATCCAGGACGATTGCTCTGGAGTTCTGCTGTAGCTTGATGAGCTTTAATTTTAAAGCTTTCATCAGTTTTGCTTTTCTGACTTGCATATGGATAGATTTCATTAAGCATATCAGCAGTAAGTTCTGGAATATAACCTTTTTTAAAATCAACTTTAAAGCACTCCCAGTCAGGATTTCTTGCTTCTAGTTCTGCAATTACAAGACCTATCTGAAGTCCCCAGTCACCAAGATGAACATCCGATACAACCTTATATCCGCATGCACGTGCCAGACGTTTAAGTGATTCACCTATAATTGCTGAACGAAGGTGTCCTATATGAAGCGGCTTTGCAACATTAGGTCCGCCGTAGTCAATTACAATTGTACCAGGATTTTCTGCCTGAGGAATACCAGAGAATTCATCAGATGATATTTTTCCAAGAAGCTCAACCAGATATTCATCTGTCATAGTCATATTAATAAATCCGGGTTTTGCTACTTCAACTTTAAGAAATGCAGGATTATGAGAAATTACAGCTGCAACTTCATCCGCTATAATAAATGGAGCTTTCTTATACTGCTTGGCCGCAGCAAAAGATCCGTTGCACTGAAACTGACAGAGATCAATACGGTCTGATACAAATACCGTACCAAGAGATTTATTATAACCGCATTTTTCAAATGCTTCGGATACTATTTCCGTTAAAATCTGAGTTATTGTATTCATTATTTTATTCTCCTTTTCATATTCATAATGATATCATATTTTTAATGAAAACGCAACTATGACACATAAATTTGTCTGTATAAAAATGCTTTCTGATAATAAAATACTATAGTAAAATACACTTGTATATGAATGAATTTTTAACCTTACTTTATTCAGTATTATTATACGCCTGAGTTATCAAATTCCGGAATAAAGCTTTCAGATGCTGTTTCACCATCCTGTACAAACGCATTTTCTATTCCCAGTGAAAGTGCATAGTCAATTATTTTGTCATACTCATCACATGTTATCTTTCTGTTTATTTCCGGATATGGTGATACATTTGACATAGGAGTATACTGATTCATAATGCTGATAAAAATATCATCCTGATATTTATGATAAAGATAACTGATAATATCTTTGGAGTCATTTTCGCATTCCGGAAGCATGAGATGTCGTACGATAACTCCCTTTTGCATAATGCCTTTTTCATTAAAAACAGGTTTTCCTGTCTGACTGAACATATGCTCAACAGCTCCTCTGGCAATGTCAGAATAATTTCCTGCATTTGAATATTTTTTTGCAATATCCGGACTCATATATTTGAAATCGGTAAGATAGATATCAATATATCCTTTAAGCATATCAATTGTCTGTGCCTTTTCATATCCGCTGCAGTTATATATAACAGGGATTGAAAGTCCTGCTTTTCTTGCTTTTTCTATTGCATTTATTATAGAGATGGTATAGTGAGTAGGAGTAACAAGGTTAATGTTGTTGGCATTCTGACACTGAAGTTCCATAAATATTTCTGCAAGTCTGTCATCAGTAATCTGCTTTCCTGTATAAGAATTTGCTACCCAATAATTCTGGCAGTATACACATCTGAGCTGACATCCGCAAAAAAATACAGCGCCTGAACCTTCTGTTCCTGAAATGCATGGTTCCTCCCACATATGAAGTGCAGCTCTTGCAACAACAGGTTCAGCTGGTGATCCACAGAAACCTGTTGTGACAAATCTGTTAATACCGCATTCTCTCGGGCAGAGAGTGCATGAACTCAGTATTGATTTTTTATCCAAATTAATCATCCCGTTTCTTTTTTATAGCAAAAATAATTATAGCATAATATAACTTTAAAAACAATTCTTAAGATATTAATTATTTTATAAAAAAATAACTGGACAAATGATGAAGTATATGATATAATTATCTTCAGAAAAACTCCTTTAAGTTAATCCGGAGAGGTTGACAAGGTAAATATAATTAAGCTGTTAATTTTAAACATAGTATATCTTTAGAAATAATTATATAGTATATGGCTGAAAAATTATACCTATCTGTCAACTGGCAGATAGGTTTTTATTTTGCATCTGTGAGGTGGTTGTTTGAAGCAGAAAGCGGTTATTCTTGATGAGAATGCAATAAAAAGGGCTGTGGCACGTATCGCATATGAGATACTTGAGCAAAACAAAGGTGCTGAGTCAATATGTCTTGTCGGAATTTTTTCTCGTGGTGTATTTCTTGCACGGAGAATTGCCGAAAAAATATATGAGCTTGAGGGCGTACACGTAGAATGCGGTGAGCTTGATATTACTCCATACAGAGATGATCAGAGAAAAATTTCGGAAAATGACAAGACGAAAATTGACTATGACATAAATAATAAGGTTATTATACTTGTTGACGATGTAATTTATACTGGAAGGAGTGCAAGAGCGGCGATTGATGCTCTGATAGAACGTGGACGGCCGAGAAGAATTCAGCTTGCTGTACTTATTGACAGAGGACATCGTGAGGTACCGATAAGGCCTGATTTTATAGGAAAAAACCTTCCTACATCCCATGAAGAAAAGGTTAAAGTTCAGGTAAGTGAAATAGATTCATGTGACAGTGTGTCAATTTTTATTCCGGATGATAATTAAGAGAAAGGATTGTTTTATGAATAAAAATATTCTTATAAAGAACATTTCAATCGTAGATGAACAATATGATATTGATAAACATTATGATGTCCTTATATCTGATGGAATTATTCAAAATGTCGGAATCGATCTGAAAGACAGTACTGCCAAAGTTATTGATGGTACAGGTCTTACAGCGTTTCCGTCATTTTTTGATATGCATGTGCATTTTCGTGATCCGGGATTTACTCACAAAGAGGATATTATTACTGGATCAAAAGCTGCTGCAGCTGGCGGTGTAACAGGAGTACTATGTATGCCAAACACCAATCCTCCTGTAGATAATAAAGAGACAATTAACTATATTTTATCCAAAGCTGCACAAACTGATATAGATGTTTATCAGTCAGCATGCATAACATCTGAAATGAAAGGAAATCAGCTTGCTGATTTTGAGATGTACAAGTCTCTTGGAATAAAAGCCGTTTCAGATGATGGCAGGCCTGTCAAAAATGCAGAAATTCTGCGGCAGGCAATGATAAAAGCATATGATAAGGATATTATTCTTATATCTCACTGCGAAGATATGGACATAATCGGCAAAGGTATAATCAACAGGGGTTCTGTTTCTGAAAAACTTGGCATTGAAGGTATGGACCGTGCATCGGAGGATTATATAACAGCACGTGAAATTGCACTTGCTGGTACTACCGGTACAGCAGTTCATATTGCTCATGTAAGTACAGAAGGAAGTATCGGTTTTATTAAAGATGCAAAGGCAAGAGGAATAAAAGTAACATGTGAAACATGTCCTCATTATTTTGCATTTACCGACGAAAAACTTATGTCTCTGGATGCAGATTTCAGAATGAATCCACCGCTGCGTGATAGCCGTGATGTAGATGCAATAACAGAAGCTGTGATTGATGGAACGGTAGACTGTATTGTAACCGATCATGCTCCGCATGCAGCATCTGAAAAGGCTGATTTCAAAAAAGCACCTAATGGTGTTGTAGGACTTGAAACATCACTGGCAGCAACCCTCACATATCTTTACCATACAAAGAAAATTACACTCCAGAGAATAGCAGAGCTTATGTCATTGAATCCAAGAAAGCTCCTTGGTATTGAACCTGTATATATAAGGAAAGGTCAGAAAGCAGATATATGCATAGCTGATATTAACCGTGAATGGATTGTTAATCCTGATAATCTTCACTCAAAATCACATAATACAGTGTTCAAGGGAACAAAGCTTAAAGGTAAGCCTGTTATGACAATCTTAAATGGAAAAATAGTATATTCTGATTTAAATATCTGAGAAAAGAGGTTCAAAAATGTCATTTGACAGATTAATCAAAAAAATCATTGAAACTAAAAATCCGACTGTTGTAGGTCTTGATCCGATGATTGACTATGTTCCTGAATATATCAGAAACAAATATTTTATCAAGGATGGAGAAACATTCAAAGCTGCTTCAAAGGCGGTTCTTGCATTTAATAAAGCTATTATTGATGAAATTTATGATATTGTTCCTGCCATAAAACCGCAGGCTGCATATTACGAAATGATGGGACATTATGGAGTAAAAACTCTTGAACAAACTATCAGATATGCAAAAAGCAAAGGCATGTTTGTAATTACAGACGGAAAGAGAAATGATATCGGAGCTACCATGACAGCATATGCATCAGCTCATCTGGGAAATACAATTATAGGCGGAAGCAGTCTTGAAGCATTTGCATCTGATGCACTTACTGTAAATGGATATCTTGGTACAGATGGTATTGAGCCATTACTTGATATTTGTCAGAAGAAGGACAAAGGAATATTTGTTCTTGTAAAGACATCGAATAAATCAAGCGGTGAACTTCAGGACAAAAAAATTGATGGAGTTCCGATTTATGCTGTAATGGGAGATATGTGTGAAAACTGGGGCAGCTCACAGATAGGTGAATATGGTTATTCATCTGTGGGTGCCGTTGTAGGAGCTACATATCCGGAGCAGCTAACCGAACTTCGTCAGAGACTTCCTCATACAATGTTTCTCGTACCCGGTTATGGTGCTCAGGGGGGAGGAGCTGCAGGACTTACAGGAGCTTTTGATGAAAATGGCTTAGGTGCTATTGTAAATTCATCAAGATCTGTTATGTGTGCCTACAAAAAAGAAGGCTGTGATGAGAGGGATTTTGCAAAGGCTGCAAGACGTGAAGTAATAAGAATGCGTGATGATATTACATCTGCAATAACCAAGTAAAAAATATTTTATATTTACATGCTATGAAGGGATTGATATGATGGCATTATTTTACACAAGTGAAAAGGCATATTTGCTTTTAGCTGATGGTACTGTATTTGAAGGAAAATCATTTGGTGTAAAGGGAACTACCATAGGCGAGGTTGTTTTTACAACAGGAATGACGGCTTATCAGGAAACACTGACTGATCCGAGTTATTACGGACAGATTGTAACTCAGACATTTCCGCTTATAGGAAATTACGGAGTAAATTATGAGGACTATGAATCAAACAAATCATTCTTAAGCGGATATATTGTCAGAGAATGGTGCAATACACCTTCAAATTTCCGTTGCCAGGGCAATATTGATGATTTCCTTAAAAAACAGAATATAATAGGCATTCATTCAATAGACACAAGAAGTCTTACAAGAAAAATAAGAGAATTCGGAGTAATGAATGGTGCAATTACAACTGAGGATGTATATGCAAAAAAAGCGGAGCTTCTTGAAAAAATAAATTCTTACAAGATAGTAAATGCAGTAAATACAGTAAGTATTCCGGAGATATGCAGCTATAAAGCAGAGAACGGAAAACGTACAGTTGTACTTATTGATCTTGGATATAAAAGAAATATCCGTAATGAACTCCTTAGAAGAGAATGCAATGTAATAGTAGTACCTGACAGAACAAGTGCAGAAGAAATAAAGAAACTGAATCCTGACGGAATCATGCTGTCAAACGGTCCTGGAGATCCTGAAGAAAATGTTGAGGTAATAAAAAATATCGCTGAAATATCAAAACTTGGAATTCCGATATTCGGAATATGTATGGGGCACCAGCTTATGGCTCTTGCACATGGCGCAGGAACAGAAAAGCTTAAATATGGACACAGAGGCGGAAATCAGCCTGTAATTGATCTGAAACTTGGCAAAACATTTGTTACAAGTCAAAATCATGGATATGCTGTTGTAGGTGAGAGTGTTAATACTGATATTGCTGAGGTTTCACATATTAATGCAAATGACAGGACATGTGAGGGTGTAAGATACAAAAATATTAAAGCGTTTACAGTTCAGTTCCATCCGGAAGCTCGTGGGGGTCCACTTGATACATCTTACTTATTTGATGAATTTATGAAGTTAATGGAGGAAAAATAGAATGCCGTTAAGAGAAGACATTAAAAAAGTATTAGTAATCGGCTCAGGTCCAATTATAATCGGACAGGCAGCAGAATTCGACTATGCTGGAACACAGGCGTGCCGTGCGTTAAAGCAGGAGGGCCTTGAGGTAGTACTTATAAACTCAAACCCTGCAACAATTATGACTGATAAAGCCATGGCTGATAAAATCTATATTGAACCACTTACACTTGATGTTGTAAAAAGAGTCATTAAGATAGAAAAACCAGACAGTCTTCTTTCTACACTTGGAGGACAGACAGGACTTACTCTTTCAATGCAGCTTGCAGAAGAGGGATTTCTTGACGAAAACAATGTAAAACTTCTCGGTGCAAATCCTCTTACAATTCATAAAGCAGAGGACAGACAGGCGTTTAAAGATACAATGGAGAAGATTGGTGAACCATGTATTCCTTCAAAGGTTGTAGAAAATATAGAGGATGCAGTAAATTTTGCTGAGGAAATCACTTATCCTGTTATTGTTCGTCCGGCATTTACAATGGGCGGTACAGGCGGCGGAATAGCAGCTGATGAAGAAGAACTCAGAGATATTGCAAAGAACGGATTGAGACTTTCACCTATCACACAGATATTGGTTGAGAAATGTATAAGCGGATGGAAAGAAATTGAGTTTGAAGTTATCAGAGACAGCAAGGGTAATGTTATTACAGTATGCTCTATGGAAAACTTTGACCCTGTCGGAGTCCATACAGGTGACAGTATCGTTATTGCTCCTGCAGTAACTCTTACTGACAGAGAATATCAGATGCTACGTACAGCTGCGCTCAATATTATTTCAGAACTTAAGGTAGAGGGTGGATGCAACTGTCAGTTTGCACTTCATCCAACAACATATGATTATGCTGTAATTGAAGTAAATCCTAGAGTTTCACGTTCATCAGCACTTGCTTCAAAGGCAACAGGCTATCCTATAGCTAAGGTTGCAACAAAAATTGCTGTAGGTTATTCGCTTGATGAAATTATTAATCAGGTAACGGGAAAAACATATGCATGCTTTGAACCTTCTATTGATTATGTTGTAATTAAATTTCCTAAATGGGCTTTTGATAAATTTGTATATGCAAAGAGAACACTGGGTACACAGATGAAGGCTACCGGTGAGGTAATGGCCATAGGAACAAGCTTTGAACAGGCTCTGATGAAAGCTGTAAGATCTATTGAGCTTGGCATAGATTCTATGAATCTTAAAAAGCTTGAGAAGATTTCAACAGAAGAAATACTCAAAAAGCTTGAAACTGTTGATGATGAGCGTTCTTTCCAGGTTTACGAAGCAATTAAGAGAGGAATTTCAGTTGACAAGCTTCATGAAATTACTATGATTGATAATTGGTTCCTCAACAAGCTTAAGAATCTGGTTGATCTTGAAAAATGGCTTGCAGACGGTGAGCTTACAAAGGAAAAATATCTTACTGCAAAAAATTACGGATATCTTGACAGTACAATCGAAAGAATGTCAGGTCAGAAATGTCCGATGAAGAAAACTGCAGTTTTCAAAATGGTTGATACATGTGCAGGTGAATTTCAGGCAGAAACACCATATTTCTATTCCACATTTGATGAAGAGAATGAAGCAAAGCAGTTTATTGAAAGAACGGATAAAGGTAAAAAGAAAATTATCGTTTTTGGTTCAGGCCCTATAAGAATCGGTCAGGGTATAGAATTTGACTATTGTTCTGTTCATTGTGTTTGGACTCTTAAAGAGCAGGGTTATGAAGCAGTAATATGTAACAACAATCCCGAAACAGTTTCAACTGACTTTGATACCGGCGACAGACTTTATTTTGATCCGCTTACAAAGGAAGACGTTGAAGCCATCATTGATACTGAAAACCCATACGGCGTAGTTGTTCAGTTTGGTGGACAGACTGCAATCAAGCTTACAAAGCATCTTTCAGATATGGGCGTTAATATTCTTGGTACTTCTGCAGACAGCATTGATGCAGCAGAGGACAGAGAGAGATTTGATGAAATACTTGAAAAATGTGAAATACCACGTCCTGAAGGACTTACAGTAATGACATCAGAAGAAGCTGTAATAGCTGCTGACAAGCTTGGTTATCCGGTTCTTATGAGACCTTCGTATGTTCTTGGCGGACAGAACATGATAATTGCACATTCAGAAAAAGATATTATTGAATATATGGAAATCATCACAAGAACGATGCTTGAAAACCCTGTTCTTATTGATAAATATATGATGGGTACAGAGGTAGAGGTTGACGCAATATGTGACGGAACCGATTATCTGATTCCGGGAATTATGGAGCATATTGAGCGTGCCGGCGTTCATTCAGGTGACTCAATTTCAGTTTATCCTGCACAGACTCTTTCACCAAGAATAAGACAGACAATAATTGATTATACAAAGCGTCTTGCTCTTGAACTCAATATTATAGGACTTGTTAATATTCAGTATGTTGTATATAACAATGAAGTATATGTAATAGAAGTAAACCCACGTTCTTCAAGAACAGTTCCTTATATAAGCAAGGTTACCGGAATTCCGATGGTTGATATAGCAACAAAAATTATGCTTGGTGCAACACTTAAGGATCTTGGTTATGAAAGTGGTTTATATCCTGAAGGAGATTATGTTGCTGTAAAGGTTCCTGTATTCAGCTTTGAAAAACTTCATGATGTTGATACAATGCTCGGACCTGAAATGAAATCAACAGGTGAATGTCTTGGTATCGCAAAAACATTTGAAGATGCATTACTTAAAGGACTTGTTGCTGCAGGCTTTGATCTTAAGAAAGAAGGCGGTGTGATGATTTCTGTACGTGATACTGATAAGCCGGAAATAATAGCTATAGCCGATAAATTCTCACAGATGGGGTTTGAACTGTACGGAACAATGGGAACTGCTAGCATGCTTAATCGAAATATGATTGCCACAAATCTTGTCGGAAGGGTAGCAGAAGATGAACCGAATGTAATCTCACTTCTTGAAAGCGGAAAGGTTCATTATGTAATTTCAACTTCAGAAAAAGGAAGACTGCCTGCAAGAGACAGTGTAAAAATGAGACGTAAATCCGTAGAAAGATCAATTTGCTCACTTACAGCTATTGATACAGCAAGAGCATTAGCAAATGTTCTTATGACAAACAGAACAATTGATGATGTTGATCTGGTTGATATTACAAAAATTTAAATAAATTAAAAGAACGGGTTGTCACAGGCTAGCATTATATGCGGCAGTCCGTTCTTGTGCTTAATAATATAAGGAGAAAAAAGTTATATGATGAAATATACACAAGGTAAATATATTCTCTTAAAAAAAATAACTCTGGCAAAGCAGATATATGATTTTACAATATTGTGTCCGGATATAGCACAGTCAGCGTCTGAAGGACAATTTGTTCATATTTTGCCGGAACATTTTTCTCTGAGAAGACCAATTTCAATTTGTGGAATTGACAAGGAAAACGGTACACTGAGAATAGTATTTGAGGCAAAGGGTGACGGAACAAACGTTATTGCAGATACGAAACAGGGCGGAAATATTGATATGGTAGGTCCTCTTGGTCATGGATTTACGCTGACAGAAAAAAAAGAAAAAGCAGTTATTGTAGGCGGCGGAATAGGTGTTCCTCCTCTTCTTCCGCTTGCAAAGCATTACGGAAAAAATGCTGTTGTAATACTTGGATTCAGAAGTGCCGATGCAGTGATACTCAAAAAAGATTTTGAGCAGACCGGTGCAAAAGTAATAATCTGCACTGATGACGGAACAGCAGGCATCCATGGATTTGTAACAGAACCATTAAAAGATCAGGCAGCTTCTGCAGATATAATAATGTCATGCGGACCAATGCCGATGCTCAAAGCAATTTCATTAATTGCAGAAAGTAATAATGTTGATTGTCAGGTTTCTCTCGAAGAAAGAATGGGCTGTGGAGTAGGTGCTTGTCTTGTATGTGCATGTAAAGTAAAAAAGAACGGAAGCGAACATTTCGGTCATGTATGCAAGGATGGACCTGTATTTAATTCTAAGGAGGTAATCTGGTAATGGCAGATTTATCAGTAAAAATAGCAGGAGTTGAATTTAAAAATCCTGTTATTCCTGCATCCGGCGTATTCGGATATGGTCGTGAATATGAAGAATTTTATCCACTTTCAAAGCTTGGAGGAATAGCTACAAAAGGAACAACCGGACAGCTGAGAACGGGAAATCTTTCACCGAGAATTGCTGAAACTCCGATGGGAATGCTCAATTCTGTAGGACTTCAGAATCCGGGAATAGATAGATTTATAGAATATGAACTTCCTAATCTTATGAAAAAAGATACTGTTATAATTGCAAATATTGCGGGTTCAACACCTGAAGAATGTGCAGAGGTTGCATCAAAGCTTGATAAAACTGATGTGCATATGATAGAGCTTAATATATCATGCCCTAATGTAAAACAGGGCGGAGCAGCATTTGGAGTTTCATGTCAGGGAGCGGCTTCTGTAACATCACTTGTAAGAAAGGCTACAAAAAAGCCTCTTATAGTAAAGCTTTCACCAAACGTTACGGATATAACAACAATAGCAAAATCAGTAGAAGCTGAAGGAGCTGATGCTGTTTCACTTATAAACACTCTCCTCGGAATGAGAATTGATATAAAGAGCAGAAGACCTGTTCTTCATAACAATTGTGGTGGCTTGTCAGGTCCGGCTGTTTTTCCTGTTGCAGTAAGAATGGTATGGCAGACAGCAAATGCAGTCAATATTCCTGTTATAGGTATGGGCGGAATATCATCCGGAAAGGATGCAATTGAAATGATGATGGCAGGTGCGTCAGCAGTACAGGTAGGTGCAGCAATTATTACGGATCCTTTTGCACCAGTAAAAATAATAGATGAGATGAATGAATTTCTTGATAGTAACGGTATATTATCAGTAGATGATATAGTTGGCAGTGTAAAACCATGGCAATAATAAAGGAGGAGTCAGATGAAGATAATGGCTGTTGACTTTGGCGATGCAAGAACGGGGCTTGCCATCTGTGATCCTACAGAATTTCTTGCTTCTCCTGTCGGAGTAATAGAGGAGAGAAATTTTGAAAGGTGCATAGAAAAGGTAGGATGTGCAGTAAAAGAGCATGATGCTAAAGAAGTAGTTGTTGGATACCCGAAAAATATGAATGGAACAATCGGTGAAAGAGCTGAAAAATGTGATTTGTTCTCAAAAAAACTCGCAGAGCTTGTTGATGTTCCGGTAAAGCTTTGGGATGAAAGAAATACAACTGTATCAGCTCATAATTATTTAAATCAGACCAATACAAGAGGAAAGAAAAGAAAAGCAGTTGTTGATGCAGTAGCAGCAACAATAATTCTAGAAAGTTATTTGCAATTCAAAAAAAACAGTGAGGTGTAATTATGAAAAAAATATGTGCATTTATTTCTGCATTAGCATTGTGCTTTTCATCATTTGCATTATGTGGCAGCAATTATTATCACAATATATATGCAGATGATAACACAGACAATTCAGAAGAGGCAGATAGTGAAAAAATAGACGAAACAAAGTGGCATATAAATCTTCATGAAGCAGCTGATGCAGAATTCACAGATGATGGAGATACATTTACAATGCTTATCAAAAACCCTGGTGGTGAGCCTAATGGCGGAGCAGACAAATGGGACGTTCAGTTAAGATGCAGAGGCGTTGAAATTAAGGCAGGCCACAGATATGGTATTGAATATCAGATATCATCAAGCGAAAACGGATATTATTATACAAAGATAGGAAACCTTGATGCCCAGACTGTAGGCAGTGCTACGGCAGGTGAAGTATGGCATAATCAATATGGAGTTTCGACTGTTGAGAGCTACGTAAATGGAACTATATGCAGAAACTACAATAAAGATTATGGCTCTGGATGGAATATGCAGGAGATATCAGCAGGAGATACAATTACTGCTTCAAGTACATTTGAATCAGATGTTGATATTCCGGTAGCTGAGTGGGTATTTTTCCTTGGCGGCAAAGGCCCGAATACTCCTACCGGATGTTTTGAAGCAGGAACAGTTCTTGAATTTGCAAATATGAGGCTCGTTGATTATACTGAAAAAAAAGAAATTATAAGCTATGGAGAAAAAAATAAAAATATAGTATACGGTGATATTGATAATAACGGAAAAGTTGAAATAAGTGATCTTACAACGATTTCCCTTTATCTGCTTAAAGATATTACCCTGACAGAAGGTCAGATTCAAAGAGCTGATGTATCTTTTGATGGAAAAATAAATATGGCAGATATAGCACAGCTGATGCAGTATATTAAAGGTGACGACATAATTTTAGGATGTAAATAATAGTGGTATAAGCATATTTTCTGTATTGAACATAATGTCTGTTTTGTCTAAATGTATAAAATTACAAATTAATTATGACAAACTATTGAAATTATTATAAAATACTGTTATAATAGATGAAAACGGACATTGGCATTAAATAGAATTGTTCAAAAGGCAGAAAGGATGTTTATATGAGAGATGATGTTATCACTGTTGATGCTCAGAAATGCATTGGATGCAATAAATGCATAAGAGTTTGTCCTGTTAATGTAGCTAACATAATTAAATTGAAAGAAGGTACCATTGATCAATTTGTAGCTTCAGTAGATATGGAAAAATGTATTAACTGTGGAGAATGTGTAAAGGCGTGTAAACATGGTGCAAGAAAATTCAATGACAGCATTGATGAATTAATAGAAGCGCTTGATGCCGGACAGGAAATTGTTATTATTGTTGCTCCTTCAATAAAAACTGCATTCAGGGATAATACATGGAAGAATATTCTTTATTGGATAAAATCACATGGGAATGTCAGAATATATGATGTTTCATTTGGAGCTGATATTTGTACATGGGCACATAATAAGGCTATAAAAACAGGTATGATAAAAAAGTGTATAAGTCAGCCTTGTCCTGCAGTAGTAAATTATATTGAAAAATACAAACCGGATTTGTTAAACATTTTGTCTCCTGTACATAGTCCCGCATCATGTGAGGCAATATTTCTTAGATATTACGGAAAGATCAAAGCACCTATATTTCTTTTATCTCCCTGTATAGCAAAAAGTTCAGAGTCTGTACAGTGGAATAAATTCAATTATAATGTTACATTCAGAAATATTGAAAAATATTTTATTGAACATGATATTCCATATGACATCAAACAAACAGCAGACTTTGAGTTTGATTATCAGCAGGGAGTACTTGGACAGCTTTATCCGAGACCGGGAGGATTAAAGGACAATCTTCTTGCATTTGACAGTAGTCTTGTAATAAGAACTTCTGAAGGCCCTCATGCAGTATATCAGAGAATTGACAGATATACTGATGTGGAAAATGATTTAAGACCTGATGTACTGGATGTTCTTAATTGCGAATATGGATGCAATATTGGTACCGCTACCACAACAAACAATACAATAGCACATGTAGAGGGAGCAATGGATGCACTGGAACTTGAGGCACAGAAATCAAGAAGCTGGTGGCTGGGAAAAGATAAGAAATTTAAAGAGTTTGATAAAAAATTAAATCTGAATGATTTTATATGTAAATATGAAAATAAATATAAACCAATGAAAGAAATGACATATGAGGACAGTGAAAAAATTTTTTCATCAATGTCCAAGGATACGAAAACTTCACGGGAAATAAACTGCACAAGCTGTGGTTATCAGACCTGCTACCAGATGTGTGAGTCAATTTATCATGGACTTAATGTAAAAGAAAACTGTATCCACTATATGCAGAATTATATCAAGCTTGACTATGAGAGAATAAATAACCTCTATACATCTATGAATTATGAGATTTCACACCTTAAGAAAATAATCGGTGATATTTCTAAAATCGTCAACAGCATGCAGGATAAAATGAAAACTGTTTATGAAAATACAGACTCATCTTCAGAAATAAGCGCAAGTATGATAAATATACTTAATGGATTTTCAGAATATTTTTCAGGTATTACCGTTGAACATATAACTGAGATTGATATTGAAAATGTAATTAAATTTACTGATAAGGTAAAAGTCCTCCTGGAAAATTTCAAGTCAAAACTTCTTGATAATAAGGCAGAGAGTTCACAGGCAAGAACTGAACTGCTGAAAATGACCGAACAGATTATTAATCTGAAAAATTTTTCTAAAGTCATACAGGAAAAAATAAAAAAATAACAACAAAGGCATTGTATATTATCCTGATACAATGCCTTTGCTGTGTTTAAAATAAAAGTGAGGAAGTTTTATCAATATTGTTTAAAAATAAGAGCCATTTTTCAGGTTGCAATTTATAAAAAAAATTGATATAATATTAAAGGTTGTATTTTGTCATAAGGGTGGTGAAAAATATGAATGAAAAAACAATTATACTTGAAGGTGTAGTTGAGGATGTTCTGTTCAGAAACAGAAATAACGGATATGTTGTTTTTGAAGTAGATTCCGGTGGTGAACTGATAACTGCAGTAGGAGAAATAGGTGATGTTGAAGAAGGCGAAAAGTTAAAACTTGAAGGCCGTTATGTAAATCATGTAAAATTCGGACAGCAGTTTAATGTTGAATACTGTGAACGTATGCTTCCTAATACAGCTATTCATATTCAGAAGTATTTATCATCCGGAGTAATAAAAGGCATTGGCCCTTCACTGGCAAAAAAAATTGTATCAGAGTTTGGTGACAGAACACTTGAAATTATGGAAAACTGGCCTGAAAAAATGCTTGTAGTAAAAGGAATTTCACCGACAAAGTGTGAGAATATTGCAAATGAAGTAAAACAGATATTTAATTTACGCAGGCTTATGACATATCTTTCACAGTTTGAAATAAAGGCAAAATATGCGATGAAGGCGTTTAAAAAATGGGGATATCAGAGCATGGATGTAATAAAGAGCAATCCTTATCAGCTATGTTCGTATGGTGTTGCACTTGAATTTGAAAAAGCTGAAGAGGTTGCTGTTGCTCTTAATGTAGGTTCAGATTCTCCGATGAGAATAAAAGCAGGTATAACGTTTATTCTGCTTGAAAATTCAAATAGTGGTCATACATGTCTGCCTCTTGACAGGCTGCAGAGAAAAGTATGTGAATATCTTAAGATAAATGAAAAAGATTTTTTCATTGCTTACAATCAAGAATTGCAGGATGAAAATCTTGTTGAGTATATTAAAAATGAACGTGAATTTGTTTATCTTGCCGATTTTTATAAAGCTGAGAGTTATATATCAGGTAGACTCGGAGTTATTAAAGCATTTACATCACCTGATACATATGATTATCAAAAGCTTATTGATGAAAATGAAATAAAAACCGGAATCAGATATGAAACACTTCAGAGACGTGCAATTTCTGAAGCTTTGTCAAAAGGTCTCCTGATACTTACGGGAGGACCTGGTACAGGTAAAACTACAACGCTTAATGCTATTATTTCGATGTATGAGAAAAAAGGTGATACGGTAATGATCTCAGCTCCAACGGGACGGGCTGCCAAGCGAATTGCTGATCTTACCGGATATGATGCAAAAACAATACACCGTTTGCTTGAAGTTGAATATGATATGGACGGAAAACTAAGCTTCAAGCATGATGAAAATAACCCCCTTGCATGTGATGTTCTTATTATTGATGAAATGTCAATGGTTGACTCACTATTATTTGAAAGCGTTTTAAGAGCACTGAGAATAACTTGCCGTCTTATTATGGTTGGAGACAGCGATCAGCTTCCGTCGGTAGGTGCCGGAAATGTATTAAAGGATATGATAGACAGCAAGAGTCTTCCTGTTGTTGAGTTAAAGGAAATATTCAGGCAGGCTCAGAAAAGCTGTATAGTAACAAATGCTCATAAAATATTAAACGGAGAATATCCGGAGCTTTCAAAAAAAGATAATGATTTTTTCTTTTTTCAGAGACTGGGTTCAGATAAGGCTTCAGAGTCTGTAGTTGATCTTTGCTGCAGAAGGCTGCCTAAAGCATATGGATATTCATCTGTTGATGATATTCAGATATTGTGTCCCTCACGCAAAGGGTTACTTGGAGTTATAGAGCTTAATAAAAAACTTCAGTTGGTTTTAAATCCTCCGAAAAAAGAAAAAAGTGAAATAAGATCACTTATTTATACGTTCCGTATCGGTGATAAGGTTATGCAGACAAAAAATAATTATGATATTATATGGAAGCGTGAAAATGATGAAGGAACAGGTATATTCAATGGTGATATCGGAAAGATAATTTCAATAAATAAGCTTGACAGTGAAGTAATAATTGATTTTGATGGCCGCAAATGTTCATATACGTTTGATCTGCTTGAACAGCTGGAGCTTGCTTATGCAATAACAGTTCATAAAAGCCAGGGCAGTGAGTTTGATGTTGTTATTCTGCCACTGCTTGGCGGATTTGAGAGACTATATTACAGAAATCTTCTGTATACAGCTGTTACAAGAGCCAAAAAGCTTCTTATCATTATAGGTTCACAGAGTAAGATTTTTCAGATGGTCGATAACGACAGAAGAACACTCAGGTACACATGTTTAAAGGCGATGATTGCTGATGAAATCCAAAAAGAATACGGCACTTAAATTCATTCTTGATATTTTTTATCCTAACCGTTGTCCGTGCTGCGGAAGTTTTATAAAATGGGATAAGCTCATATGCAGCAAATGCCATAAAGCTATTAACATTGTTTACGACAAAACATGTAAAATATGCGGCAAGGAGATATGTATATGTTCTGAGGGTATATTTTATAATGGTGCAGTTATACCGTTAAGATATGGTGATTTATGCAGACAGGGGATATTATCACTTAAGAAAGGAAATAATAAGAATTTCGGAGAATATACCGGAAAGCTTATTTCTTCAATAATGCTTAAGGAACATAATGATGAGAAATTTGATTTTATTATTCCTGTGCCCATGTCCCGGACATCCATGCGGTCAAGGGGATATAATCAGGCAGAGGTAATCTCAGCTGAAATTTCAGATGCTTTGAATATTCCGGTACGTAATGATATTCTTTATAAAAAAGATACATCTTCTTCACAACACTTCCTTGGAAGAGCGGCACGTTTTAAAAATATATCCGCTATAAAAATTAATGATATAAATCTTTCTGGCAAATCAATAATAATCTGCGATGATGTTATAACAACAGGAAGTACGGTAAACAGATGTGCCGGACTTTTAAAATCGGCAGGAGCTGAAAAGGTTTTTCTGGCTGCGTCAGCACAGTCGAAAATGAAATAAAGGGGGACATCAATATGGACATTGGTATAGACTTGGGAACTGCGAATATGGTTGTATCAATGAATAAAAAGGGTATTATACTCAACGAACCTTCTGTTGTTGCATATCACCGGTATAAAAAAGAGGTAATTGCTGTTGGTATGGATGCCTATAAAATGATCGGCAGAACCCCTGATTACATTACTATCGTGCGTCCGCTTGCAGACGGTGTTATTTCTGATGATGGAATGGCTGAAGTTATGATAAAGGAACTTATACTTAAGGTACTTGGAAATCAGCAGATAAGGCCAAGAATAGTATTGTGCATACCATCATTTATTACAGATGTGGAAAGCCGCGCAGTAATTGAAGCTGCAATGGGAGCCGGTTCAAGAAAGGTTTATCTTATTCAGGAACCTATAGCGGCAATGCTTGGTGCTGATATTGATGTTTCAAAGCCGGTTGGAAATATGGTTGTAGATATCGGAGGAGGTACGACAGATATTGCTGTTGTATCACTTAACGGAGTTGTTGTATCAAATTCTGTTACGACTGCTGGAAATAAATTTGATCAGTCAATTCTCAAATATGTTTCGAACAGGTACAAGATGCTTATCGGTGAACGTACTGCCGAGTATATTAAGATGAATATTGCAAATGTATTTAACCCGGGAGTTAAAAAGAAATTAAAAATAGGCGGCAAAAATCTTTATACCGGAATGCCTCAGACAATGGAAATAAGTGAACTTGACGTTCATCTTGCGATAGAAGAGCATGTAACAGTAATAATAGATGCAATCCGTTCTGTTCTTGAACAGACTCCTCCTGAACTTATACGTGATATTTATGATAACGGAATTGTTCTTACAGGTGGAGGAGCACTTCTGGGAAAGCTTGATGTTCTGATAAATACAGAGCTCGGACTCAAGTGCAGGATAGCCGGAGATTCTGTTACATGTGTTGCAAAAGGAACGGCAATTGTTTATGATAAAATGGACTCAATGCTTGATGGTTTTGAGCATATTTCAGTCTATAAATAATATATGTAAATTATTTTGAAGGGAATTTGATATTTAATGAGTAATGAAGAAGAGTTAAAGCATCAGCATCATGACACAATCAGGATTACACTGGAGGATGATACTGAAATGGAGTGCAGGGTACTGACCGTTTTTGAATGTAACGGAAAGGAATATCTTGCTCTTGTACCTCAGAAGCCTGAAACAGAGGGTGATGTATATCTTTACGGATTTATCGAGCATAAAGAAAATGAGATTGAACTTATTAATATTGAAGATAAGAATGAACTTGATGCGGTAATGGATGCATTCGATAAATGGTGTGATGAGCAGGATGAAGGACTTGTTCCTGTTGATATTTATTCGGGATTTCTTGGAGCCGGAAAAACAACACTTATTAAAAAGATGATTAAAGAAGCTTATGCCGGAGAAAAGGTCGTACTCATTGAAAATGAATTCGGTGAAATAAACATTGACGGCGGATTTCTAAAGGAAAGCGGAGTAGAAATAACTGAAATGAATTCAGGTTGCATCTGCTGTTCACTTGTGGGAGATTTTGGAGAGTCATTAAGAAAAGTAGTTGCAGATTATACACCTGACCGTATAATAATAGAGCCTTCCGGAGTAGGAAAGCTTTCTGATGTTATAAAAGCTGTTGAAGGAGTTGCAGATGATACACCAATAGTATTGAATTCTTATACAGCAGTTGTTGATGTGAAAAAATATTTTAAATATATGAAGCTTTTCGGAGAGTTCTTTATAGATCAGGTTCAGAGTGCAGGTGTAATTGTTCTCAGCCGTATTCAGAATGCAACGGATGAAGAACTTGAAAAATGTACAGATGCTCTCAATGAAATAAATCCAAGTGCTCTGATTATCACAACTGAATGGGATCAGATAAACGGTAAGCAGATTCTCAATGTTATGGAGAGCGGTTTTGATCTTGATTTTGATGATGAGTATATAGAAGAATTTGATGACAATGATGACGACGAAGAATGTGAATGCGGACATCATCACCATGACCACGACGAAGAATGTGAATGTGGACATCATCACCATGACCACGACGAAGAATGTGAATGCGGACATCATCACCATGACCATGACGGAGAATGCAGTTGCGAACATCATCATGCAGATGAAGTATTTACAAGCTGGGGAACAGAAACAGTAAAGAAATATTCTGAAAAAGAAATTAAAGAAATGCTTGATAAGCTTTCAGATTCACAAAAATACGGTACAGTTCTTCGTGCAAAGGGTATTGTTAAGTCAAGTGACGGAAAATGGATCCATTTTGATTATGTTCCTGATGAGTCAGATATCCGTTTTGGTGAGTCTGATGTAACAGGAAGACTCTGTGTTATAGGAACAGACCTTAACGAAGAAAATTTAGCTAAGTTATTAAAAAAGTAATTTATCCGAGAGAGGTAATTAAAAATGGAAACAACACCCGTGTTTGTGTTTACCGGATTTGTTGAGAGCGGTAAAACTACGATGATACAGCGATGGCTTACACAGCAGTTTTTTATTGAACAGAAAAAAATTGTACTTATTGTATGCGAAGATGGTTTTACCGAGTATGATGAGGATAAACTCAAAAATGATGGAATTGAGCTGTTCATGCTCAATAAAAAAGAGGAATTCAATTCAGGTCTTCTTGGAGATATTGAAAAAAATCATACACCTACAGCTGTAATGATAGAAAGTAACTGTATGACACCTCTTGATGAAGTTCTTGATATTGACTGGCCTGAAAATTGGGATCTAATAGAGATCACTGCAATGATAGACGCTTCTACCTTTGATTCACAGATGAAAAATATGAGACCTATTATGCTTGAACAGTTTAAATATGCAAGCGTTGTTGTATTTAACAGATGTGATGAAAACACAAAGAAGCTTCAGTTAAGAGGCAGCATAAAAGCAGTCAATCCTGAAGCTTCAGTGATGTTTATAAATAAAAATGGCCAGGTGGACGAAGAACTTGACGAATTGCCTTTTGATCTTAAGGCACCTGTAGTTAAAATAGAGGACATTGATTTCGGCCTCTGGTTTGTTGATGTATTTGAAAACTGCGGAAGATATGATGGAAAGACAGTTCAGTTTAAGGGAATGGTAGCAAGACCTGCAGGATATCCTGAAAATTCGTTCCTTGCCGGAAGAAATGCCATGACATGCTGTGCAGATGATATTGCATTTCTTAAATTGCTTTGCGTGACTGAGAAGGGAACATCACTTAAAAATGGTGAATGGGTAACTGTTACTGCAAAAATACAGATTTGCCAGCCTGAGGGTATGGATGAACCTTCACCTGTGTTTTATGTAACCAAAATTGAAAATGCACAGCAGCCTGAATCAGAATATGTTTATTTTAACTGAGTTATTTATGATATAAGGTCATAAATAACATTATGAAGTCTTTCCGGCATTACACAGTCAGTTGATATTACTTTTATCATGCATAATGCAATATCCTTTACTGTTGTAATATCCGGAACATAAACGGTATCAGAAATATTTTCTATGCATATACCATATGTATTTATTATTTTTCCTTCTGAAACTTTTTGTTTTGTGAATACAGAATATGAATTTCCACCGTTTAATATAGTATATATATATTCCATTTATTTTACACCTCTTTTATTTTATATGATAGTATTATTATAGCACATATAAAATGTAAAAAATGTCAATTTAGAAAATTGATAATATTTTTTGAAAGGAAATCAGACTATGGGAACATTCAGAAATGCGGATATCCTGCTGCCAAAAAATACAGATATGGAGAAATGGGCCGTCGTCGCCTGCGACCAGTATACGAGCGAGCCTGACTACTGGAATGAAACATTAAAAAATACAGATGCTTTGCCATCTACTCTCAATTATATTCTTCCTGAAATATATCTTGAAAATGATGATGTCAAAGAACGCATTAGTAAAATTCACGATTCAATGAAAAAAGGCATTGCAGACAATGTTTTTGAAGAATATAAAAATGCAATGATTTATATTGAAAGAACCCAGAATGATGGAGAAGTAAGAGCCGGCATAGTAGGATGTATAGATCTTGAAGCCTATGACTACAGAAAAGGATCAAAATCACCTGTAAGAGCAACCGAAGCAACTGTAATTGAGAGAATACCTCCAAGAATAGCAGTAAGAAGAGGAGCTGAGCTTGAACTTCCTCACATTATGATCCTTATTGATGATGAAAAAAAGACAGTTGTAGAACCACTTGCATCAGTTTCTTCAAATCTTAAAAAGGTTTATGATTTTAAGCTTATGCAAAAGGGAGGCAGCATTAAGGGCTGGCTTCTGGGAGAAAAAGAGCAGGAGCAAGTTGGGAAAGCTATTTCAGTACTTGAGGATATAGACTCATTTAACAACAAATATAACATGAGTGAAACATCACCTCTTGTATTTGCTATGGGAGACGGAAATCACTCACTTGCTACAGCTAAGGAATTTTACGAAGAGCTTAAAAAAGAAAATCCGGGCAAGGATATGAGTAACCATCCTGCAAGATATGCACTTGTTGAAATAGTAAATCTTCATTCACCTGCATTGAAATTTGAAGCTATTCACAGAATTGTAACTGATGTTGATACTCAGAATCTTATATCTGAAATGACTGAGAATCTCGGCCTTGATGAAAAATCTTCTGAATGTGAACAGAGTTTTGAATATGTGATAAACGGAGTCAGAACATCTGTAGGAATTACAAAGCCTTCATCAAAGCTTACAGTCGGCAGCCTCCAGCAGTTCCTTGACGGATATATCAAGGAAAATGGCGGTAAGATAGATTATATTCATGGCACTGAGGTCATTGATAAACTGTCAATGAATAAAGGCAGTATAGGATTTATTCTTCCTGATATGGCAAAGTCAGAACTTTTCCCTACAGTAATATGTGATGGGGCACTTCCTAGAAAGACATTTTCCATGGGTCATGCGTGGGATAAGAGATACTATGTTGAATGCAGAAAAATAACAGATTAATTATATAAAAGGAATGATAATTTTTATGAAAAAAGAATTGCAGAAGGTATACGATCCGGGTAGTGTTGAGGATAAGATATATGAATACTGGACCAGGAATGAATGCTTCAAGGCAAAAGCAGACAGGAGTAAAAAACCGTACACAATAGTAATTCCTCCTCCGAACATAACAGGACAGCTTCATATGGGCCATGCTCTTGATGAAACATTGCAGGATATACTTATCAGATATAAGAGAATGTCAGGTTATGCAACATTATGGCTTCCTGGTACAGACCATGCTTCTATTGCAACAGAGGCAAAAATCGTTGAAGCAATGAGAAAAGAAGGTATCAAAAAGGAAAACATAGGACGAGAAGGATTTCTTGAACGTGCATGGAAATGGAAGGAACAGTACGGTGGAAGAATAGTTGAACAGCTTAAAAAGCTCGGTTCATCATGTGACTGGTCAAGAGAACGCTTTACAATGGATGAAGGCTGCAACAAAGCGGTAAATGAAGTATTTGTAAAACTGTATGAAAAAGGACTTATTTACAGAGGCGAAAGAATAATCAACTGGTGTCCTAAATGTAAGACATCAATTTCAGATGCTGAGGTTGAGTATGAGGATCAGGCAGGACATTTCTGGCATCTGCGTTACAAGCTTACTGACGGTTCAGGATATCTTGAACTTGCTACAACACGTCCTGAAACACTCCTGGGTGATACAGCAGTAGCAGTAAATCCTAATGATGAAAGATACAAGGATCTTGTAGGCAAAACAGTAATACTTCCTATTGTACACAGAGAAATTCCTGTAATAGCAGATGATTACGTTGAAATGGATTTTGGTACAGGTGTTGTTAAAATAACTCCGGCTCATGACCCTAACGATTTTGAAGTAGGACTCCGTCATAATCTTCCTGTAATAAATGTTATGACAGATGACGCTAAGATCACAGATGATTATCCTAAATATGCCGGCATGGACAGATATGATGCAAGAAAGGCAATCGTAGAAGATCTTGAGGCTGAGGGTGCACTTGTAAAAATTGAAGACTACAGTCATAATGTAGGAACATGCTACAGATGCGGAACTACTGTTGAACCAAAGGTATCAAAACAGTGGTTTGTAAAAATGGAACCTCTTGCAAAGCCTGCAATAGATGCAGTAAAAACTGGTGAGACAAAATTTGTTCCTGAAAGATTCAATAAAATATACTTCCACTGGCTTGAAAATATAAAGGACTGGTGTATATCCCGTCAGCTATGGTGGGGACATCAGATACCTGCATTTTACTGCGATGAGTGCGGAAAAATGACAGTAACAAAAGAAAAATCAGCAGTATGCCCTACATGCGGAAAACCAATGCGTCAGGATCCTGATACTCTTGATACATGGTTCAGCTCAGCTTTATGGCCTTTCTCAACACTCGGATGGCCAGACAAGACAGATGATCTTGATTTCTTCTATCCAACAAATACTCTTGTAACAGGTTACGATATCATATTCTTCTGGGTAGTAAGAATGATGTTCTCCGGAATTGAACATATGGGTAAGGTTCCGTTTGACACTGTACTTATTCATGGACTGGTACGTGACTCACAGGGAAGAAAGATGTCCAAATCACTTGGAAATGGTATAGATCCTCTTGAAGTAATTGCTCAATACGGAGCAGATGCACTGAGATTTACACTTGCAACAGGTAACTCACCGGGAAATGATATGCGTTACATGGAGGAAAAGGTAAAGGCATCAAGAAACTTTGCAAATAAGATATGGAATGCTTCACGTTTTGTAATGATGAACCTTCCTGATGATTTCAAATTTACAGGACTTCCGGAAAATCTTAATATAGAAGACAAATGGATCATAAGCAAATTCAACGATCTCGCAGCGGCAGTAAATGAGAATCTCAATAACTTCGAGCTGGGTATTGCTGTATCAAAGCTTTATGATTTTATCTGGGATGTATACTGCGACTGGTATATTGAGCTTACAAAGCCAAGAATCATGGCAGGCGGACAAACAATGTCATCAGCACAGGATGTTCTTGTATTTATCATGCAGGGTATGCTTAAGCTTCTTCATCCGTTCATGCCATATATAACTGAGGAAATCTGGCAGACACTTACCGACGGTACTATACCTCTTATGCTTGAAAAATTCCCTGTATATGAAGAATCACTTTCATATAAGGATGATGCAGCGGCATTTGAAAAGGTAATCGCAGTTATAAAGGAAATCAGAAACAGAAGAACAGAAATGAATATTCCGCCGTCAGTTAAGGCAAAAGTATTTATTGAAACAGAACTTTCAGATCTGTTCACAAGCTGCTCAATGTTCTTTGAAAAAATGGCATTTGCATCATCAGTAGAGGTAGCAGATAAATTTGAAATTGACGATGCTGTTACAGCAGTTACGGACAGTGCAAGAGCATTTATTCCGATGAATGAACTTGTTGACAAGGACAAGGAAATAGAACGTCTTAACAAGGAAAAGGAAAAGGTACAGAAGGATATCGACTTCCTTTCAGGAAAATTAAATAACCAGGGATTTATAGCAAAGGCTCCTGAAAAGCTTATTGAAGCTGAAAAGGCTAAGCTTGCAACTGCAGAAGAAAAAATGCAGAAAATAAATCAGTCTATCGAAAGTTTTAAATAATTAAAATAAGGGATGTCATAAAAGTGGCATCCCTTATTTAACGATTTATGATTGATATGGAGGTCATAAAATTGGATTATACAGAGTCAATGAAATTTATAAATAAATATACAAAATCAGGTGGACGCGTAAAGGATTTAAGCCGTGCCCAAAGACTTATGCAGCAACTCGGAAATCCTCAGAATACACTCAGATTTGTACACATTGCAGGAACAAACGGAAAAGGTTCTGTTCTTGAACTGACTTCACAGTCACTTATTAATGCAGGTTATAAAACCGGACAATTCACATCACCGTTTATAAAATGCTATGAGGACAGGATAAGGATCAACGGCAATAATATTTCACATGATGATATTGCACAGTTATGTACGAAAGTTTCTGAATCTGCAGGTGATGATGAATATTCACAGTTTGAAATTACAATGGCGATAGCATTGTTGTATTTTGCAAAAGAAAAATGTGATATAGTATTTATGGAAACAGGAATAGGTGGTATATTTGACTGTACAAATATTATTGAAAATCCGCTTGTATCTGTAATTACATCTGTTTCACTCGACCACACTGCTATTCTCGGTAAAACAGTACAGGAGATAGCAATTCAGAAGGCGGGAATAATTAAAAGGGACAGGCCTGCAGTCGTATCATGGAACAATACAAGTGTAATCAACATATTTCAGAAGGAATGTATTTTAAAAAACTCTACGCTTATAATTCCTGACCAATCAGAATTTGAGGAATGCTCATCAGATGAATCAGGCGGAAGCTTTATATATAATGAAGAAAAATACTATATAAAAATGCATGGCAGCCATCAGATAATAAATGCTGCAACAGCTATCAAAACAATTGAAGTACTAAGAAATGAAGGCTTTAATATTTCATCAGATAATGTAAGAGAAGCATTCAGTACAGTCCAGGTGCTGTCAAGAGTGGAAGTAATACACGGAGATCCTGAAATAATAATAGACGGAGGCCACAATCCTGCCGGAGTAAGTGCAATGATATCAACGCTTATTTCAATGAATATTAAAAACCCCGTTTTAATATTCGGAATGGTAGACACAAAGGACATTGAGACATCATCTGAATTGTTGTCCACTTTTGCACATTCAGTAATATGTGTTGACGGATTTGCCTCGAATGCAATCGATAGAACAACGCTTGCAGGGTACTTTAAAGGGAAATCATATGTTGCGGAAACGGATGAGGCATTCTACCTTGCCAAAAGGATTGCAAAGAAAAATAACTCCACAATTGTAATATGCGGATCACTTTACCTTACAGAAACGTTTAGAAAATTTATTGGAAATTGAAAATTAAAAAATGAAATGAACTTCAAGAAAACGAGAGAAACAGCGTAATCAAGCGAGAAAACGAGAGATACAGGGGTGCAAATTAAAAAATCGCCGAATTTCGGCTTTTTTTCTCTTGACAAATGGTTTTAATATCTGTATAATATTAAATGTTGTGTTGCGATAGTACTGAATGATTGCCTGTTTAGGCTATCTTGCGAATGTTTAGTATATCAGCATATTTAAAATATTATGACACTAAATATAAATGGAGGAATGAAATATGTCAACTTTTATGGCTAAGCCAGAAGAAATAAGCCGCAAGTGGTATGTTTTAGATGCATCAGGAAAGCCGTTAGGCCGTGTTGCTGCTAAGGCTGCACTTATTTTAAGAGGTAAACACAAACCAACATATACACCACATGTAGACTGTGGAGATCACGTAATCATCATCAACTGTGAAAAAGCAATCCTTACAGGAAAAAAGCTTGAACAGAAGAAATTTTACTGGCATACAGGCTGGATCGGCGGTCTTAAATCAGAAAGCTACAAGGATATGATGGCTAACAAAGCTGATAAGGCTATGATGATCGCAGTAAACGGAATGCTTCCTAACAATACACTTGGCAGAGCAGCATTAACACGTTTAAGAGTATACAAAGATGCAAATCACAAGCAAGAGGCTCAGAAGCCTGAAGTTTGCGAATTTTAAGAAAGGAGCAATATAACATGTACGAATCAAAACAGAAATACTACTATGGAACAGGAAGAAGAAAGAATTCCGTTGCAAGAGTAAGAGTATATAACGGAACAGGAAAAATCACAATCAATGACAGAGACATTGATGATTATTTCGGACTTGAAACACTTAAATTAATCGTTCGTCAGCCAATGCAGATCACAGATACATTAGGCAAGTTCGATATTGTCTGCACAGTAGCAGGCGGCGGTGTAACTGGCCAGGCTGGTGCTATCAGACATGGTCTGTCACGTGCATTACTCCTTTTCAACCCAGAGCTTCGTGCTACATTAAAGGCAGCTGGCTTCCTCACTCGTGACCCAAGAATGAAGGAAAGAAAGAAGTACGGCTTAAAGGCAGCTCGTCGTGCTCCACAGTTCTCAAAGAGATAATTACTCATTTCTTACAAAACACCAAAACACCAAAACCCCGAAACCATCAAGATTTTCGGGGTTTTCTTTATACCTTAAAATATGTTTTGGTGCAAATTAATTCATTTATTTCTTCTTGGAAGGCTCGGTTGCTTTCACTTCCTTTATTGAATATGTTTTATTACACTTGTTGCAACGAAAAGCCGTTCTTATAAATTTGATATTGCCTATCAAAAAACCATCGCCATCTGCACTCGAAAAATCAAAGTTTTTTGCTTCTTTGGAATTTGAATTGACAATCGTTTCTATTTTGATTTTATTTAATAGTTCATTACAATGGGGGCAATAATGTTTTTTTAGACAAAAAATAGGATTAGACCATTCCCGTTTTACTCCTTGAACTTTCATAGCACCCTCCTGCCTGATTACGATAAATCATAGATTGTGTATTTTTTTCGTTAATAAGTTCTTGTAATTGGTGAAACCGTGATGCTTTTGAGCCAGATAACAGGTGATTTTTAAAAGTATTTAAAACGTAAAAACTCTTAAAAACAATTTTGGTTTTCATTCCACTTGTGTATAAAAGAAAGAAATAGTTGTCTATTTTTCTTTCACCGACATAATTACCCGAATACAATGTATTTTTAGCTTGAAAATTTTCTGCACATGACTTAAGGTCAATTTTGTGTAATTTACAGTCTTTATCACGATATATAATACTATTGTCCAAATTATCAGCTGTTCCCCGATTTATCGCAATTATGTTTGTATCAGGAACAATAACAACAGAATTCATAAATTAACACTCCAAGTCTTTTTTATAATTATATCATAAAAAATCAAAAAATGCAATGTTGCCCAATCTTCATAAGCCTTGATGATTACTAAATCATTAAGACTCATTTTGTTTACATAAGACTATTATTAATCATGGTTATATAAGCATTATGACTCTTTATCTTTAACAGGAGAGTCATTTGGGTTATCAAGATTAAAAAAAAGTAAGAGCATCCTTTAGATTTTTTTAAAGAGATATAAACTTTATGCAACGATATTCAATCACCACTAAACAAAATCTCACAATACCAACGATATTAAATGATATAAAGTAAGCGCCTAATAATACACCACCCCTAAAAAAATACATCCGACTCATTTTGAATCGGATGCAGATGCACATATTTTTTTAACTTTTTCATTCCAGGGAAGAATTTCACCTAAAATATCAGAATTGCTTATGGATTTCATATTTGGAAGCACCATTAGGAGTAATTCAAGGTACTTAAATACATCCAGTCCATTTGCTTTTGCTGTTTCAACTATACTGTAGGTGTTTGCACTGGCCTTAGCACCGTTTGGCGTATCTGAGAAAAGCCAGTTCTTTCTTCCAACAGTAAAGGGACGAATAGAATTCTCTGCAATATTATTGGAGATAGAACATCTTCCATCAAGAAAATAGTTTCCGAACTCCGTACGACGTTTGAAAGCATATTCAAAAGCTTTGTTAATCTTTGATTTTGGTATTGTTGTAGGTGCAACTTTTTCAGCCCATGACCAGAAAGCCTCAAACACTGGTTTTTCTCGTGTAAGACGCTCATTGTAACGTTCTTCGGTTGTCATGCTTTCAAGTTCGCTTTCAATCTGAAATAACTTGTCGCAGTAATCTCTTGCTGTTTTCGCTATTATGTCTGCCTCGTCGACAAGAATTGCTTCATGGAATTTCCTTCTCAGATGAGCAAAACAATAGCAGTGGGTCACATTGGATAATTTATTGTAACCAGCATATCCGTCTGTATGGAAGTATCCTTTGTATTCTCCTATGAATTTTTTTGGAACTTCTCCGGAACGTGATTTGTTGTAGTCATAAATGACCACAGGATGCTGCGAATACTTTCCGTTTCGGTATACCCACATATACTGCTTGCTTTCTGATGAAACTTCCTGTTCCTTAAGAACTTTCAGATATGTTTCGTCGCAATGCATCACACCGTCACTTAGCATTTCAATCTTTAACCGATTAACAAATGCTGAAAGATAATACTCACTGCATTGAATAACCCAGTTCGCCATAGTAGATCTGGTTAAAGCATATCCAAGACGTTCCCATTCTTTCTCCTGCCGGTATAAAGGCATGGCATTTACGTACTTCTGATACATAACCCAGGCAACGGTTGAAGCTGATGCAAGAGAGTGTGGCAATAATGGTGCCGGAACAAATCCGTGAAGAAAAACAGGTTTGTTCTGTTTCTCACATTTTTTGCAGACATAAGTTGTGCTGTAGTATTTCTTTACGATAAGCTTAGCCGGTATATATTCTACTTCTTCACGAACGTATTTTTTACCTGCAGATTTCATTTCTGAACCACAGCTCGGACAGAACTGCTCTTTATCCGGAAGATCACATGATATTATTTCAGTTTCAATGTTTTTTATGAGTTCATCTCTCTTGGTTTTAGGATTTTTTCTGGTGTAACCTTTTACTTCCTTTGATACTGGCTCTTCAGATTTTTCTGTATATTCATATTCAGCTTCATTAAAAAAGTTCAACTGACCACTAACTGTAGTTTGTTCACTTGATGATCCGTAGATTTTTCTTTTGCAGAGAATCAACGCTTCGATATAAATGTGATTGTCTTTCTCAAGGCATGCTACTTTTACCGTCAATGCTTCTTTTTCTTTTTCAAGTTTTTTCTTTTCATCATTAGCTTTTTTTAGTTGACTCTGCAATGCATTAATGTATTCAGCATCAGTCATGTTACCTCTTTCAAGCACAGTGCTCACCTCCGAAAAACAATCATAATCTATACATTAATTATACAGCAAAACGCCCAAAAAATCCAGTAATTACGGGACTTTCGGGCATAGAATATTAGCTCGTATTTACGTTGTTTTCAGGTGTTTTGACATCAGCATATTGTTCCTGTTCTTGCAGGTTTTATCGCAGATTTTTGTTCTATTGTCAATCCTTCAAGAAGCCATCTGAACTCTTGCTGTGTTATTTGTTTTGCTTCCTGAGAATCACGAGGCCATTTGTATCTGCCATTCTCAAGTCGTTTATACATGAGAACAAATCCATCTGTTTCCCAAAGTAATACTTTTATTCTGTCGCATCGTTTACCACAGAACAGAAATAGACTTCCGGAAAACACATCTAATTTAAAATTATGCTGAACTATTGCTGCTAATCCATCGATAGCTTTACGCATATCAGTATATCCGCAAACGATATATATTCGTTCCGCTTTACTAATATCGCCTAGCATAGAATAATTTCCATGACACGCTTTAACGTATCATTTTTAAAATTGTCAGGTAAGCTGATTTTTACGTTCCCGCAGATTAATTCAATATGTTCAGATGAATCATTCGTTTCAGGAACAGATGAAAGAGGAACTATATCCTGTGATTCCATTACTTCTACTGTGGCTTTTCGAAGACACTTCAGACGATAGTAATATGTTTTTGGATTAATACCATTTTCAGCACACCAGTCTACAACGGTCATACCGCTTGCACATCTGCTTTGGATCATCTCAGACCATTGCCTGTATTTTACTTCATTTCTGATGGTTGTTATTTCATTCATGATTATCTTTTACTCCTTTTTTGACTAATTTCTTATACATCTAGTGTACTGACATATCCATATATAAACTAAAAGTTATCCAAATCAGGATATAATGAAATCAATTTAACACGAGCATCTTTAGTAGAAAATTGCCAGTTGACCTTTGCATTACTATTATTTCTATCATTTTCCCATACTGCTAACTGCTCTCTAAGTTTTTCAATACTGTCAATTCGGCGAGATAAACATTGTCTGGTCATAACATTAAGCTCAATCTCAGCAATATCCAGCCAGCTACCATGCTTGGGCGTATAATGTATATCAAGTTTTCTAAGTATACGCCGCGCTTCTTCAGGTGCAAAAGTCTTGTATAAGGAAGCTGGTTTGTGAGTGTTAAGATTATCCATTACCAAAATAATTTTTTCTGCATCTGGATACATAACATCCACCATATATTTGATTTCTTCAGCCCAATCATGTGCAGTTCTATGTTCACGAACACTCACATGATGTCTTCCTGCCAATGCTTCTATAAATGCAAATATACTGCATGTTCCATTGCGTACATATTCCGAATCAATCTTTTTGTTGTCTCCAGGACGCATAGCCCATGATTCTCTCGCTTCTCCAAGTAACTGATATGGCTTTTCATCCATACATACAACAGGAATGTTAGAGTTATACGGCAATTCATATACATCAAGAATATCTTCCATGCATGCTACAAATTCTGCGTTACATTTGTTTGGGAGACACCAGTAGTCGCTGCGGTGAGGTCTAATCCGATTTTTTTTAAAGTCCTTCGGATGGCTTCTCTGCTTATTGGTTCATCCAATTCATCCAGTTCTATTTTCATTTGTTTTTCGAGCAGTCTGATTGTCCATCTTGAATGACCATCAGGAACAGGACCACATGCTATCTGTATTATTTTCGCCTCAACTCTTCCGTCAACTTTCCTTCTGGAATTATCAGAGTTGACATTGCGATTAACCGCGTTCCAGCTAAACTCGTCTTTGTTCGTAATAGAAACAAGAGAAATGAC
>OBID01000119.1_pt1 | contig 34338 bp, 30 predicted proteins | sample 1519781 | NCBI WGS metagenome assembly OBID01 (sample SAMEA3991478, study PRJEB22521) | metagenome | biome: anthropogenic terrestrial biome; feature: sewage plant; material: sludge | place: Sweden | collected 2012-09-26 | reverse complement strand
TCGCCTCACTTCCCCGTATCGCCTCCATCCAACTCTCTCCCTCGGGTCGGCACCTGGCCGTGCTTCGCCACCACGAGGGAAAGACCTATCTGGACACCCAAACCGTCACGGGGCAGGATGCGCATCGCGTCGTCACAACGGACAACCAGGAATATGTCATTACCTGGTTCCGATGGGCCAATGAGGAACGGGTGTTGGTCAGCGTGCGTTTTGCCGATTCGCGTGAGGGTGTCGATTCGCAGGAAACCAGACTGTTGGCAGTGAACCGGGATGGAACGCAACAGAACGGCAATCTCCTCAGGGTGAGTTCCTTTCCTTCGATCTTCGGGAAAAAGCACTTTCCTCAATTCCAGGATCGCCTGGTGGGCACCATTCCCGGCGATCCCAGGCATGTCTTGATTGCGCTTGACCTGGAGCGTCCGAACTCTCCTGATGTATATAAAGTGGATATCTATTCCGGCGAGCGGACGCTGGTGCAGACCAATCCAGGTCTACAGCCAGGGCCACGGAATGTGTTGCAGTGGATAGCCGATCGCGAAGGCCGGTTGAGGGTCGGAGTCGGCCAATTCGGCACCACCGTGCGGGTGATTTACAAGGTGCCGGAATCCACGCTCTGGCGTGAGTTGGGGGAGTATGACCTGGCGAAAGAAACCGGAATGTTGCCCTTGGCCTTCGATGCCGACCCGGACTGGCTCTATGTGAGAGATCAGCATCAGGGCAAGGCGGCCATCTTCAAGATGAACGTCGTCGATCGTCGAGTGGACCGTCTCCTCGTTGTCGCCGATGCGAAGCGTGATTTAACCGGCGAGTTGGTGTATGCGCCTGGACGCAAGAAAGTAGTCGGGGTCCGCTACAGCGCGGCGGACGAGCGGGTTTTGTTTTGGGACTTCGACGCGCAGCGGCTGCAGGCCCGCATCGATCGGGCGATTCCAGGGCGGGTCAATGTGATTCACAGCAGCAGCGACGACGGGCGGCTTCACGTCGTGAAATCGAGCAGCACGGCGCATCCTCCGCAATGGTCGCTTTTCGATGAACACGACGGGCGGATGGTATTGCTCGGCAGGTCGTACCCCGATCTGGAGACGGCCGCGCTGTCTGCTCCTACTACGACCTATGTGACGGCGCGGGACGGCAAGGAGTTGCAGGTCTTCCTGACCGTTCCCAAGGATCGGGACCCGCGCCAACTTCCGATGATTCTATTTCCTCATGGCGGCCCTGCCTCGCGATCGCCAGGTGCATACAACTATTGGACGCAGTGGTTTGTCAGTCGCGGTTGGGCCGTGCTGGAGCCTCGCTTTCGAGGAACCGAAGGGTATGGAGACGAATTTCTGCGTGCCGGATTTCAACGCTGGGGCTTGGAGATGCAGGACGACCTGACCGATGCGGTGCAGTACGCCATCCGCTCCGGCATCGCCAATGCCAACCGTATCTGTATCGTCGGATCGGGCTATGGAGGGTATGCCGCCCTGATGGGCGCCGTGAAGACGCCGGATCTCTATCGCTGCGCCGTCAGCCTGGGCGGGGTGACGGACTTGTCGCAGGTCGTATCTGATAGCCGTTGGTATTTGAATCAGAAACCGATGGCCGAAATGCGTGTCGGCTCTTGGTGGACCGACCGTGAGCGGCTGCGCGATACCTCGCCGGTCTTTCATGCGAAGGAGATTCGCACCCCGCTGCTCCTGATGCACGGCGCCATGGACCGGGCGGTGCCGGTGTCGCATGGTCGAGACATGGCCGAGGCGCTGAAAGCGGCCAACGTCACGACCTATCGATACGTGGAACTTCCCTTCGCCGATCAGACGCTGAGTCGGGAACAGGACCGCCTGCAGGTGTTTACGGAACTGGAACAATTTCTGAAGTCCCACCTCGAATGAATCTGCCTCACGGTCGAGCATCCATAGGTATCCGTCGGTAGACAGCTCCGGCCCCCCCCATTACACTGCCGCCGCTATGAAAGCAGTGGTTCGAGGGAGCGGGCAGTGTCGTATCGGGACAGGGCTGTTCGTCGTCCTCTACGCCCTTGTCCTGGCTGCCTCCCCGGTCTGCGTCGGCACGGGTCTTGTTCCCGTACCGGGTTCACAGACCCATTCCCACGACACAGCCCATGCCCTTCCCTGTAGCGCGGTCTGCCAGAGCCAAGCCGACACGGGACTAGTCCCGGACATGCCTCCGGATGCACCGGTTGTCTCGGCAGCGATCGGGGCAGAGACGCGCTTTTCCCCGAGCGCCCATTCCCGTTCTTCCGTGATTCGTTCACGTGCTCCTCCGGCTCCCCTCGCGTCGTGACGATCGCCTCTCCATGTCCTCGACTCTGGCTTGCGGACGTTGTCCTGCCCCCTGGGTGCCGGGCGCGTCCTTGCGCAAAGGGAGCATAAAGTCATGTCATTGTTCCGATGGGTTATCGTCATACTGGGTCTCACTTTTATGCAGATAGGTTCGGGGCCTCATCCTGCCCGCGCGGCGGAAGTGTCGAGCGGAGGCGAAGAGGTTGTAGAAGAGGCTGTACTGGATCAGCGCGAACAGGCGCTAAAGCAAAAGCTGAAGGGGATCATCGACCAACTAGAAGAAGTCAAAGACATGCGCAGGGCGAGAGGGCGGCAAGCGCCCGAGCCGAGTGTGATCCAAGAACAGCAGGCGGAAGGACCGCCGGGAACAGTCCCGGAAATCGCCTTGACCGACATCCGGGTGATGAGCCAGCGGGTCGAGAGCCGGCCGACTGGGGTAACGCAGTCTTCGACGGACCGGAGCGAACACGAATCGCAGCCGACCCGGCATCTCCGGGAATCGCTGGAATCGATACCCGGCATTGTGCCCCGGCAGGAACATGGCGGGCGCGAGGTAAATCTCTCGATTCGTGGGTCGGGCAACAAGACCGGCTGCTGCGTTCGCAACATCAAAATGTACGAAGACGGCTTTTCCGTGACGCAGCCCGACGGCACGGCGCGGCCCGAACTCCATGATCCCTGGTTCCTCCGGAGCATCGAGGTGCGGCGTGGACCGTCATCGTCGTTGTACGACAACTATGCGCTGGGTGGGATGGTGCATCTCCGGACCAGGCGCGGCAGGGATATCGACGGGGTGGAAACGTTCGTCACGGCCGGATCATATGGCTATCACAAACAGGCAATTGCGATCGGAAAGGAATACGGCAATTTGGACATCGCGTTGTTTTCGAGTTATCAGCGTGAGGACGGGTGGCGAGACCATAGCCAATATTGGATGTCCACGGTCAATCTCAATATCCGGTACCGCATCGACGACCGCCAGACGTTGTATGTGAAAGCGGTCAATGTCGACGAGGATGAGAAATTTCCCACTCGTCTGACCCTCAGCCAATTCAGGGCGAACCCAAGACAAATGGGCGGTACTTCGACGACCAATCCGGTCACATTGGGGCAAAAGCTACGCGACCGCTTGACGATGGTGGGCGCCATCTACGAGCGACAAATCGACGCCAATACGGTGCTGACGACAGAGGCCGATTATCACGTGAAGGATATCAACCAGCCGGTCGGTACCACCGTCAACCCGAGCTTCAAACACTATACGGACCTGCGGCACGACGGAAAACTCGGCAGCATGCCCTTGAAGAGTTACCTCGGGCTCTTCGCCAACTATCTCGAACAGGAAGGGGTGAATAATCTCAATCTCAACAATGGGTCCGGGGCGTTCGGGCCGGTGACTCAGCAGAACCGCTTCTCGGTGCGCAACATCGGAGGGAGGTTTCGCGAAGAATTGGAATTCACACCGAAATGGATCCTGGCGGTGGGCTTGGGTTATGAACGCTCGGATATCTCCGGCTTCGTCAACAATTTTTCCGCGACGACCACGACCAGCACGCTCACCAGCACCGTCGGCGTCAACCGGTCGTTCGACAACTGGGCTCCCGACATCTCCCTCACCTACCGGCTGAACGAGGGGACGAACATCTGGACGCGTGCATCCGTGGGGTATGGCATCCCGCAGTTCAGCAATATGACGGTGGGCCTGGACGGCAATCCCGGCTTCAACAATAACGTCAAGCCGCAAAAGAACTTCAATGTCGAAATCGGCACCAACACGCAACTGACGCCCACCCTCTGGGTCGAAGCGGTCGGGTTCTGGACCTTCTTTAAAGACGAAATCATTACGCAAAGTGTGCCGATCACGCCGACGACGGCCGGCAATTTCGCCGTCAATGCGAAGGAGTCCCAATATCGTGGTATCGAACTCGGTTGGCGTTGGATGCCTTTGGAAGGACTGCGACTCACCGGTGCCTATACGCACATGGATAGTCAGTACATTCGGTTCGTCGATCAATTCGGGACCGGCGGGGTCGTGACGCGGGTCAATCAATCGGGACGCCAGGTTCCGTCGGTGGAAAAGAATGTCTTCAACATAAAGGCGGCCTACGACCATACGCCGTCCGGGCTCGGCGGCTGGGTCGAGGGGAGTTGGATCGACAGTTTCTACGTCAATAACAACAATACGCTCGGCGCTCCCTCCTATGTCCTGTTCAATGCCAACGCGCACCATTACTACCGCACCCACAACAACCGCTACATCAAGTTTATTAAGACGTATGTGGAACTAGACAATATCTTCGACAAGGCCTATGTCGCGTGGGCCACGCCGGTGGCCGACAGCGTGGCGGATGCCAACAAACAGGCATTCTACGCGGGGATCGGGCGGGCGTTCTACGCGGGCGTGACGCTGGGGTTTTAGCAGGAGGAGCCAGTAACGGTGAGACGAGAACGGTAAGACGTCACACGTCAGGGGGGTGATCGTGGAAGGCATGAAGGAACTGGTGGAGTACGGTGTGATCGGCCTGTTGATCGGGCTGAGTTTCTGGGCGGTGGCGGTGGCGATCGAGCGGTGGTTGTGCTACCGGCGGATCGATGTGCATGCGTACCCGTCGCTCGACGCATGTGAAATCGCGTTGACCAAACGGCTGGTGGTGATCGGAACCGTGGCGGCCAACGCACCCTACATCGGCCTGCTCGGCACCGTATTGGGCATCATGCTCACGTTCCACACGATGGGGACGTCCGGCGCGCTGGCGGTCACCACGATCATGATCGGCTTGAGTCTCGCGTTGAAGGCGACCGCGGCAGGACTGGTCGTCGCGATTCCCTGCGTCGTCATGAACAACGTGCTCCGGCGGCGCGTCAGCGAGCTGCTCGCGCAGTACAAGGCGTACCATGGAGCGTGAGGTCGATCAAATCAATGTGATTCCGCTGGTCGATATCATGCTGGTGCTGCTCGTGATCGTGCTGACCACCGCGACGTTCATCACGACGGGACAGATCCCGGTCAATCTTGCCAAAGCCTCGACTTCGAGCGACCGGCAGGACCGGCCGATTGTCGTGACGGTCACGGCAGAGGGCACGGTCTTCGTGGAGGATCGGGCCATCACCGACGAACAACTGGATACTGCCCTGGCAACCCATTCACGCCAATCTCCTGTCCTGGTCAGGGCAGACAAGGTCACCCGACTGGAACGATTTGTCGCCGTCGTCGATCGCATCCGTGGACTTGGATTCCAACAGGTGAGTCTGGAGGTGATGAAGTGGTGAGATGTCACGTGTCCGAAGGTCGCTCACTTTAAACCTTTCGCGTCTGACGTTTCAGGGTCTGAAACTGTAGTATCCGTGAGCAGGTGTCTGTAGACCATTTCCTACGCGGTGTCGTAGGCTACTCTCCTTTTTTCTGTAGGACTATTCCGTGAACGAGTTTCTTCGCGCCATGCATGCGACCGATCGATCCGGCCGGACCCCTCGGCTGGTTGCGCTGCTTGCCTGCCTGCTCATCGGCATTCGCTTCGCGGCAAGCATCGTCTGCTCGACCTGCTTTACCGATTGGGAGCAGGCGAAGACGCGGGCCTTCTATCTCCATAGCGGGTGGGATCGTGATCGATGCCACCATGGGCTGGCTCCGGCCAGCCTGTGGATCGTCTGGGCCTGTTCCGTCAACGAAGATGAATCGGCGTTTGTCCTGCCGGAGATTCCCCGCTTGCCGGTCGTCGTGTCGATCTTCGTCCCGCTCGTGTTCCTGTTGATCAGTTATCGTAGTCTCATACCGATTACGGCCAATGGCCGCGGTCCTCCCCTCAGCGCCTGCTAGCCCAGTACCTAACACCGTCACAACGAAACACAAGCCGCCATCGGTTGAGTCCGGGGCCATGCCTGTGCCGTGGCGCTCATATCTTGCGATATGAGCGGGCGCGGTCTGCTCGCAGATTGTCGCCGTTCCCCCGCAGGCCCGGTCGCGGACCCAGTCCCGGTCCGCCGGCGCTATGTCAGCCTGTTATTGCCGCATGCCGGCGTGAACAGGGAGGAGAGTCTTGTCATGAAGTCAGTCGAATCAGTGCAAGAAGTACATCGCCCTTGTCGAAGTTTGGGGCCGGTCGGCCGGATCGCCGCCGCCTGCGCCATCATGATGACATTCACGGCCTGTATCGGGCCGCATAAACCGGTGCCGACTCAACGGGCGCAAGAACCCGCAGCTCAGTCTGGAGGAGCGACAGAACCGTCCACCGTCCCCGAAGCGGCTTCGGCTGAGGCACCGCCTTCCGGAGTGCCCCCTGTGCCACTTCCCGTCCCGCCGATGGCGGAGGCGCCGACTCAGGCCGCGGCGCCGACGGGTGGCGAGGTGCCGGTGGTGGACGTCAAACCGGTCTATGTCGTGGCGCAGCAAGAATCCTACAAGGTGGACCGTACCACCACGGCGACGAGGACCGACACGCCGATCATGGAAACGCCCTATTCGGTGCAGGTCGTCCCGCAGCAGGTCTTGAGGGACCAGCAGGCTGTGCGTTTGGAGACCGCGCTGAAGAACGTGAGCGGCGTCAGCGTGTTCCCGAGCTCGATCGAGGGGACCGACAGTTACATGATCCGGGGCTTCGACTCCTTGGCGTACTATCGAAACGGTGTATTGAGACCGACCAACAACATGGTCGAAACCTCGAACATCGAGCGGGTGGAAGTGTTGAAAGGACCGGCGTCGATTCTCTATGGCCGGGCGGACCCGGGAGGCATCATCAACGTGGTCACGAAGCAGCCGCAGGCCACGCCCTACTATTCGTTCCAACAGCAAATCGGGTCGTATAATTTCTTCCGGACGACCGGCGATGCGACCGGCCCACTCACCAAAGACGGGAGTCTCCTCTACCGGTTCAATTTAGCCTATGAGAACTCGGAATCGTTCCGAGACTTCGTCGATCGGAAGACGATCTTCTTTGCCCCGGTCGTGAAATGGAACGTTAGTCCCCGCACGCAGATCACGGCTGAGATGGAGTATCACAACATCAATACGAAATCGGATGGCCTCCTCCCGGCGCTCGGCAACCGTCCGGCTCCGATTCCGATCAGTCGGTACTTGGATGAGCCGAGCTTCAGCAAAAGCGCCAATGAACGGTTCTTCACGGGCCTCAACTGGTCGCACGAATTTAATGACGACTGGAAAATCACCCATCGGCTATCCGGGGAGTTCATTCACGGCCGTGGCCATCGAGAGATCGTGCCGTTTACTTCCGTTCAACCGGACGGCACCGTTCAGCGCTTTCTGGCCGACGTTCCGCCGGGGCAGCAGGAAAATCGCTATCAAAGCTCCCTCAACCTGATCGGTCATTTCGATACAGGCCTGGTCAAGCACACGTTGTTGTTCGGGTACGATTTTCTGTATCAGACCGACAAATATAGCGTGGCCAAATGCTGTGATACCGATCCGGCATCCAATTTCCCGATCAATGTGTTCAATCCGGTCTATGGCCTGGGGATCCCGAGTCTCGATCAAATCCCCGATAACGGCCCGTTCGGGTCGTCTCGGTCGTGGCACGGAGTCTATGTGCAGGATCAGGTCAAGTTGCCCTTCAACCTGCATGCGCTCGCGGGTGCTCGATACGATGATGCCGTGTCGCATGACACCGTGTTGAACGAGAAAACCGGAAAGGACCATCGCCTGTCTCCGCGGGTCGGCCTGGTGTGGCAACCGATGACCTGGCTCTCGCTCTATGGTAGCTACACGGAGAACTTCGGACTCCAGAATGCCTTCGATGCAAGTCGGCAGCCGCTGCCTCCACAAACGGCGCAGCAATTTGAAGCGGGCGTTAAGACGGAGTTTTTTGACGGCCGCTTGAGAACGACCGTGGCCTACTTCGACCTGACCAAGCAGAATATTGCTGTGCCCGTGCCAGGCACGCTTTTCTCCCGTGCGATCGGTGAGGCGCAGACACGCGGCATCGAGCTCGATGTCAGCGGCGAAATTCTGCCGGGCTGGAGCGCCATTGCCTCCTATACCTACATGCCATTTGCCAAGGTCACCAACGATGTGGGCGACGATGGGAGCGGCAATCCCACCCCTGGCAATACGGGTAATCGGCTGTTCAATACGACCAGGAACATGGGCAGTCTCTGGACCACCTACGCGTTTCAGGATGAGGAACTCCAAGGCGTGAAGCTGCGTGGCCTCAAGGTCGGAGCGGGGATGCAGGCGGCTGGAGAACGGCAAGGCGATGCCGGGAATCTCTTTCAACTCCCGGGATATGCCATCGCGAATGCCATGGCCAGCTACGAATGGCGGATGGGGATGACCAAAATGACGGCTCAGCTCAATGTCAGCAATCTGTTCGATAAGACCTATTATGCCGGCACCATCGGAGGGCCGTATTTCATCATGCCCGGCATGCCGCGCTTCTTCATGGGGTCGATCCGGATGGAGTTCTAGAGGCGTGAAAGGTGACATGATGAACGTGAACTGAAGCGCACATCGTACGTTTCACGAGCCTCCGGCGGAGAGCCCAGTCCGCACTGCGAAAACGCGGTGCGGACTGTAGCAACGGTGAGCAGGCGTCTGTAGACAATTCTCCCGGTCGTTCCGTAGGGTGAGGCCCCTTACTTTTCTCGAGACTGCCCGTGAAACAGGTCTGTCGATTCATGCATCTTCCGGGATATCAGGGCCGCGCATCGCGCGATGTCGTGCTGCTTGCCCTGTTCCTGATCGGCATTCGTCTCGTGGCCGGGTTCATCCATGTCAGTTGCTTCAACGAAGTCGAGCCACCACCCGCGCGGTCGTTTCACCTCCATGCGGGAGGCGACAGAATTCCCTGTCATCACGGTAAGGCTCCAACGAGCCCTCTGAGTGATTGGGCCTGTTCAGTCAATCAGGATGAGTCTGCCTTTATCCTGCCCGACGTTCCGCTCCTGCCGGTGGTCGTGTCGCTCTTTCTCCCGTTACTGCCGCTCAGTCTCTCGTTCGGGAGTCGCTCGCCGATTATCCCGCACGGCCGCGGCCCTCCTCGTTGCGTCCTCGTCTTGTAGGTCAGGGTTCCCATACATATCACCTCAGTCTGAGCCGCAGGACCGCTGCATCGGAGGCGATGCGCGCGCCAGGGAACCGGCATCACTCGATGTCGGAAGGGGCGGGTCTTTCGTGGACCGTCCCGCACACCCTGGGCGTCAGGCGTCGGTCTTCGACACCGGTCTCCCCGGCTCGACGAGTTGCGTTCACGACCGCGTACCGGCGTGGACTGGAAGAGGAGTGTCGTCGATGAAGTCAGCAGAGTCGTCCCAGGAAAAATTCCTATCCGAACCACATAGCGCACCGCGGGCCTCGGTCATCGGCAGGCTGGCCGTACCGGCCTGTCTCGTGCTGTTGACGGCCTGCATTGGTCCGCAGAAGCCGGTCCAGATTGAACAGGACCATCGTTCTCCCTCCGCCGAATCGGCTCAGGGAGACTCGGTTCAGGAGACCAGCCGGCAGGAGGTGGCTGCGCCGATTCAGCCTCTTCCGCTTCCCGTGCCCCTGCCGGCCGAGGCTTCGGCCGAGGCACAAGCCTCCAGAACGAGCGAGGCTCCCGTTGTGGAGGTGAAACCCGTGTATGTGGTCGCGCAGGCCGAGTCCTACCGCGTGACGAACGCCGTGACGGCGACCAAAACCGATACCCCGATCATGGACACGCCGATGTCGGTGAAGGTCGTGCCTCAGCAGGTGATGCGGGATCAGCAGGTCGTGCGGGTCGACCAGGCGTTGAAAAACGTCAGCGGCGTGATCAGCGGCGCCGAGGGTGACATGCAATTTAATGTGCGCGGATTCGACCAGTTCAACTTCTATCGCGATGGGTATCCTTTCCAGGGACAGTTTTTTCATGCGGAAGACCTGACGAATATCGAGCGGGTTGAAGTGTTGAAAGGCCCGGGCTCCATTCTCTACGGGCGGGCCGAGCCGGGCGGCATCATCAATTTCGTGACCAAGCAACCGCTGGATCAGCCGAATTATTCGCTCCAACAGCAATTCGGTTCGTATGGCTGGTATCGGACCAACGCCGATCTCACCGGCCCCCTTACTGCGGATAACACGGTGTCCTACCGATTGAATATCGGGTATCAAACAAACCAGACGTTTCAGCAGTTCGGCGGCAACGAACGGCTGATTATTTCCCCGCAGGTACGATGGCGCATCAGCGACCGCACCACGTCCACACTGAAGTATGAATACAGCGATCTTTCGCTCACCGGAAAGGGGAATATTCCCTTGCTGGGCAACCGTCCCGCCCCCATTGCGCGGAAGCTGAATCTCGGCGAACGCTGGAACCTGCAGAACGACAAGTATCACCTCGTCTCATTGGTCACCGAGCATGCCTTCAACGACGCCTGGTCGATCCGGCATCGCTTCAATTTCAGTAACCACCAATTGACGTTGACCGGGCAGAATGTGGGGAATGCCGCGGCCAACGGGGATGTGAGTCGATTCTTCTTCGCGCAGAATACGGATGGCCGGGACTATACGCGCAACTTTTTTAATGCCCTCGAACTGACCGGCCACGTCTCGACCGGCCCGATCAAGCATACGCTCTTGTTCGGTGGAGACTATCTTCACAGCGACATCCGCGCGACGATGGCCGGATTTACGCCGGGCACCGACGACGTGATCAATCTCTTCAACCCGATTCATACGGCCGGGCCGCCGGTCATCGCGCCCGGCGACGTGACGACGTTCAATTGGTCGCTCCCGTGGTTCGGCCTCTATGCGCAGGATCAAATCGAGTTGCCCTACCACATCCACATCCTGGCGGGATTCCGGTACGACAACGCAAAAACCTCTACATCCAACGAGAACCTAGGGGTCCGGACGTCGACGATCAAGGATACCAACGACCGGATTTCACCCCGAGCCGGGGTCTTGTGGCGCCCTGTTCCCGAGTTTTCGCTCTATGGCAGTTATACGGAAAACTTCGGGGCCTCGAACACGTTCACGGCCGGGTCTCTCGTACCGCTGCCGCCGCAAACGGCCCAACAATGGGAGGTGGGGGCCAAGACGGAACTCTTCGGGGGTCGGTTTGTCGGCTCGTTGGCCTACTTCGACCTGACCAAGCAAAACCTGCCGGTCTTTTTCTCGGGTGGAACCAGGGCGGTGGGTGAGGGAGAGAGCCGCGGCTTGGAATTGGATGTCAGCGGGGAGATTCTACCGGGCTGGAGCGTCATCGGCGCCTATGCCTATATGCCTTTTGCTAAGACCACGAAGGACGATCCCGATCTGGGAACAATGGGCAAACGTCTCAACAACGCGCCGGTCAACAGCGGCAGTCTATGGACCGTCTATCAGTTCCAGGAGGACAGGCTGCAGGGGCTGCGAATCGGAGTAGGGGTGCAAGGGGTCGGCGAGCGCCAGATCGGGTTCGGTGAAACGGCGCAGGCACCGGGATATGTCGTGACCAACTTGATGGCGAGTTATCAATGGCGTGTCGGCACAGCTCGGTACACCGCACAGTTGAACGTGGATAATCTGCTCGACAAGAATTACATCGGACAAGTCTTTTCCTATGGACCGACCTACTACGGCGTGCCGCGGTTCTTCATGGGGTCGGTCCGGATGGAGTTTTGACGGCGTGAAACGTGAATCGTGAAACGTGGGAAGAAAGACGTCACACGTTTCGGCGATGGGGAATGCAGTCCGCACCGCGAGAACGCGGTGCGGACTGTAGCAACTGTGAGCAGGCATCCGTAGACAGGCCTTGGAATGGCTGCGTACAGTCGAACAGTATTACTGCGGAGATCAATTCGTGCATTCGCCGGTACGCCTCATCCCCCATAGGCCGCTTGATCGACGGTTGTCATTTTTGGCGGTCGGCACGGCCTGCCTATTGATCATCATTCGGCTCATCGCGGCGGTGGTCTGCGCGGCCTGTTTCTACGACTTTGAAGAGCCACAGCGCCGCTCCTTCCATCTACATACCGACGGCGACCGGTCCCCCTGTCACGATGGCCGCGTCGAAGTCGATCCGGTAACCGCTTGGGCCTGTCAGGTCAACAAAGATGAACCAGCATGTGTGTTGCCGGAAATCCCTCGTTTGCCGGTCCTTGTATCGTTCTTCGTGCCGTTGATCCTGCTGATGTGGTCCTATCCTGGCCGCCCGCTGGTCGCGGCTCATGGCCGCGGTCCCCCGTTCCTCGTGCACTGATTCAATTACAGTCACTTGTTTCTCGACCGATCCGTTGCCATGCAGACGGCCTGCGCTCGTCGGCTAGTTGCGCGATTTGTGTCGAGGTCATTCTTGCGCGACCTACATGAATCGGGTCGAAAGGGGAACGCATGCGTTGGTCAGCCTGCGCCGCGAGAGGCGTCGTTTTGTCTCGATGTGTCATGGGGATGGGTATTGTCTTAGGGGTACTGGGGGCAGGGCCTGGATTGTCGGCGGAGCCGCTGCCAGCGCCCACGGCTGACGCTGAAACGGTACCGGAGGTCGGTATGCCTGAAGTGGTGGTCTCCGCCACGCGCACACCGCAGTCGATTGCGACGATTCCGGGGTCGGTCACCGTCATCACGGAGCAGCAGATTCAGCAACAGAACACGATTTCGCCCACGCGAGCGTTAAATGATCTGTTGGGGAAATTGGTGCCGGGCTTCAGCCAGGCGGAGCAGAGCACCGCCACGTCGTTTGCACAAACCTTGCGCGGGCGTGACATTCAAGTGTTGGTGGACGGGGTGCCGCAAAACACCAGTCCGATGACGGGTCGCGATCTGTTCACGATCGATCCGAGCGCGATCGAGCGAATCGAGGTGATTCGCGGCGCCACGGCGGTGTATGGCAACGGCGCGACCGGCGGGCTTGTCAACATCATCACCAGGAAAGGGACGGACGGCAAGCCGGTCTATACGAGCGATACGAGCCTCAACATCGCGCCGCGCCGCCCGGGGCAGAGCATCGGCGGCACCATCACGCAAGGAGTCTCGGGGAAAAAAGGCGCGGTCGACTATGTGGTGACCGGCGCATTCAATCATATCGGCGGGACGTTTGATGCCCAGGGAGATCGATCGATGCCCAGTCATGGCGGCGGCATCGGGAGTGTGGCGAACTCTACTACCTATAACCTGTTTGCCAAGATCGGCTATCAGTTCACCGAGGAGCAGCGGTTGCAACTCTCCGTGAACTATCTACAACACCGCCAGCACTCGGATTTCATCGTGGACGGGGCTGGCTCTTTGGTATGCCCTACTCCGCAGAGTCCCGGCTGCTTTCGCAGCAAACAGCGGTATCTATCTGGGATGCAGCTGGACGACCAACAGCTTGGGGAGAACACGAATGTGAATCTGGAGTACACGCACCGGTCGTTATGGGGAAGTCAGATCAAGACGCAGCTGTTTCACATGAATAATTCGACCCGGTATCAGCCATGGGATGCGCGTGCGTTCGGAGGACCTCTCCAGCAAGGCTCGCAGGACTCGCGTAAATGGGGCGGTCGGTTCTGGGCGACGACGCCGATTCCCCTCTACGGCGATCCTGAGATTCTGTGGGGCGCCGACTACATCGTGGAAAACGGCGGGAGCCGTTCAACGTTCTTCGATAATGCGCAATTCGATGCCAGCGGAGGGCGTATCTTCACGAAAAACGGTGTCGAGCAAACCGGCAAAACCTTACTTCGGAATATCGGGACGTTCGCGCAGATGCAGTGGCATCCTCATGAGCGATGGCTGCTGCGGGGCGGCGTACGATACGAAGATGTCCGCCTGGAGGCATCGGATTTTATCAACTTCATTCAGAACACCATTCAGGGCGGGACGGTCGGGTACAGCGCCACGGTGTTCAACGCGGGGACAGTGGTTGATCTCACAAAGGAAATCAACACGTTCTTTAACTACTCCGAAGGCTTTTCGCTGCCGAGCCTGGCCGACTCGTTTGCTTTCCAGCCGTCGGGTAGTTTGGAATCGGTGAAGCCGAAGGCCATTCGCGTGCGGAATTATGAAGTTGGACTTCGCGGCACGTGGAGCCCTTTGACCGCCTCCTTGTCGCTATTCCGCAGCACCTCTCAATTCGGGGCCGTGTTCAATCTCCTGACGGGGCAACTCCAACAGGTGCCGGAAGTCATCGAAGGCATCGAGGCGGCGGTGGATGCGCGGCCAAGCGATCGCCTGCGAATCGGCGGGACCCTGACCTATCAAAAGGGGAAAGCCGACCTCACGAATGATGGGAATTACACGCCTCTAACTACGGCTCGTATTCCGCCGCTCAAATTGACTGCGTACCTTGAGCACGAGACCGTGCCGGAGTGGCAATGGCGCAATCGCATTCAGATGCTGTACTCCGGAACGCGCAGTCAGTCCCACGAGGCATTTCTGGCGGGACGCGGCGGGGATGGTCTGGCGGTGTCGAGCTATGTGATCGTGGATCTCTACAGTACGATCAAGGCCGGGCCCGGGTATCTGCGGCTCGGGGTCGAGAATCTTCTGAACAAGATGTATTTTCTGCCGCAGGCACAAATCGTGGGAACCGGGATTACGGGTGGGCGAGGCACCGTAGTGACAGTCGGTTACAACATGAAGTTCTGATTGCGATCTCCGCCCAACGATCGTCAATGCCGCTGTTTTTCAGGTGGGAGCGTGACTGTTTGAAGGAAGCCTCAATGCGATAACTGGCCCTGCTCTCAGCCTCCGCACCTGCCGACCGGCAGGTGCGGGGCCCATCCATCTCCGCGACGGACCCTCGGATGTAGCATGCGTGAGCAGGAGGCAGTAGACATGAGGGAAGTAGTTTCGTATGGTAGTGTGTCTCAACCTACATCGAAAGGGTGTCTGGTGAACGACATCTTCCGGCTCATGTCCCTCCGTGGGAGAACGGGACGAACTCCGTCGCTCCTGCTCTTACTTGCCTGTCTCCTGGTTGCCATCCGGTTGGCGGCCGGCTTTGTGTGTGTGACCTGTTTTACCGATTTCGAGAAGCCGACCAGCCGCAGTTTTCATCTCCACGCCGGGGGAGACCTGAATCCGTGCCACCATGGCCGGGTGGAGGCCGGCCCCCTCATCAACTGGGCCTGCACCGTTACGCAGGATGACACGGCGTTCATCCTGCCCGATGTTCCTCTGCTGCCGGTCGTGGTCTCGCTGTTTGTTCCCCTGTTGCTCCTCGTGGTGTCTTATGGAAACCGACTGCTGATTGCGGCCCATGGCCGTAGCCCTCCTCCTGTCATCGCCTGATTCCAGTTACGCAACGCTTCTGAACGGTCACCAATCCGGCTCGGGTCGCATTTCATGCGGTCCTGTGCCGGATCGTTTCACTATCCTCAGGCTCCATCCCCGTGGGGTCGGCAGGGCGTGGACGCGTGGCGGCGTCAGGAACCTCGCGGCGCATTCCGGCTCGATTCGTTGGAGTAGTAACAATGGTGCAAGAGATCGCCGCACCGGCGTCCCTGGCAGGAAACCAGGCCGGGAAGACGCAGGCGCGACCTGTCTGGAAATATGTGTGGCGCACGTGGTGGGTGCAGGTGCACCTCTACTTGGGATTATCCGTTGGGGCCTTGCTGGTGGTGTTCGGCGTGACCGGCAGTATCCTCGTATTTTTCCAGGAGATCGATGAGTGGCTGAATCCAGTCCTGCTGACGGTGTCTGTGCCGTCGCCGGGGTCTGCTCCCGTTCGTCCGCTGCAGGACATTGTGACTGCAGCTCAGCAGGCGGCGACACCGGGGAGCCGGATCGTTCAGTTGTACGGCCCCCGGAATCGTACCGGTGTGTTTGCGGTCTATGCCGAGCATCCGTCGAAAGCCTGGCAACGAATCTATGTCGACCCTTACCGGGCCGCTGTGACGGGCGTCCGCAGTTACGCTGCCTATGAATGGGTGCCGCACTATCTGATGGACGCCGTCTTTCAGCTTCATTTTGCGCTGTTTCTGGGTGAGAACGGGCTGATCGTCGCTGCCGTGGGCGCATTGCTCCTGCTGCTGTCGTTGATCAGCGGGGTGATTGTCTGGTGGCCGCTCACCGGCCAGTGGCGGCAGGCCTTCGTTTTGAGATGGCCCAGTACTCCTGTCCGTCTGAATTTCGACCTGCACAAGACCTTTTCGCTCTACACCTGTCTCGTGCTCGGCGCGGTCTTGCTTTCGGGCGTCTGGATGAACTGGAACGATCCGTTCGTGTGGGTGGTCCGGCTCTTGTCCCCTGCCACCCGTGGGCCTGAGCAGGCTCCGGTGTCCATTCCGCTCGAAGGCCGGGAACCGATCACTCCCGCGCAGGCGCTGGCGCTTGCGACGGCTCGTTACCCGGAAGGAGTGCTGAACAGTCTCGTGATGCCGGAGGATTCGACGGGTATCTATCTGGTGGGCCGGAAGGAGGTGTCGGGCCTCAGCCCCTTCTGGTCTGAACGAACGGTGAGTATTGATCAGTACAGCGGCGCCATTCTGGATGTGCGTGAGCCCGCCACCCGGCGAAGCGCCGGGGAGACGTTTGCGGACTGGCAATGGCCGTTACATTCCGGCCAGGCATTCGGATTACCCGGTCGCCTGATGGTCTGTCTGAGCGGATTGGCCTGTCCGGTCATCTATGTGACCGGCGTGCGGATGTGGTGGCGAAAGCGGTCGGCACGCCGCATGCGTCCGGCCTGAAGGGGGTGCGTGCGGAGTGACGTTTCTCTGCGGTAGAGTGTCAGCCGCCTGAAAATGGAGGTCTTGTGTCTGCACAACCGACGATAGAACAACCGGAACCGAGGAAGCCCAGTATTCATGACGCGGACTTGGACGGGTTGGCCATCCGGCGAACTGAACCGCATCTGCCCCGGCGCAACGGGCGGGGCCGGTGGTGGCTGTGGCTCCTGCTCCTGACCCTGGTGACGGGCGGCGCGTTTGTGGCCTGGAAGTCAGGTCTCACCGGCTACGGTGAGACGGTTGAGGTGACCCCGGTGGTGCGCATGCCGGCAGGCGGCGTCTCAGGGCTCGCCGCCACAGGGTACGTCGTCGCGCAGCGCCAGGCGTTGATCGCTTCCAAAGGCACGGGTCGGCTGGAGTATCTCGGGGTCAAGGTCGGCGACCCGGTGAAGGAAGGCCAGATCATTGCGCGGCTCGAACATTCGGATATCGATGCGCTGTTGCAGCAGATGGTGGCGAAGCTCAACGTGGCGCGGGCGCAGCTGGGTGCGGCGAAGCCGGAACTGGAAGACGCCACACTCCACTTCGAACGGGTGAAGATGCTGTTGGAGAAATCGTTCATCACCAAATCGGAATACGATATCGCCGGGGCGCGAGTCCGGCGCGCGGCCGCAGCGGTCCGATCGGCCGAAGCGTCCGTGATGGCGGCGGAAGCGGAACGGAAAGCGGCCGAGGTTCAGCTTGAAAACACGAACATCCGCGCGCCCTTCGACGGGATTGTCGTGAAGAAACTGGCGGAACTGGGCGAAGTCGTCTCTCCGATGACCGCGTCGGTCCGTTCCGGCGGCTCCGTCGTCACCATCGTCGATCCCGCGTCCGTGATGGTCGATGCCGAGGTGTCGGAATCCATGATCAACCGCGTCCAGGCCGGGCAGTCCGCCGAGATTCAGTTGGATTCCGTTCCGGGACACCGGTATCGCGGCGAAGTGGTCCAGGTGATGCCCATTGCCGATCGGGCCAAGGCGACGATTCTGACGCGGGTGCGATTCCTCGAATTGGATGAACGGGTCCGCGCCGAACTCAGCGCAAAAGTGACGTTCGGGCCGAAGCCCGGATCGGTCGAGGAGGACAGAGAATCCTGGGGGGTTCCCCCGACGGCCGTCGTGAGTCGCGATGGCCGTCAGATCGTATTCGTCGTCAAAGACGCGGTGGTGACGGAACGCGTGGTGGAGGCCGTCTCGACCTCGGGGCCGATACAAGCCGTTCACGGCCTGTTGACTCAGGCCGATGAGGTCGTCGTGGCGCCGCCGGCCGACCTGCGGGCCGGTGCCCCGGTGACCATCCGGCGGCGGACGTTATAAGGCTGCACCGTGTACGATCCCGTCGTCACGCTCCAACGGATCTCGAAAACCTATTCGCGGGCAGGCACGGACGTGTCCGTGTTGCGCGATCTCTCCTTCACGATTCCCGCGGGAACGTTCCTCGCCATCATGGGGCCCTCGGGGTCCGGAAAAAGTACGTTGCTCAATGTGATGGCGGGGATCGATCGGCCGACCAGCGGGTCGGTCGTCGTGGCCGGCACCCGACTCGACGACCTTTCCGAGGGCGACATGGCGCGATGGCGGGCCCGGCACATCGGCTACGTGTTCCAATCGTACAATCTCATTCCGGTGCTCACCGCCTCGGAGAATGTGGAACTGCCGCTCCTGCTCACACATCTGTCGCGGCAGGAACGGAGGGAGCATGTGAAGACGGCCTTGCGGCTGGTGGGCCTGGGGGAGCGGATGGACCATTACCCGCGCCAGCTTTCAGGTGGGCAGGAGCAACGCGTCGGTCTTGCCCGCGCCATCGTCAGCGACCCCACCATGATCCTGGCGGACGAGCCGACGGGCAATCTCGATCGTGAATCCGCCGAGGATATTCTGACCCTGTTCGGTCGATTGAATCGGGAACTGGGAAAAACCATCGTGATGGTAACGCACGACCCTCGCGCCGCCGAGCGTGCGCAGATGATTCGTCATCTGGAAAAGGGCATCCTGGAATCTCCGCCATGACGCTCGGCCGGCTCGTGCTCCGCAATACGTTGCGCCGCCCGGTCCGGCTGGCCTTGACGGTCTGGGGGCTCGCCATGGTCGTGCTGGCGTTCGGCCTCATCCGTCTGACGCTCGACGAATGGCAGGGGGCGGCAAAAGCGGCCAGCAAGAACCGGCTGATCACGGTCCATGCGATGTCGGGGGCCTTGCCGCTTCCGTTGGCATACAGAGATCGCATGGCGGTGCTGTCGGGGGTGCGGTCCGTGCACTATGGCGTCGAGTTCGGCGGGATCTACAAGGATCCCAAGCAGCCGTTGGCCTCCTTCGCCGAGCCGGCGGCGACATTGCTGACCACATATCCTGAAATTCTGCTCTCCGAGAGAGAGCGTCTGGCCTTTGTACAGGATCGCCGCGGGTGCATCGTCGGCCTGTCCCTGGCCGAGCGGTACGGATGGAAACTCGGCGATGTCATTCCGCTGACCGGGACCAGCTATCCGGGGCAATGGGAAGTGATTGTGCGTGGCATTTACCGCAGCAGCAACCTCATGATCTGGTCGGATCAGGAATTGTTTCTGCAGTGGGAGTATCTCAATGAACAGGTGAAGACGACACAGCCAGACCGCGCCGATCAGGTGTCGTGGTACGCGATCGATGTGAACGAGGGGAGTAATCCACGGGCGGTGGCCCTGGCGATCGATGCGCTGTTTGCGAACTCGTTTGCCGAGACACGCACGGAACTGGAGCAGGCGTTCATTGCCGGGTGGGTCGAGCGGTCGAGCGCACTGCTGTACGGCCTGGAAGCGGTGTCCGCGGTCATCAACGGGATCGCGCTCCTGGTCCTGGTGAACGCGCTGGCCATGGCGATCCGGGAACGGACCAGGGAATATGCCGTGATCAAGACGCTGGGATTTCAGCCACGGCATTTTTGCATCCTGGTGTTGGGCGAGTCGTTGTTGCTGGCCCTCTCCGGCGGGGCCCTGGGATTGGGCCTGCTCGTCCCCGCCTCGCGGCTCTACGCGCAGATGACCCAATCGAACGGGTATGTGGCCACTTACGCGGTGTCGATGGAGACGGTGGGGTTGTGTCTGGGCATGATGGTGCTGGTGGCCTTGGGCGCGGCGATCTGGCCGGCGGTCCGTCTCATCCGGATGACGACGTTGGACGGGCTGCGGCATGCGGGATAGGAGCCTGTCCGAGTAATCCTTCGTAGCGAGGCGGAGGAGTTGCCGGCGGATGCGAGGCCGCAGGCTCGAAAAAACCGGAAACGTATTCGCTGAATACGTTGAGGATTTTTACGGGCCGAGAACGACGCAGATGTCGGCAGATCATTTGCCGCAGCAGAATGGCATTACTCAGACAGGCTCCGAGGCGGAGGTAGGAACATGGTGCGGTGGGGTCTGTACAGCCTCAGAAATCTATGGGCTCGCCGTGTGACGACGGCGTTGACCGTCGTTGGTTTGGGGCTGGTGGTGTTCGTGTTGCTGGCCGTGTTGATGTTGGCCCATGGATTGGAGCGGACACTGGGGAAGACGGGCGATCCGGAGAACGTGATCATTCTGCGTAAAGGCGCGCTCTCGGAAATCGGCAGTAGCCTGTCCCGCGAGGAAATACGCGCGGTGGCAGCTCAGCCGGATGTTCGACTGACGGCGGATGGCCGGCCGCTGGCGGTCGCTGAAGTCGGACTGCAATTGACGCTGCGGAAGGGGCAGGGCGGCAGTCTGACCAGCGTGACCTTGCGGGGCACGGCACCAAAGGCGCTGGCGGTGCGGCCGGCGATCCTGCTGATTCAGGGGCGGCTGTGGAAGCCGGGTACCACCGAAATCGTCGTGGGTGCCTCCATCGCCAGGCAGTTTCCTGACGCCCGTGTCGATCGGGTGTTGCACTTCGGGAATCGGGCCTGGACCGTGGTCGGGGTGTTCGAGGCCGGCGGCAGCGGATTCGACTCCGAGGTCTGGGGCGATGCGGAACAATTCCTGGCGACGTTTCATCGCACCACCTTTTCGTCTCTGACCCTCCGGTTGGCGCAGCCTGCGACGCTGCCCGCCTTCAAGGACCGGATCGAGCGGGACCCACGGTTTAAATTCTCGGTGAAGCGCGAGCCGGAGTATTACGAAGGCAAGGCGGAGGGCCTCGCTAGAATGATTCGCGTCACGGGGCTGTTTCTGACCGTGGTCTTCAGTGTCGGCGCGCTGCTCGGAGCGACGATGACGATGTCGGCGTCGGTGGCGCAGCGGACGACCGAGATCGGGACGCTGCGGACCATCGGGTTCACGCGGATGGATATCCTGCAGGCCTTTCTGCTGGAGTCGATGGCGCTGGGCGCGATCGCGGGCTTGCTGGGCGTCGCCGCCGCGGTGGGACTCCAGTCGATGACGATCTCCACCATGAACTTCGACACCGGGACCGAACTGGTCTTCGGCTTTCACCTCTCGGGCGAGATGATCGCGATCGCTCTCGTCTTTGCGATGCTCATGAGCATCGTCGGCGGCCTCATTCCGGCCACCCGCGCCGCGCGTCTCGTCATCGTGCAGGCCTTGGGTGAGCGAACGTTCTGACGAGGGGATTGGGCCTCGCTTGAAAATGTTGCCCTCGATCGACAGGTGTTTGAACAAGGCTCACATTTTGTAGCACGCGTGAGCATCCGTCGGTAGACAACTTCTGCGGAACGGCGTATTTGATGGGGCAGGTGAGAACTATCAGACCATGAACCGACGGACCTCTCAAACCTCAGTCGCCGGCCTCGCACTCGGAATCCTCTGGGTGTACATGGTGCTGGCCCTCGTGGCGCCGGGCTGTTCCTTCGCCCATGCCACCCCGTCGGATAGTCATCATCAGCATTCAGGCACGGAATCCCATTCCACCCTCTGCTCCTGGGCCTGTCAGGCGACATCGGATGTCGGCCCGATTTCCCAGGGTGATGTGGGCACAGCCTGGGTCGCTCAATCCCACACGTTGATTACCCCTCCGCTCCTTCTGACTTCCGGGGACCTCTCGTCCCTTCATGCTCGTGCGCCGCCCATCCCCGTGAGGGGATAGTTCGGGCGGGGCGCGCGTCGCCACCGATTCATCGCACAGAGAAATTCGATCCCGTCGTTCAGGCCAAGAGCCAGGCGGGAGTCCTGTCGGTCCTGTGCTCCGCCTTGTCCGGGCGTTCGGCCCGAGCTATTTCACTCAAGCATGTTGAGTCCGAGGATGGGATTGCCCTCCGATCCCGGACCGCCCGGCAGCGCAGGCGCGTTTCCTGTGACCTCCGCTGCCGGTTCCCACGACGGAACCGTGAAGTGCTGAATCGGTCCTGAATGGTGGACCCGGTTGTGCGGGAGGCTCGTGCCCCTTCCTGCAGTCGGGGGAGGAGCGGTAACGGACCGCTCCTATCCACCGCCAAGGTGTTGAAGGGGTAGGCGAGATGGTGGAACAGCCGCTGTTGCGTGTGAAAGAGGCCGCGCAATTGCTCCAAGTCAGTAAGTGGACGATCTACCGGTGGATCGATGAAGGACGGCTCAATGCCACGAAGATCGGTGGAGGCAGCCTCCGCATTTTTCGTGTCTCCGTGACGGCGCTGGTGGAAGGCAATCGAACGGATCCGCGTCCCCAAGAACCGACGCCGCACCTGAAGGCGGTGCCGCTCGGTGGGCGCAGGGCGATGAAACGATAGGTCTGTCGGAAACGGATCCTGGGGTTGTGCACCCTTCTTCAGGATCTGCCTCCCGGGGTGAGTGGGATGGCCTCCCCCTTCACCCCGGCCCCTCGGGGCCGACGGCAAGACCGGGAGGAAGGAGATGAACATGATGGTGAGAGAGATACTAAGCCTCATTGTGGTGATGGGGGTGGCGTGGAACGGCGGGATCGTGACGACGGTTGCTGAAGCGGGGGCGGCCCCCAAGGACGGCGAAATCGCGCTCCCGGCCGATTACAAAACCTGGCCGAAGTTTTTGAGCGAGGTACAGCGTGAGGATGCCAAGCAGGTGCGGGAATTGTTCGTGAGCCCAGCCGGCGCCAAGGCTTGTCCGGCCTCCGCGTTTCCGCAGGGCACGCAACTGGTTATGGAGTTGTACAAGGCTAAAGCGGAAGGCGAGGCCTTGGCCAAGGGGGCGGACGGAAAGCTGGTGAAAGGCGACCTGCTGAAGGTGTTCGTCATGGAGAAGAACGAGGGGTGGGGGCAGGACGTCCCGGACAATTTGAAGAACGGCGCCTGGGTGTTCGGGGCCTATGGGCCGGACGGCAAGGCGCTGGCCGAAGATTTTACGAAATGCCGGGCCTGCCATGCCCCGCTCGCGCAGAAAGATTTCGTGCACCGGTATGATGAGTTTTGTGCGCAGGGCCATAAGGCGCACTAGCAGGATGCGGAAAAAGTCCGCCAGCGGCGTTCTCGCATCGCTTCGCGGCTCACCGTACCGCACGAGTACGATTCGCCCCTTCGCTCGCTGCGGCCTTGCTGGACGGCCTTTTTTCGCATCCTGCGGGTGATGCTGATACCGATTTGGAATAGCAGGTCGTTCATCATGACCACGAGCAGGACAGATGGGGCCTGTGTGCGGGTCTTGACCTACCTCCTCGCAGGAGTCCCATGGGGGAGCGGTGGTTGGCCGTTCCCCGCCCATCGGCCGCTTGAGTCACAGGTCCCTCGGATCCTGAGGTTGTGCACCCTTCTTCAGGATCTGCCTCCCGGGGTGAGTGGGATGGCCTCCCCCTCCACCCCGGCCCTTCGGGGCTTTCCGGGCTGTTAGTGCGGAGAGGCCGGAGACAGGGAATACAGGACAGAGAATCGACGGAGTCGGTGGAGGGAGCGGCGCACCATGGCTGATTGCACGAAGAAAACCCCGCGGTGGTTACTCATGGCATTGGTGGTCGGCATGGCTTTGTGCGGCGTTGATGGGGGCTGGGCTAATGAGCCGGATGCTTGGAAGCAGTTGTTTACTGATGGTGTGAAGGCCAGGGAAGCGGCGCACTATGCCGAAGCTGAGCAGCTCTTGCAGCGCGCTCTCCGCGAGGCTGAGCAGGCCGGTCCAGACGACGCCCGCGTTGCCACGGCAGCCAACAATCTCGGACTGCTGTATCACGACCAGGGTCGTCTCCAGGAGGCGCAATCGTTATACACCCGTGCGCTGGCCAAGTGGGAACAACACTTGGGGCCGGAACACGAAGATGTCGCGGCGGCCTTAAACAACCTGGCGGAAATCGCCCATGCCGAAGGCGATTGGGGCCGCGCGGAGCCGCTATATGAACGGGTGCTGGCAATCGAGCGCAAGGTGCTGGGCGCGGCGCACCCCGATGTCGCGATCAGCCTGAACAATCTGGCCGAGTTGTACCGCAAGCAGGGACGGGAGACAGCGGCCGAATCGATGTATCACCTGGCCCTGATTCTCATGGAAGAGGCCCGTGGCACGGATCACCCGGATCTGGGGCCCGTGCTCAACAACCTCGCTGTCTTGTACAAGGGGCGCGGACTCTATGCCTGGGCTGAACCGTTCTACCTGCGCGCGCTGAAGATGCGCCGCCTGCGATACGGCGATGAGCATCCGGCGGTGGCGATGAGTTTGAATAACGCCGCCTGCCTCTACCAGGCCGAAGGACTCTACGCGTCGGCCCAACGATATTTCGATGAGGCATTGGCCATTGCGGAACGGACGTCCGGCCCTCAGGCCTCTTTGACGGGCACGATTGTCGGCAATATGGCGTTTCTCGCCGATGAGCAGGGACTGTGGACCCAGGCGCAGTTGTTGTATCAGCGCGCGCTCGTCGTTCAACAGGCGCAACTGGGCTTGCATCATCCCACCGTCGGGTTGTTGGTGGAACGGTATGCGCGCGTGCTCGATACTCTCGGGCAGCCGGTTGAAGCCGGATTGTTCGCTGCGCGGGCCGCATCGATCCGGGCGCGGGTTCAGCCGGGAGTCGTGCGGCAGGGTTCGGCCATGCGCCAGGGGCCTGCGGTCGGAGAACTCACGCGATAGGTAGTGAAGGCGTCAGGAAGGGAGGTGCTCCATGCCGGTTAGTGCTGCGGTGGCGTCACCGCGTCGGGCGGAGATGGCTCAGGGCGCTCAACACAGGGCGGGGTTGAGTGTGGCAGTCGTGCGATTGCTGGCGGTCGCCCTCGATATCAGCGAGGGCTGGTCCCCGGCGCCTCCCGCTGCGACGCTCTTGATTCCGTTCGGGTATCGGGACTGGCCGAGCGTGACCTCTACGGTGGAATCGCCCGGCGGGCGGAAACGGCTCCGGTTCTACGTGTGCCCCAAGGCACTGCTCACGCCGGACTATGAATCGTTTCCCGTGGGGACCACGTTCGTCGTGGAGTCCGAGCCCTATCCGGAAGGCCCCGGATCCTATCGGGCCAGGCCGTCCGTGTTTGCGATGGAGAAGTGTGCCGGTCTCACGATGGATGGCGTGGGGACGAGGCAATACGAATCATGGATGTATGCGAGCTGGGATTCGCCCGCTCAGCAGGCCATGACGGATCGTGGCCGATGCGGCGTCTGTCGACTGCCCTGGCTGACGCCCGCCGACATTCGATGATCGGTGGACGGGGCTCGACGGTTGGACTGCGCTGACCACGCAGTGAGCTCCGATGAGGGAAGCGTACGCCCATGCGCTTCCCTCTCCCACCATCTTCTTCTCAGTCATGCGTTGCCCTCACGGTGAGTGCGGCCTCCTCTTTCCCTACTGAACAAGACATGACAAATGCGGTAGAATGCCGCCCAATCGAGTGCTACATCCACTTATCACACAGGAGGAATTCTGATGACTGTATTGCGTTCAGGCATGCTCGCGTTCGCCGTGTCCGCGCTGGTGGCGACTGCGCCGGTGGGATACGCCCTGGCCGACGGCGGCGGGCACGTGAAGGAAACGATCAAGCACGCCAAGGAAGGCGTGGAGCACGAGAAGGAAGCGATCAAGCATCTGGAAGAGTCGGTCAAGGCCAGCAACGATCCGCATGCGAAAGAAGCGCTGGAGCATGCGAAGGAAGCCGTCAAACATGCGGAGGAATCCCTGGCGCATGCGGAACAGGCTTCGAGCCACAAAGGGAAGGCAAAGGGCAAGTAACGCGATCTCTGTTCCAAGGGGGAGGTGAGTCCCATCCGGCGTTCTCCCTTGGAACCGTGCCGGGGGTCCTTCCGCTTGCGTGAGTTGACGTGTTCGGCTTCGTGAGACGGGTCAAGCCCAGCCAAGTTCTGGTCGGCTGCGGAAGCCACGTTTCAACGACACGATCCTGTAGCATCGGTAGGCATCCGTAAGCGCGCATCTGTAGACGGTTGAGCGTGCTGGGGCTATAACTCGACTCCCTAGGAGGGGTCCCCCATGCGAAAACTCTTCGTGGCCGTGGTTCAGATCCTCGTGCTGGCCGGCGGGTCAGGACTGTGGGCCGCCGACGATTCACTGGAACGGTTGTTACGGGCGCAGGCGTTCAATCGGGAATTCGAGGGATTCGATTCGTACTACGTAAAGATCGAAGCGGATCAGCCCCAGCCTGACGGGTCGCATGAAGTGCTGGCGGTGGCCAGCGGAAAATTTTCAGACAATACGAAGCGTATGAAAGTGCTGTTTCTCATCGTCGATGGTCACATTGTCGGTGGCCAGGTGTTGGAAGGCACCGGTCTTCCTCCGTGCCTGGCACAGGAGCATCGTCCGTCCTCATCTCTTTAACCTGACAGGAGGTTCTATGTTGAGCAGGATTGCGGTCCTTTTCATGGGCGTGTTGGGCGTGTTGGCGAGCGGAACGTCTGCGTTGGCGCTGCAGGCCGGCGGTGTCGAAGTCGGTGACCTCGAAACCGGTTCCGTCGTCGGTCAGCCGTTTAAGGAATTGGTCGTGGATGCGGAATTATATGCCGTTGAGATCGGCAACATGAAGGCGTGGTATCCGCCGACCACGGTCATCGATTTCAAAGTCCGGCCGGGTCGTCCGCTGTTGATCAAGGTCACGAATACCACCGCGACGGAACGTGGTTTTCAAATGATCGATACAGTCAATGCAGCGTCGCCGTTCGTCTTAAAGGCCGAGGTCCGGTTGAAGCCCGGTGAGACGAAGTACATCGGCGTGCCGACCAGCGATTTGTTCAATCAAACCCAGGGCAATACGCTTGAGTACCGCGACCAGCTCAATCCCAAGCAGCCCGGCGGCAAACTGCTGATGATCAAGTAACAGACCCTGTCTGTAGTGCGAGTACACACGCCCCGTTCATCCGCAGGGATGGACGGGGCGTTGTCGTTTCTTCACCGTTGTCGAAACGATGATCGACAGACGGCCGGGTTTACCAATAGTAGGGAAAGCGCCCGTAGGGTCCCCAGTAGGGATGCCAGAACGGACTGTAATAGGGGTAGGGACGGATACGGGACATAGTCGAGTCTTGCGATGGAATCCAGGTGCGGAACGATTTGATGTCGATGACGGGATAGGTATAGTCGGTCTCGTCGAGCGGCAAGGTCATCGAGCCGGTGAGCTCACCGGTGATGGTCAGGAACGTTCCCTGGGGAATGGTTGCCGGATCCAGAAAGTCCCGTTGGACCGCGACAAAGCGCCCCTGAGATTTCATCAGATCGAGCGTCGGTTGTTGCGAGTCGTTGAGCGGTAACTGCAACACTTCGATCCGCGTGCCGTCTTTCATGCGTCGCGCGGCGAGCACTTGCCCGCCGAGCACGAGGGTCTGCCCTTTGAACGAGTCCGGTGCGGCCTTGATTTGAGAAAACGGCGGAACGTGCGGGCCGCCGTCGGCCGACTCGTGCATGTCGCCGGACGACGCGCAGGCCGCCAGGATCGCGGCGAACCACAAAATGCCGATCCCCTGTAGAAGTTTCACTCGCATCGTTGGCATTATATCAGACGCATAAGTGGACGAGCATTGTTTATAATGCCGATGAGCCTGTTGAACCGAACCAAGTTTGAAAAAGGAGTGCAGCGTATGGCGAAGCGTCGTGGATGGCGGGGCAGTCTGTTGATGGGCCTGATGGCGGTGGCGGCTCTCGGGTTCGTGGGAACCGCGCAGGCGGGGAAGGCGGAACTCAAGGGCAACTTTCAGGTGCTGAGCGACGAGAAGTCGACGCACAAGCCGGGGAAAGTGCAACTGACTGAATTCGCAGATTTCTACTGCCCGCATTGTCACCGGTTCGACGGCGAGGGGCTGGCGATTCTGGAGAAGGAATTCGGCCATAAGCTGGAAGCGGTCATGGTGGGGTATCCCGTGATTCCCGGCAAGTTGCCGACCGCCTTCGATATGTATGAACAGGCCAAGACGATGGGGAAGGGCGCTGAGATGAAGCGCGCGTTGTTCCGGACCATCCATAAGGACAAGATCGGCATCATCGACAAGGCGATCCGTGAAGTGTTGATTCGTGAAGTCGGGCTCGACCCGGCGGCGTTCGAAGAAGGGTTGGCCAGCGCCAAGCCGGCGAAGGCCTTCGAAGACGGACGGAAATGGGGCGATCGCATCAAGATTCAACAGACGCCCACCGTTCTGCTCGACGGCAACATCAAGGTTGAGCAAATCGATCCGGAGAATTTGAAGCTGATCATTCACAGCATTCTGGACGGAGACGGCAAGAAGTAAGGGTCGTATCTCGTGAAGTGTGAAGCGTCCCTCGACCGGAACGAGATACGAACGACGCGAGATGAGGTGCGGGGGTATGGCGACTGATCCGATCTGCGGCATGACGGTGGAACCGGCCACGGCGGCAGGGCATTTCGATTATGACGGCCGGACCTACTATTTTTGCAGTACCCATTGCCTCGATCGGTTTCGTGCCACGCCGAATCAGTATGTGAAGACAGCGTCTGTTGCGACCGCCGCCATGCCCGCTGCCGGTCGGCGTTCGCTGCCGATGATGCAGGCGATGCCTGAGCAACAGCCGGTTGCGGGCGGCGAACGGGATCCCGTTTGCGGGATGACCGTTCAGCCTGCGACCGCCGCCGGGTCTCATGCGCATGCGGGCAAGACGTACTACTTCTGTTGTCAGGGATGTCTCGAAAAGTTCCGGGCCGATCCGGTCCGGTACTTGTCGCCGGTGCCCGCTGTGTCGCCAACAGCGTCACGGCAGTTCGGGGGAAAGTCGCTCCCGATGCTGGGCTCGGCGACGCCGGATAAAGCGGTCACAGGCGTCATCGATCCGGTCTGTGGCATGACGGTGGAACCGGCCACGGCGGCCGGGTCGTTCGACTACCAGGGCACGACCTACTCGTTCTGTTGCCAGGGCTGCCTCACCAAGTTTCGCGCCGATCCGCAGCGGTATCTCGCCCCCGCATCTGCTCAGTCGACTGCGCCTGCTGCCCCGCCTCCTCCCGGGACGAAATACGTCTGTCCCATGTGCCCTGAGGTGTTGGAAGAAAAGCCGGTGCCCTGTCCGAAATGCGGGATGGCACTGGAGCCGGATTCGATTCAGCCGCTGCCGACCAAAACGGAATATGTCTGCCCGATGCATCCCGAGGTGGTGAAGGCGGAGCAGGGGGCCTGTCCGATCTGTGGGATGGCGCTGGAGCCACGAACCGTCACGGTCGAGGAAGAGCTGAATCCTGAGTTGGTGGACATGGCCCGACGGTTCTGGGTGGGACTGGGTCCGGCGGCGGCGGTCTTCGTGCTGGCCATGTCGCCTATGATCCCCGGTCATCCGATTCAGCATCTTGTGACCGATATGCAATCGGCCTGGGTGCAGTTCCTGCTGAGCACACCGGTGGTCCTCTGGGCCGGGTGGCCGTTCTTTCAGCGCGGCTGGGCTTCGATCGTCCATCGCAGCCCGAACATGTTCACGCTGATTGCAATCGGGACCGGCACGGCCTACCTCTACAGTGTGTTCGCCACCCTCTTCCCCGCGCTGATTCCGCAATCGTTCCATCTGGAAAGCGGAGCGGTGCCGGTGTATTTCGAAGCCGCGGCGGTCATTACGGTCCTGGTCCTGTTGGGGCAGGTATTGGAATTGCGGGCCAGGAGCCGAACCACCGGCGCGATCCGGGCTCTCCTGGGACTGGCGCCCAAGACCGCGCGGCGCATGCGAGAGGACGGCCGTGAAGAAGATGTGTCGCTCGATCAGGTGCAGGTGGGCGATCGCCTGCGTGTGCGACCGGGAGAACGGGTGCCGGTCGATGGGGTGATTCTGGAAGGAGCGACCGCGATCGATGAATCGATGATTACCGGCGAATCGTTGCCGGTTGAGAAAACCACCGGGGAGCGGGTGACGGGCGGCACGATCAACGGTTCCGGCGGTCTGGTGATGCGGGCGGATCGCGTCGGGGCGGATACGCTGTTGGCGCATATCGTTCAGATGGTGGCGGAAGCGCAACGCAGCCGGGCTCCCATTCAACGGACCGCCGATGTCGTGGCCGGCTATTTCGTACCCATCGTGGTGAGCGTGGCGATCGTGACTGGCCTGGTGTGGGCGTTGATCGGGCCGGAACCGCGCCTGGCCCATGCCCTGTTGAATGCGGTTGCCGTGCTGATCATTGCCTGCCCCTGCGCGCTGGGTCTCGCAACGCCGATGTCCATTATGGTGGGGACCGGTCGCGGTGCTGCGGCTGGTGTCCTGTTCAAAAAAGCTGAAGCGCTGGAGACCATCGAAAAGGTCGATACGCTGGTTTTCGACAAGACCGGCACACTCACGGAAGGTAAACCCAAACTGCGCGTCGTGAGCGCCGTGGCCCCCTGGTCTGAAATCGACCTGTTGCGATTGGCGGCGTCTATCGAGCGGGGGAGTGAACATCCGGTAGCCGGCGCGATTGTGAGCGGAGCTGAGTTGCGAGGCATCACATTGGAGTCGGCATCTGGGTTCACGTCAAAAACGGGGAAGGGCGTCATGGCGACGGTCGGGACCAGGCGGGTGGCGGTGGGGACGCTCGATTTGATGCGTGAGATGCAGCTCGACGACGAAACCTCCCTGCCCGCACTCGAAGCCGATGCCGAATTGATGCGTCAGACCGGACAAACCGTGATGTTCGTCTCCGTCGATGGCCGGGTGGCCGGCTTGCTCGGGGTGGCCGACCCGATCAAGAGTTCGACCCCCGAGGCCTTGCGGTTGTTGCGCCAGGAAGGCATTCGTCTGGTGATGGTGACCGGCGATCATGCGGTGACGGCGCAGGCGGTGGCGAAGGAATTAGGCCTGGATGAAGTCAGGGCCGGCGTGAAGCCGGATGAAAAGAGCCGGATCGTCCAGGAACTTCAGCAGCAGGGCCATGTGGTGGCGATGGCAGGTGATGGCGTCAACGATGCTCCGGCACTGGCGCAGGCGGATGTCGGCATTGCCATGGGAACCGGAACCGATGTGGCGATGGAGAATGCCGGGGTGACGCTGGTGAAGGGCGATTTGCGCGGGATTGTCCGGGCACGCCGCCTGAGCAAGGCCACCATGCGCAACATCCGCCAGAATCTCTTCTTCGCCTTTGTGTACAATATGATCGGGGTTCCGGTCGCCGCCGGGCTGTTGTATCCGTTCCTCGGCCTTCTCCTCAGTCCGATGTTGGCCAGCACGGCGATGACGTTCAGTTCCCTCTCGGTGATTTCGAACGCGTTACGCCTCCGGCATGCCGATTTATGAGTTCTGAGTGTGCAAGCCTCTGCCGCGTGATAGGCTGGGACCTGCGGTTTATTTTGACGCGAGACGGCACCGGAGCTCAGTCCAAGCTATTGCGCGACAAGCTAGTTTTTGTGCCTCCTGCTAGGGATGTTTCACACCATGTCGTCACGTGGATCACAAACGGGCCTGTTGGCTCTGGGAATCGCGGGCGTCCTGCTGGGCTGGTGGGCTGAGAGTTCAGCCTCGGCTGCTGATTTGCTTGCACCGCGTCTGTCAAAGGTCAGCACGGCCGGTGATTTGCAGGCCCAGGTGCGGGCCACCGCGGCCAAGGTGCTCCCCGCCGTCGTCAGCATCGCCTCGACGGTGATGGTGCACGATCAAGCCTTCACCGATGAGGGGCTGCCTTTCGGCATGTTCAAAGACGTGCCGCCGCGCCGCCAATACGGGCAGGGCTCCGGGGTCATCGTCTCGTCGGACGGGTACATCATCACCAACAACCACGTCGTAGCCGATGCGGTGGACGTGGAAGTCATTCTCGCGGACCGACGGCAGTTCAAGGGCCGCGTGGTGGCGACCGATCCGAAAACCGATGTCGCGGTGGTAAAAATCAGCGCCACCGGTCTTCCCGCTGCGGCCTGGGGTGACTCCAGTGCGCTGGCTGTCGGTGACTTCGTCCTCGCAATCGGCAATCCCCTCGGCTTGAGTCGCACCGTGACCTTCGGCATCGTCAGCGCGGTCGGCCGTGCGGATGTGGGAGTGGCCGATGTGGAAGATTTCATTCAGACCGATGCGCCGATCAATCCCGGGAACTCCGGTGGAGCTCTGGTGAACACCAACGGCGAGTTGGTCGGGATCAACACGGCTATTGCCAGTCCGACGGGCGGCAGCGTCGGCGTCGGATTTGCGATTCCCAGCAACATGGCGAGAACCGCCATGCAGAGTCTTATCAAGACGGGCCGGGTCGTCCGGGGGTTTCTGGGGGCCTCCACGCAGGATGTCACGCCCTTGCTCGCCAAGACCTTCCACCTGCCGGATGTGAAGGGCTCGATCATTACCGATCTGCAGGCGAAGGGGTCCGCCGAACGGGCCGGATTGAAGCGCGGCGATGTCGTGGTGCGTTTCGACGGGCGCGATGTGATGGACAGCGGCCATTTGCGTAATCTGATGGCCACGGCGGCCATCGGCAGCAAACACCGGATCGAGTTGCTCCGCGATGCCAAGTTGATGCAGACGGACCTCACCGTGCAGGAAGCGCCGCGCGAGCGGCCCAAGAAAACGCAGACGGCCGACGCCGCCGGTGCCACCGCGCATCCCCTGTCCGGCGTGATCGTCGATGAAGTCACTCCAGCGCTGGCGCGACAGATGGATCTTCCTGCCAACAGCGGCCTGGTGGTCACGGATATCGAAGACGGCAGCCTCGCCGAGGTGTCGGGGCTTCAGCCCGGCGATCTTCTGTTGGAACTCAATCGACAGCCCATCCCCAACTTCAGCACGTTTCAGCGACTCGCTGAACCGCTCCGGTCCACCGATCTCGCACTGTTGCTCATCAACCGCCAGGGCAGTCTGCTCTACATCCCCATTCAAAGCGAATAACCGGGTTCTTGTCCTCTCTCAAGAATCGACCTGCACTCACGGCTGAATGTGCCGCCGGGTCGGTGCTGATTTCCTGCGAGAATTCTTAAAGAAATTGAGTTTGGACGCAGGTACGGCATACTGAGTCGGTGCCGGAGAGAGACTCAGAAGACTCCAACTCAAAGAGGTGTATCGTGTGGTCGATCTCGCGGGTGAGTTGTCTGCTCGCCCTCTGGCTGTGCGCGGCCTGTGCGCCTGAGCCGGAGGCGGCGCCGTCATATCTCGTCGGGGTGTGGGAAACGGCGGCCGAAGGTTACACGGACCAGCATATGTTTATCGATGAGCACCGGATCGGATTCGGTACCAGTGCCGTCACGGCGGATGGGTATGTGATCACGCAGATCGATGAAAGCCGTGAGGGGACCAAGACCCTCTTCGTCGTCTCCTATCAGGGTGAAGACCAAACTAAGTACCAACTGGCCTTTTTTTATGAGCCGGCCGCTGGCGGCAGGATTATCTATAAGAATCAGGACCATTTGGTCTGGACGAGAAAGGTCGCGACCACATGAGCCGGCCACGATTCAGACGGCATTTCCTGTGGGATACGGTGCAGCCACGCTTCCTGGGGTTGAGCTTCTGCTACGTGGTGGTGGTCATTGCGGCCGTGGCGGGGGCGCTCTTCGTCCCGTTGATGTTGGAGCTCAATCACTTGCCGATTTCCTCGGTCGAGGCGCAACGGGTGGCCGATCAGTTTGAATTGCTACACAGCCGCTTCTGGCCGGTGGTGGCGGTGGTGTCTGTTCTCCTGCTCGTGCACGGCGTGTTTTTTTCACATCGGATCGCGGGTCCGCTCTATCGCTTTCGCCGGATTTTCCAGTCCGTCGCGAGCGGCGATCTGACCGTGCGCACCTCAATTCGCAAGGCCGATTATCTCCATGTGGAAGCGCAATGTTTGGGTGAAATGGTCGACGCGTTGCGGGAGAAGATCGGCCGGATCGAGGCGCACCATGCCGACATCGCTCCGCAGTTGGAACGATTGAAAGCCGCCGCAGCCTGTGGGGCGTTGCGGGAAGTGGAGCAGGAGGCCGACCGATTACGTGCGACCGTCGAACAGCTCACGCGGGCGATGGAACCGTTTCAGACCACGCCGAATGTCATCGAGGCCCGGCCGGTGCAGTTGCCCTCTGCGTCGGGATTTTAGGTTGCGTATGGCGCACAGTACACACTGCCGCAGGCAGCAGGGCTTTACGATCATCGAGTTGATGATTGCCGTGGCGATTGTCGGGGCGTTGGCTGGTTTGGCGATCCCGAACTATCTGGGTTATCTGGATAAGGCGAGACTGACCCGCTGCATCGCGGAGATTCGCTACATTGAGCGAGCGATCGATTCGTACAGATCGGAAGAGCACACGTCTGAACTC
>OBID01000118.1_pt1 | contig 34673 bp, 28 predicted proteins | sample 1519781 | NCBI WGS metagenome assembly OBID01 (sample SAMEA3991478, study PRJEB22521) | metagenome | biome: anthropogenic terrestrial biome; feature: sewage plant; material: sludge | place: Sweden | collected 2012-09-26 | reverse complement strand
TCCAAGCTTGTACCAGCCATCTGATTTTATTTCTTTCTCAGGTATAATCCACGTAATAGTCTGAAAGGATTTTTTCCAGTTGTCATCACCTATTGTATTATATACTATTTTCCCGGGATCTGACGGAGATGCAAGATAACTTGATTTATCTGATGTAGGATATAAAACAGAATCGGATTTGTATGCTGCAGCCTCACCTTCTATTCGCAGCAGTGTAGAAGGCGTACTGTTTATTTCATTTATATCAGGTGCTGTGTCTGCATATGGCAAAGGATCTTTTTGATTATATATTTTAATCCATTCAATTGCAATATACGCCTTTGATGCATCAAATGAAAGCTTATGCTTACCCTTCTGGAAATAAAAATAAAGCGGCTGATTAAAAAGTCCGTCTGTATCATTTATAGGTGTTTCCATCCACATACTGCACTGGATCTGAGATGGTCTTATCTGATTTCCCTGAGAATTTTCCGTGATCTCATTTTTATTTATCCAGGCTTTATTGAGTGATATTCTTGAAGCAGTGTCATATGGAGATTTTCCGTCAATAAGAACTGACATTTCAATTGATGTAGTAAAAGAAGCAAGAGGACAATACGAAATAGCAATATTATAAAGACCTGATTCAGGAATGTCAACATCATATACAATATTTCCTTCCGCACTGTTCCATATAAGCACATCTGATTTTATCTGGTCACGTTCATCACCGTATTTTCCTTTTGAAAATTCACCGTTTTCAGCCAGAGAATAATCAACACCTCTTATCAGTATTTCTTTATCCGGCTTTTTGTCATTAATATGTGCATCATAATAATTACTGTATGAATTCTGTTCAACATATAAAGCATCAGTATTCTCACCCTCAGTTAATGCCATAATTTCATATTCAGGCTCATATATCATACACATGCTGACTATGAAGGTAACAATGGCTGTTACTAAAGCTGCTGCTTTTTTTCTGAGCGGATTACTGCTCATATTGCTTCATCCTTCCATCCTGGAATTAATATTACCATACTAAACCTTTTTATATATAGTTAATATGGATTATCTAATAAATTAGCTCTGGAATTATATTTATTTATATTCAATAACCAAAATCAAATTCTAAATTATGTTGTTTTATTGTTAATATGCATAATGACATTTATTAAATTATATCAATAAACTACCCGATTGTCAAGATAAAAGTTTACTCTGATTATATAAAACACCACTTATTATTTACGTTTTGTGAATATTGAATCTACTTAATATTATTCTTTTATCATTTGACTGTAAACAGATATGTCCCTCGCCAACTCATAGGCGAGGGACATATTTTCTAGTTTTCTAAGTAATATCTTATTTCTTAGGTCCCAATACAACAGGATCCTTCATAATATACTGTTTCATATGTGCAAGATCTGCAAGGTCAACTTTACCGTCACCATTTACATCCGCAGCTTTCATCTGTGTACTGTCAAATTCTAAATCACCAAGCAGATTGAGTCCGATCATGGTCATGTCTGAAATTTCAATCTTTTTATTGCCATCAATATCTCCGTACATGATCTTATTATCTGACGTGCCGGATGTTGAAGAAGATTTAGATGTGGTCTTTGGTGCGTCAGGTTTTGTTGTAACTGTGGTTACTTCCGGCTCATCACCCCCATAAGGAGTACCATAAACAAGCTTTCCGTCCTTGTACAGTGGTATATTCATAGTATCACCGAAAAAGTCGCTCTTTACAAGTCCCTCTCGGCTATAGTCATTTTTAGGATCCCAGTTGCTCTTGTATTCGCTGTCCTGAGCTGCAACCAATCCCAGCTGAAGTTCTCTTGTTCCGAAGAATTTATAGTCGCCCCAGCTCATCTGGATATAATAATTTTCATCGTCTATTTTTATAGGATCCGTAACTGTTATGCTGTAAGCTCCCTTTGTATCAGAATTGATCTGATCATAGTAAACCTCTACTTTAACGTCATCAATAGACTGTCCTTTTGCGAGAAGTTCACTGATATTAAAATAATATCGTGCAGAATATCCACAGGTATATGCAGGAGGCTGTGTGCAAGCACCTTTTATTTTTACAGTAAACTGTGTTCTTTCAAGATTTTCCTGGTTAATAAGTGCCTGTACCTTATATGAGTCTGTAGGTGGTTCTTTAGGTGGAAAATTTTCTTCAGACTTCATATCAGGAGTTTTGAAATAGTAATAAAGTCCTGCTGCAGCCCCTACTAATCCTGCATTATAGTCAACAGCAACTTCATTGTATACAAAGTCGGCCGTAATATCTCTATGCCAGTCACCTGCATCAGGGCCTCCGACAAGTGCTCCCCATAATACATGTGTATCATTAACAGGGTCATCCATACTGAGTGTTGTAGAAGCGTGTGAAGCACGGTGATGCGGATGTGAAGCAGAATTTGCTGCATATCCTACTATATAGCATCTGTTCATAGGGTTTTTTCCCATTATGTATTCCATCTGAGTTTTTGCCCATTCTGAAAACTGAGGATCTTCTTCTCCTCTGTCTGCTGTTTCCTTCTGATATACAAGTCCACAAAGCTGAGCTGCTGTGTTATATCTTGCGGAACCGTAAGGATTCAGAATAGAAAAACCACCGCCGGACTGTACAAGATGATCAGTACATGAATCAGGTTGACTTGTATACTTATACTCAGTGTTCCAGAGCAGATCTGCCGGTGCACCCGGATATGTATGCTGAAGTCCTGACCAGAATTCCAGATTCCATCTGAATATATACCAGTCACGTGCTGTATTTGTAATAGGTGCAAGCTTTGCAAATACTCCTCCCCATACTGTATCCCAGCAGTGAACCCAGATGTTCTGCCATATATTTCCTGTGTCAACTATAATTCTCTTCATATAGCCTGTATAGTCATATGAACCATTGGCATTAGGAGTATCTGAAATACTTATTATCTCATCAATATAGTGCTGCTCTTTTGTACATTCATAGAGCCATACTGCTGCCCATGAAAGTTCATCCCACGCATAGCTTGAATCGTAGAAGCTGCTTCCATTACCAAGACTCTTTTTATCATTTATCCCATCTGCAACATGAGTTTTTACAGCAAATTTGTATAACGCAATTGCTGTATCAAGACTCTTCTGTGCATAATCAGGATCTGTTTCTTTGAAGTTAAGATAATTTATTGCAAGAGAAGCTGCAACACCTGAACAGATATCTGATGCCGGTGCATCTTCTGTTGCAAAATATGCCGGTCTTGCAAAATCACTAAAATGTTCTGCATCCTGAAGTTCAGGAGGATTCCAGTAATTATGGTCATTATCGCCCTCAGCTACCTGATAGCAGAATGCGATTACTTCTCCGTTTTCGTCAAAATATGTACATTTTAAATAGAAATCGTTGAACCACCTTAAAATGTCCTCAACGTGTTCCTGATTGCCTGTTTCCGCATATGCATCCCTGAATTCGTAATATCCCCAGCCTACAGTTGAAGCTGCATAGGAACCCGGCAGACCGAACTTTACATGATCTCCGGCATCATGCATACCACCTCCGCAGTCAATGAATCCGTCACCGTCAGGATCAAGTATATCGCGGTATTTATCTATAAATTCCTGTGTAAGATCAGTTCCTACATACATATGTTTTTTTTCATCTGCAATTTCAAGCGGCTGAAGAGGTATTTTGTAATCCTCAACATGACAGTCACCTCTCCATTCAAGGTTGCCGCCAGTTATTCCCGCACCGCATTTATTTGCATCATAAAAATAAAGTGAATACTGCAGTGCCTTTGCAAAATTCACTTCAACATCATCATAGCTGAATGAATCAGGATCCGGAAATTTTTTATCTGCTACCGGAGGTGGAGCTTCACCTGCTGCCGCACCGATACTCATCACTGAGGTTCCGGCAGCAATTGAAAGACTCATAAGAACTGCAAGTGCACTTTTTAAATATTTTTTTTCTTTCATACTATATTCCTTTCTCGTTTTCTAAATAAAATGAGCTACCCCCATGGGCTGAGGATAACTCATTTCAATTGATATGCTAATAACACTTGGTTATGATTTTGGTCCTAGTACTATTTTATCCTTCATAATAAATTGCTTTAAGCAGCTAAGATCAGCAATGTTTACACTGTTGTCATAAGCTACATCTGCACGGATAAGCTGTTGATCATTAAATTTGATATCTCCAAGAAGATAAAGGCTCATTAATGTAAGATCCTGAATTTCGATCTTTCCGTTCATGTCTATATCACCGTAAATAACTTTAGTATCTGACGACTTTGTGGTTGTTGTAGGCTTTGTGGTTGTTGTAGGCTTTGTGGTTGTTGTAGGCTTTGATGGTTTTGTTGTAGTTGTTGATTCGTCTTCAACACCACCGTATGGCATACCATATACAAGCTTATCTCCTACATAAAGAGGAATATTCATTGTATTACCATATTCATCACTCTTTACAAGTCCCTCACGGCTATAGTCATTTGTAGGATCCCAGTTACTCTTATAGTTTGCATCCTGGCCTACGATTATTCCAAGCTGAATTTCTCTTGTACCATGGAACAGAATTCCTGACCAGTCCATCTCAATATAGTATACTGTACCTTCTACAAGAACTGGTTTTGATATTGCTACTGCATTTTTCATATTTGAACTTGCCTGAACCTGATCATAATAAACTTCAATCTTTACATCGTCTATTGTCTGACCTGCTGCTACAAGTTCGCTTATATCAAAGTAATATCTTGCCTTAAGTCCGTCAACATATCTAGGCGGCTGAGATGTATAGTTGGCAATTTTTATAGTATACTGTGTTCTTTCATTATTTTCCTGATTAACAAGTCCCTTAAGCCAGAATTCTTCTCCCGGTTTTTCAGCAGGTGGAAAATCTTCCTGAGATTTCATATCCCCTGTTCCGTAATAGTAATAAAGTCCTGCTGATGCACCAGCAAATCCGGCATTATAGTCAACTGAAACTTCATTGTAAATATAGTCATTTGTTATATCATGATGCCAGTCTTTTGCATCAGGACCTCCTACGAGTGCTCCCCATAGTGTATGCATCTGATCAACAGGATTAAGCGCTGTAAAGTAAATAGAACCATGTGATGCACGATGATGCGGATGTGAAGCAGCGGTTGGTGAATAACCAACTATATATGGCCTGTTCATAGGGTTTTTACCCATTATGTATTCCATCTGGCCCTCTGCCCAGTCAGCAAATCTTGCATCCTCTTCGCCTCTTGCAGCTGTCTCTTTTCTGTAAACCAATGCACAAAGCTGTGCTGCAGTATCATATCTTGCTGAACCGTATTCATTAAGCATTGAGAATCCGGCAGGTGTTTTTGAAAGGAATGTTGTATCCTTTTCATCTATCTTATCTGTATTTTCATATGGCATATTCCATATTTCATCTGCAGCTCCCCCGGCATATTTATGTTTTATTCCAGACCAGTATTCAAGATTCCATCTGAATATATACCAGTCACGTGCTGTATTTGTAATAGGTGCAAGTTTTGCAAATACTCCGCCCCATACTGTATCCCAGCAATGTACCCAGATATTCTGCCATGTGCTTCCTGTTGTCTTGATTATTCTCTTCATATATCCTGTATATGTAACATGGCCCATATCGTCCTTTTGTGTTTCATCTACAGAAATAATATCATCAATATAGTGCTGTTCACCTGTACATTCATAGAGCCAGACTGCAGCCCATGCAAGTTCATCATAGTCATAACTTGAAGTATAGAAGCCGCCGTCGTATCCAAGGCTGAGAACCCCCATACCCGTATCTTCTTTATGAGTCTTTACAGCGAATTTATAAAGAGCTATAGCTTTTTCAAGACTTTCTTCTGCATATTCAGGATCTGTATCCTTGAAGTTAAGATAGTTTAATGCAAGTGAAGCTGCTGTTCCAGCACACATATCTGATGCAGGGGTATCAACTGTTGCAAAATATGCAGGTCTTGCAAAGTCAAGAAGCATTTTTGAACTCTGAAGTTCAGGTGCGTTCCAGTAGTTATGGTCGTTATTTCCTTCACCTACCTGATAACAGAAAGCTATTACCTCTCCGTTTTCATCAAGATAGGTGCTCTTCATGTAAAAATCATTGAACCAGTGCAAAATGTCCTCAACATGTTCCTGATTTCCTGTCTTCTCATATGCATCTCTGAACTCATAATATCCCCAGCCTACAGTTGAAGCTGCATATGAACCTGGTAGTCCGAATTTCACATGATCTCCGGCATCATGCATACCGCCGCCGCAGTCTACAAATCCATCTCCGTCAGGATCAAGTATATCTTTGTATTTGTCTATAAACTCCTGAGAAAGATTTGTTCCGAACTTTGCATCTGCTCCTTCAAGATCAACCGGTTTAAGAGGAATATTGTAATCCTCTGTATGACAATCGCTCCTCCATTCAAGGTTTTTAAGTCCTGTATTTCCTTCAGCATCTGAATCATATCCACATTTGTTAGCATCATAGAAATAAAGTGAATACTGCAATGCTTTTGCAAAATTCACTTCAACATCGTCGTAGCTGAATGAATCAGGATCCGGAAACGTTTTGTCCTTATCGGATACCTCATCTGGCTTTTCTCCGGCATCAGCACTGACATAATAATCACAAAATGAAATATTTCCAAGCATCATCAAACTGACTGCTGACGCAAGAATGCGCTTGAATTTATCTTTTTTTGTCATAACACCCTTCCTTTCAAATAATGATAATAATAAAACAAACCGTATATATTCAATGTATATTTTATTGAATATATACAAAAATACTTTTATATATATATTATACTACTCTACAATTCTATTTTCAATAGAATTTGTTTAATTGAGGGTTAAAATAATTACTGAATTTTCTTTTACAATTTTATTTATTCACCCAAAATTATTAATAATTTAATTATATATGTTTTCACTTATATAATGCTCATGTATTTATATTAACCGGAAGTAATGCATGGAATAGTCGGTATGTTAGCCCAAAATGGCCACATAGAAATTTTTCTATGTGGCCATTTTTTATTATCTTTCGTCAATCTTTTTATAAGCAGTTTTTTCGGAAACTGCCATATATGCCGGACGTATTATTTTATTAGCATTTATAAGTTCTTCTATTCGGTGAGCAGACCATCCTGAGATTCTTGCTATTGCAAATATAGGCGTATACAACTCTGACGGAAGTCCAAGCATTCTGTATATCAGTCCGCTGTAGAAGTCAATATTTGCGCTTACTCCCTTATAGATTTTTCTTTTTTCTCCTATTACTTCAGGTGCCAGTCTTTCTACAAGTGTGTAAAGTTCGTACTCCTTTTCCATTCCCTTTTCAACAGAAAGATCCTTTACAAATTTCTTAAGTACTCTTGCTCTAGGGTCTGAAATAGAATAAACTGCATGGCCCATTCCATAAATGAGTCCTGATTTATCAAATCTTTTTTTCTTGAGGAGCCCTGACAGGTATTCACGTATCTGTGATTCGTCTGTTAAATCTGTAACATTTTTCATCATATCATCAAACATCTGAACTACCTTTATATTTGCTCCTCCGTGCTTAGGACCTTTGAGTGAGCCTAGTGAGGCAGCAGTTGATGAATATGTGTCTGTACCTGATGATGATACAACATGTGTCGTAAAGGTTGAATTATTACCACCGCCATGTTCTGCATGGAGAACAAGTGCAAGATCAAGTATTTTTGCCTCAAGCTTTGTATATTTCGAATCAGCTCTGAGCATATAGAGAATATTTTCAGCTGTAGAAAGGTCATGCCTTGGTTTATGAATTACAAGACTTCCTCCGTTTTTATAATAATTATACGAATGATATGCATAAACAGCTATTACCGGAAGAAGAGAAATAAGTTCAAGACATTGCCTGAGTACATTCGGAATTGAAGTGTCGTCAGCCATATCATCATAAGCATATAGTGTAAGAACACTCCTTGCAAGTATATTCATCATATCATTGCTTGGTGATTTCATAATGATATCTCTGACAAAATTTGTAGGAAGCGTTCTGAACTGTCCAAGAATATTCTGAAGTCCATCGAGCTCCTCTTTTTTAGGCAATTTCCCGAATAGCAGAAGATATGTTGTCTCTTCAAATCCCAAGCGGTCTTCTGAGATAAATCCTTCAACTATTTCTTCTATATCTATACCTCTGTAATAAAGCTTGCCTTCACAAGGAACAGACTTACCATCTATAATCTGATTTGAGCATACATCACCAATATCAGTAAGTCCCGCAAGTACCCCTTTTCCGTTAAGATCGCGAAGTCCCCTCTTCACATCATACTTTACATAAAGTTCAGGATCAATGTTGTAGCTATTCATGCATTTTTCGGATAGTTTCTCAATTGCTGGTGTTATTTTGGAAAAATTATAATGTGACATTAAATACACTTCCTTTGTCTTTTTTATCTATATCTATAATTATATCATATTTTCAATATTAATCTTATTAATATTCTGTTAATTTTTATTTATCATTCCAGTTGACTTTTTTGCTTTAAAGTGATATACTTTAATACATAAAAGCATTAAATCAGAAATCTGAAAGGTATGATAAACAAATGAATATACTAATTATCGGACTCGGTCTTATCGGAGGCTCATTCTGCAAAACTCTCAGCAAAAAAACAAACCATAATATCTTTGGATATGATAAGGACAATATTACATCTCAAAAGGCACTTAATGATGGCTCAATAATTTCCGTACTGTCTCCTGAGAAATTTATTCAGGCTGATGTAACATTTATATGTCTGCATCCTACTGTTTCAATCAATTTTCTAAAAGAAAACGTATCACACTTCAGAGGGAATTCAGTTATTGCAGATGTCTGCGGTGTCAAAGGCAGTATTTCGGCACAGATGTCAGAAATAACAATGTCTCATAACATAAACTATATCGGAACACATCCTATGGCAGGACGTGAATTCGGCGGATACGATTACTCTGTGGAAAATCTCTTTGATAATGCAAGTTTTATTGTAACTCCGACAGAAAGCACAGATATGGAATCACTTGAAACAGTCAAAAAAATTGCAACTGAAATGGGATTCAAAAAAATAATCACAGCTTCCCCGGAGAACCACGACAAAACTATTGCATACACATCACAGCTGGCTCATATTGTTTCAAGTGCATATGTAAAAAGCCCGTCAATAGAAAATGAGTCAGGATTTACTGCTGGCAGCTTTCAGGATATGACCAGAATCGCTACATTAAATGAAAATATGTGGAGTGATCTGTTTATGCAGAACCAGAAGCCGCTCCTTAACGAACTTGACACTCTTATCAGTAATCTTGCAAAATACAGAGAAGCTATTGCCGATTCAGATGCAGACAAGCTGACGGAGCTGCTCAGAGAAGGACGTATAATAAAAGAGCGTGACCTTTCAATATATTCAAATCGTAAATAACACATTATATTTCAGATAATATGTCCCCCGTCTCTGAAGTGACGGAGGACATATTCATATTGAAATCTGTTATAAATTTTTTACTGTAAATAACAAAAGAATGCCTGCAAGCAATATACTTACAGGCATTCTAATGAAGGTGGATAATGGGATTCGAACCCACGGTCTTCAGTGCCACAAACTGACGCGTTAACCAACTACGCTATACCCACCATACAATGCACCTTGCTGGATTCGAACCAGCGGCTTACTGCTTAGAAGGCAGTTACTCTATCCAACTGAGTTAAAGATGCAAATAAAAAGCTACAAAAAATTAGCTCCCTTTTAAAGGAGTTAAACTCAACATTTTTTTGTTGAAGCGGGTGATGGGAATCGAACCCACATAACCAGCTTGGAAGGCTGGAATTCTACCACTGAACTACACCCGCATATTGTTTTGTATCTGTTCCCTTTCGGCTTTATTATTTTATCATATATCAGAACATATGTCAACCCCTTTTTTAAACTTTTTTTTATTTTTTGTTTTTTTATTTTTCAAATGGTTCTTATTGAACAAATATATTAACTTTATAGGTTTTACAGAGGTTTCGCCTTAAGCAAAGTCGAACAGGTTTTTCCGGTTGCCATCCACCTTCAGTTACATATCAGCTTTATTTTTTTGCAAGGATTCAATAGTAACTTTAAAGTGATAATATGCATGGAAACAGCACCCTTACCATAAGTAAAAGTAAGGGTGCCGTTTGCTCAGACAGTTATTTCTTCTGCAATGTCAACAAGGGATTCAACGTCTATGTCCTTTGCATACGCAAAATCAATTATGTACGATTTTTTTTCGTTTCTACGTTTAATATGATAGTCTATTACTATGAGAAATATAGTGTCGTTTTTGCTTACGCATGAGTACAAAAGTCTAAGCTGTGCATTATCTCGTCCGTGAAACTTAAATGTATACGCATCCCCGTGTTTATCATATTTTACCGATTCATCGTTTAATATTTTGTCAAAAGTAATTCCCTGACTGTCATATAGCAGAATTTTGTTTTTTAATTTATCGAGTGCCTTTATTATCAGCTCCCGAATTTCTGTGTTAGAATTTATATCTTTACGACATGCATTTAAATATCTTACTTCTGAATTGTTCATTTTTAACCCCCCCTTCAGATTAGCGTTAAACGATAATGATAAATCACGGATATATACAGCTTTTCCTTTTCTACATTATATCATATTAGAACCATAAATGTCTACTGTTTTTATTAACAATAAACAAAACATCCTGATAGCTATTATGCTATACAGGATGTTTTGTTTATTATTCTTCTATATTAACTATAATTTTACCGTCATCAGCTGTTATTGTCAGCGTCCTTATCTGCTTATCAGGGTTTTCTATTATTTCTGATGCTATTTTATCCTCAACATCAGTACGAATAACCTTCCTGATATCTCGTGCACCAAATTTCTGATCATATGACTTATCTGCAATTATTTTAAGTATTTCCTCGTCATATTTAAGTGCAATACCTTTTTCCCCCAGTGGTTCTTTCATTTCATCTATCATAAGTCCTGCAATTTTTGCGTATGAATCCTTGCCCAGAGGTTTGAACACCACTATTTCATCAATACGGCTTATAAATTCAGGTCTCAGGAATTCTCTCAAGCCCTTGATTGCTTTGTCCGACGATACCTGTTCTTCTGTTTTATTGAATCCCACTCCGGTTGACTTATCAATCGATCCGGCATTTGATGTAAGTGCAATTATTGTATTTTCAAAGCTTACCGACCTGCCCTGCGCATCATCCAGCTTTCCTTCATCAAGTATCTGAAGAAGTATATTCATTACATCAGGATGTGCCTTTTCAATTTCATCAAATAATATTACTGAATATGGCTTCCTTCTTACCTTTTCTGTGAGCTGTCCTGCTTCATCATAACCTACATATCCCGGAGGTGAGCCTATAAGCCTTGAAACTGCATGCTTTTCCATAAACTCAGTCATATCAAGTCTTATAAGAGGTTCAGTTGAATCAAACAGTTCCTCTGCAAGAACCTTGACAAGCTCTGTTTTTCCTACGCCTGTAGGACCTACAAATATAAATGATGCTGGTCTCCGGCGTTTTGAAAGCTGCACTCTAGTTCTTTTTATTGCCTTTGCAAGTACTGATACAGCTTCATCCTGACCTATTATCTTCTTTTTAAGCTTTGATTCAATGTCAGCTATTTTTCTGAACTCTGTTTCTGCAATTTTATTTGCCGGTATTCCTGTCCAGAGCTCTATAACTCTTGCAAGGTTTTCCTCGCTTACATAAATCTTGTTTTTCTTTTCCTCAGCTGCCTGAATTTCTTCTTTGCACCTGATAATATCACTCTTTATCTCAGCAAGTACCTGAAAATCAGGCTCATTAGAATCCTCTATGCTTTTTTCTTTTTTAACAAGCTCATCAAGTCTCTGAGTAAGCACATCGTATTCTCTCAGAACAGTACTTTCTATACTCGTGCATGCACAGCTTTCATCAAGAAGATCTATAGCCTTATCAGGCAGGAATCTATCGTTTATATATCTTTCCGATAACACTGCACATGATCTGAGAAGTTCATCAGTAATCTTTACTCTGTGAAAATCTTCATAATAATGTTTTATTCCCTTTAAAATATCATATGTTTCATCTATTGTCGGTTCATTTACAGAAACGGGCTGAAAACGTCTTTCCAGTGCGCTGTCTTTTTCAATATATTTTCTGTACTCAGTAAATGTTGTAGCACCTACAACCTGAACTTCTCCTCTTGAAAGAGCAGGTTTAAGAATATTTGCAGCATTCATGGAACCTTCGGAATCACCTGTTCCTACAAGATTATGCACCTCATCAATGAAAAGTATAATGTTTTTTTCTGCTTTTACTTCATCTACAAGACCCTTTACACGGCTTTCAAACTGACCCCTGAACTGTGTTCCAGCAACAAGTGCTGTAAGATCAAGCAGATATACTTTTTTATCTTTAAGGTTATAAGGCACATTACCGTTTTCTATTCGCTGTGCTATTCCCTCTGCAATAGCCGTCTTACCTACACCAGGTTCACCTATAAGACAAGGATTATTTTTTGTTCTTCTTGAAAGTATCTGAATAACTCTTGATATTTCCTTATCTCTTCCTACTATAAGATCTATATTTCCATCTATAGCTTTCTGACTTAAATTTGTACAGTAGTTTTCAAGAAATTTAAGTTTCTTTTCTTTTTTCTTTGTGTCAGTTGATTTTTTCTTATCAAAATTTCCGCCGAACATTGAACCAATACCCTTGTTTCCTTTTGTATCACCATTGTCACCGCCATTGTTGTTTATCATTTCCTGAATAAACGGAGGCAGAGTACTTGAACCGCCATGTTCAAACACATCACCATCAACCAGATCCATCATCTGATCAGAAATCTGCTCAATATCATCATCTGATATACCAAGCTGATTCATATAATCAGTAACTTGCGGTATCTTCATTTCTTTTGCGCATAACATGCAAAGCCCCTCGTTTTTTTGGGTTTCTCCCTGCATAGCTGTAATAAACACAACAGCCGGTCTCTTTTTACATCTACTACATAAAACCATATTTACCTCCACTTTTTCGGCTATGCAAATTATTGATTATGTATCACAATTAAAGCATTACCGCATTTTTTATAATTTATCTTACTAAAATAGTATCCAGTCTGTAAAGATACTTGAAAATTATTGAATTGTTTATTGCTTCTTCATTGATAAATGAACCTGTAAGTCCGGCATATATTATCATTTTTATAACAAATGCCGTTACAACCATAACAGTCAGGCCCACAAATGCACCCACCACTCCACCTGCCACGGAATCTGCTGTTCCGAGTGCAGTTGATGAGGCTTTTTTCCTTATTATTCTCAAAATGACCTGAGATAATGTTATAAAAATTACAGAAAGAAATATAAACATAATAACTTTTATAAATTTAATAATAAGATTATGAATATAATTTTCCTCTATGTACTTTGCAGCTGCTTCCTGATCCTCTGTAGCGATGATATCTATCAGTTCAAACATGCTGTCCTTATTTTTATCAGCCAGTGAGCTAAAATATTTTCCTGCACAAGGTGGAAGCTTCTCAGATATTTTTTCCTGAAAGGATTTGTTGAGTATTCCGTAAAGTCCGTCATATGCCTCATTTTTATCACAAATATTTTCACCAAGAGTTGAATTTATAAGTTCAGAGAGTTCTGAGTCCATATTATCTCCAGCATTAAGAATCTCACTTACCTGTTTATCTGACATGTCAAAACCTACTGTTTTTTTATAGTAATAATTTTTAAGTTCATCAGACACGCTGAAATTTCTCAGAGTATCTGTAAGTGACCTCGTTACGGGATCCTTTACATAAGAATTATAAATTCCGCCTGATGTTGTTTCTGTAATTCCAAAAGCGAGTGCCACAGAAATCATATATGCAGCAAATGAAACAATTACATTTGAAAATCCTTTTTTTGCATTTGATATTACACACAATGCCATTACCAATAAAAAAATTATGTCCCATACAATGAATTCCATTTATTGTCACCTCGATTTTATTTCAAATTCCATCATATCAATTTTATTATACCCCAGCAGAAGCATATAATTGTCAATTTTATAAAATTCACGGTAGTTTTCTGAAATCTCTTTTGATTTTATAAGCTTTCCACTATAACTATATGCCTCAATAGCATTTTCCGTCATTATGTAAACCTCATCTTTTTCAGCAAATATGCATTTTACGTTTTTATCTATTGTTATCTCAACAGGATCGGAATTATGGCTTGATATCATTACCAGACTTGTTTTACGACGTTCTTCGCTTTCAAATATCATCGCTGCCTTATCCTCTACAAACATAGCATCTATAAGTGTACTTCCGTATACATATCCCTGTTTGCATTCACCTTTATTGTTATAATATGCACACTGGGTATCTCCGAATACAAAAAGTCCGCCGTCATCTGTAGTATATGCTGAAATGCAGCATGTAGCGAGCTCATCCGTCTGCCATTTATCCTCATTTGATTCAAATTCCAGTGATGTTGCCTTTGATACCATCTGACCCTCATTTGCATTTATTGTAATAATAGAGCATCCGGTACTGTCTTTATTGAACGCTACATCCATTATACGCTCTACACACCCTCTGAAATAAATTTCAGTACCCTTTGCATCATACACTGTTAGTTCACATACATACTGATCAGAAGATGATACTACTGCAACATATCCTTTCTCACTTATTGCTGCCATGCATATTGAATTCTCTATTTTCTTTTCATATACAGTTTTTCGTTTTCCCTCAACCTTAAAGTTACTTCCGCCCTGTTCGTATACAAGCGCCTTGGTTGATGAATGTTTGAGGACAGTGTTTGAATATGTATGCTGTCTTGTCTCTAACAGTTCCCCTGTAATTGAATATATATAAAACCGGGTATCACTCAGAAGCACAAAATCGTCTCCGAATCTGCATGTCTGATAGTTTATACCATTTGTTATACTCAAAGGAAAATTTCCGCCTGATATTTCATTATCACTGAAAAGAGTATTTTTTGAGTTTACATTAGGAACCCATCTTTCTCTCGATACATATAATCCGAGAGCAATTACCAGTATTGCCATGAATCCTAAAAACTTCTGCATATTACGCCGTTTCTTCTTGATCCGGCGCAGTTCCGCAAAATCAGTTACATTTGCATCTTTCATTTTTTCCTCCTGCAAATATCAATAAAACACACGATTTAGATACAATCCATGCGGCTGTGCTGTTTTTCCTGCATATTTTCTGTCAGCCGCCCTGATGATATCAGGTATACTGTCTGATTCTATTTTTCCTTCATTTACCCATAACAGTGTTCCAATAATTATCCTAACCATATTATACAGAAAACCATCACCTTTTACAAGTACTTTGACCAAATCTTCTTGTTTTTTAATACTGAGACTATAAATAGTTCGTACAGTATCCGGCTTATCATTATGTGCTGAACAGAAACTTTTAAAATCATGTGTGCCTATAATATAAGCTGCTGCCTGATTCATAAGTTCAATGTCCATTGTTCTTCTATAATGATACTGCAGATCTTCAGCGAACGGGTTCTTGCTCTCACTGTTATGTATCAGATACAGATATTCCTTTGCCTTGCATGAATATCTTGCATGAAAATCATGACTGACTTCCTCACATGACAATATTGAAATATCTTCCGGAAGATATCCGTTTACTCCTCTGATAAAATTTCTTTCTTTTATATCCCTGTCAGTCTGGAGTGAAAAGCAGTATTCGTTTGCATGTACACCTGTATCAGTACGTGAGCATCCGAATATATCGGTTTTTGTATCAAGAACACGTGATACGCATCTTTCCACAATTTCCTGAACTGTAACAGCATTGTCCTGCTTCTGAAATCCATGATATGCAGTACCTCTGTATGACATAATTACTTTCAAATTTCTCAATATTAAACTACCCCGTCCATCTATTTTTTATCCTTGCCGGTTTTCAGAAGTTCTATCATATCTTGCAATTGAACTTGTGAATTTTTGTTTTCCTTGCTTTTTTTCATCATATCCATAACAAGATTTACTGATTCAGTTTTATCTATGCTGCTATGATTTTTTACGCCACTATTATTTTGGTTTACAGGCGTCTGATCTATCGGTTCTGCCTTAGGCAAATTGCTGTAAACAGGCTCTGTTTTTTCAACTTTCTCAGCCACTGGGATAATATTCTTATTATCTTCCGTATTATTTATCATATCCACCGGGATATCCACATTCTCTGTATTATGATTCTTATCCTCCGATAATGGTTTCTGATCATTTCTGGTATGCAGATTATCAAGACTTATTGATTCAAAAAATCTGTCCCTGGCATCAGACTGGCTTCTGTATTTTTCTTCTTTAAGCCTTTTCATCAGAATAAATACAGCAGCAACAGGAGGAGCAAATATCAGAATAATCAGCAATACCATAACTCCGTTCATACAAAATACCTCACTTTAATAAATAATCAGTAGTTATTATTCCTGCCAGAAAAGCAATTGAACATGCAAGGGCTGTAAAGTCAGAAATTTTTATTTGTGACTTTCTTAATCTTGTTCTGCCCTCTCCGCCGTGATAACATCGGCATTCCATAGCGATAGCCAGTTCCTCGGCACGTTTGAATGCTGAAACAAAAAGAGGAATTATCACAGGTATAACTGCACTTATACGCTGTTTAAGGTTGCCGTTTTCAAAGTCTGCACCCCTTGCTTTCTGTGCAGATATTATTTTATCAGTTTCTTCTATGAGAGTTGGTATAAATCTTAGAGCTATTGTCATCATCATTGCAATCTCATGCACAGGAAACTTGAATTTTTTCAGAGGTGACATAAGTCGTTCAATCGCATCAGTAAGTGCTACAGGTGAGGTAGTATAAGTCAGTATAGAGGAACCTACTATAAGTGAAATTACCCTGATAAGCATAAATGATGCATTTTTTACACCTTCATCAGTGATTTTTATAAACCACAGATGAAATATTACATCACCTTCATAAAAAAATACATTCAGGACAGCTGTAAAAAATAAAATAGGTATTACCGGTCTGAGACTTTTAAACATAAGTTTTACAGGAATCCGGGTAAGAATATATGACATTATCATAAATATTACACCTATGATAATTGAAGCAAATCCATCTGCAACAAACAGCATAATAATAAATATTATTGTAATAATTATCTTAAATCTTGCATCCAATCTGTGAATTATACTGTTCCCCGGAAAATACTGGCCAATCGTTATATCTTTGAGCATAATCCAGTACCGTCCCTCCGTGATATATATTCTAAAATTTTTTCTTTTGCATATCTGACTGTATAAATTTCATCGTCAAATACAATTCCTGATTTTTTTAATTCATTAAATACCTTTGTTATCTGCGGAACATCAAGACCCATCTGTGATATTTCCTCTGATCTTGCAAACACATCGGCTGTCTTGTCAAAGCAAAACAGTCCTGACTGATTCATTACTATTATCCTCTGAGCATATTCAGCCATATCCTCCATGCTGTGTGATACAATAAGCACAGTGCAGCCCGTGGTTTTATTATATTTTTTTATAAGCTCAAGAATAGTATAACGTCCCCGTGGATCAAGTCCAGCAGTAGGCTCATCAAGAATAAGAACCTCGGGACGCATAGCCATAACACCTGCTATTGCCACACGTCTTTTCTGACCACCTGAAAGCTCAAACGGAGAACGATTCAGCATATCGGATGTTATTCCAAGGATATCCGCAGTCTCTGTTACACATCTTTTTATTTCATCCTTATCAAGCTTCATATTTGAAGGGCCATAAGCTATGTCCTTATATACGGTTTCCTCAAATATCTGATATTCCGGATACTGAAAAACAAGACCGACCTTAAACCTTAGATCAGGCAGTACTTTTTTTCCTGCCCATATATCGACACCATTAAAAAATACTTTTCCGGATGTAGGCTTAAGAAGTCCGTTAAAATGCTGTATAAGCGTAGATTTTCCCGATCCCGTATGACCTATTACACCAATAATCTCGCCTTTCTGAATTTCAAGTGTAACATTGTCAACAGCGGTTTTCTGGAATGGTGTACCCTCACCATATATATAAGTGAGATTCTCTGTCCGTAATATAGCCAATTTTACTCTTCCTTCAATATTGTTTTTAATGCATTTACACATTCTTCTTCTGTGATTATATGGGAATCAAGGTTTAATCCGCATTTGTTGAGTTCATAAACAAGCTCCGTAACCTGAGGTACATTGAGACCAATTTTTTTTAATAGTTCAACATTTGAAAATACCTGTGACGGAATATCATCAAGAATTACTGTACCGCTGTCCATTACTATGACTCTGTCCGTCTTTGCAGCTTCGTCCATATAATGAGTTATAAGTACAACCGTTATTCCATATTGTCTGTTAAGCATTTTTATTGTTTCTATAACGTCACGGCGCCCTGCAGGATCAAGCATAGCTGTAGGTTCATCCAGGACTATACATTTCGGACGCATTGCTATTATTCCTGCTATAGTTATCCTCTGTTTCTGGCCTCCGGAAAGCTTATGCGGTGAGTGCTCACGGTATTCATACATGTTTACGGTTTTTAATGCTTCATCTACTCTTTTTCTCATTTCATCAGACGGAACGCCAATATTTTCAAGTGCAAATGCCACATCCTCTTCAACAATTGCAGCAACAATCTGATTATCAGGATTCTGAAATACCATCCCCACATTCTGCCTTATGTCAAATATCCGGTTTTCATCCTTTGTATCAATTCCGATAACATAGATTTTTCCGGATGAGGGAGTAAGTATTGCATTTGTGTGTTTTGCAAATGTAGACTTTCCTGAACCGTTATGTCCAAGTACGGCTACAAATTCTCCGCTCCTGATATTTATGTTTATTCCTTTAAGGACTTCATCAAGTACAATTTTTCCGTCATCAGGACTTCCATATGAAAATCTGAGTTCCTGAGCTGATATGATACTTTCATCTGACAAACCAAACCGCCTCCAAACATATGGGCTATCTCTGCCATATAGCTGTTGAACCGCATGGAAGAGCCATTCTGCTGCTTTTTACCGGAAGACCTATCTCATCAGCTGAAACAGAACCCCCGAATTTTTTCACAAGAATACTGTCAAGAATATATGCCATAACAGCCGGGGAAAGTCCTGTAGTATAGCTGTTTAAGATAAAGAACAGTGGTTTCTGACTAAGAACTTCTGAACACAGCTTAACAAGCTCATAAATACTGTCCTCAAGCTTCCACACCTCTCCGTTTACACCTCGTCCGTATGACGGTGGATCCATGACAATTGCATCATATTTGTGTCCACGTCTTACTTCACGCTGAACAAACTTCTCACAGTCATCAACTATCCATCTTACAGGTTTTGCTTCAAGGCCCGACAAAGAAGCATTTTCCCTTGCCCATGAAACCATACCCTTTGAAGCATCTACATGGCATACAGAAGCGCCAGCTTCGGCACATGCAAGTGTTGCACCACCTGTGTATGCAAAAAGATTCAGAACGCTGACATTATCCTTATAGTTTTTTATCTTATCACGCATAAAATCCCAGTTAACTGCCTGTTCTGGAAACAGTCCCGTATGTTTGAAGCCTGTCGGCTTTATTTTAAATGTAAGATTGCCATATGACATATTCCATGCCTTCTGTGGCTTTGAATTTTTATATTCCCAACTTCCGCCCCCACTTGACGAGCGATAATAATGACCGTCTGCTGTGTCCCACAGCGCCTGATCCTTATCAGTTTCCCATATTATCTGAGGGTCTGGTCTTATTAATTTTACGCCGTTCCAGTTTTCAAGCTTTTCTTCTGTAGACGTATCAAGAATACTATATTGTTCCCATTTATCTGCAACTCTCAATTTCACATTTCCCCGATCTTTATTATTTATTCGACACCACTCAAAGAAGGCTCCGGGCGGGTTTGTTCTTTTATTTTGTCTGATATTTCAACTGCACAGCTGTTTATTGTTTCAAAGCTTTTGCCCTCTACCAGTACCCTTATAAGCGGTTCTGTTCCTATTTCTCTTACAAAAATTCTTCCGTCCTTGCCAAGTCCGTACTGCTTTCTTTCAATAAAATCGGTTATATCCGAATTGTTTTTCCATGTTTCCTTGTATTGAGGAAGAATACTTACATTTATCATGACCTGCGGATATTTTTCCATAACCGAAGATATTTCAGACATTTTCTTACCTGATCTTTTAAGTGCATACATACATCTTAATGCTGTAAGCAAGCCATCACATGTCGGTAAAATATCAGGAAATATTATTCTGCCGTTCTGCTCACCGCCTATACTGTAACCACCGTCAAGGAGTTTTTCCATTATACATTTTTCTCCTGATTTTGAACTTAAGACATTTATATCGTTTTCTGCAGCAAAATTCTTAAGTCCCATATTTGACATATCAGTAATTACTATAGTATTTTTGACAAGCCTGAGTTCATTTTTCAGATCCATTGCTATAAGTGCCATAAGCTGATCTCCGTCAACCATATCTCCGTTTTCATCTAGTGCAAGGCATTTTGACGCATCTCCGTCAAAAACAATCCCTATATCTGCGCGTTTGGCTTTGATTATTTTTGACATGGTAGCTGAATACATTACGCCGCATTTATTATTTATATTATTTCCGTCAGGCTTATTGTTTATCATAAAACATCTTGCGCCAAGAGCAGAATATAACTTTTCTGCCGTAGATGAGGCACTTCCGTTTGCACAGTCAATAACAACTCTCATTCCTGTCAGATCAGTTTTTTCAAGCTTTAACAGATATCTTAAGTAATCCCATTCAGCATCCTTATATACAGAAGCTGAGCCTATCTGATCATGTGACATTATTTTTATTGTTTCAGGTTTATAAAAAACAGCTGTTTCTATTTCATCTTCTATATCATCTGATATTTTATATCCTGCCGATGAAAACAGCTTAAGGCCGTTAAATTCAAAGCTATTATGAGATGCACATATCATAACACCGCCGTCTGCATTGCATCTTTTGACAAGATATGACACGGCAGAAGATGGAATAACTCCAAGTTTCTTTACATCTGCACCTGCAGAACATATGCCGGCTGTCAATGCATCTTCAAAAATATCAGATGATATTCTTGTATCTTTTCCGATAAATATTGTAAGCTTACGGTTTATCTTTTTTGATAAAGCCAGTACGAATGCTCTTCCGGCCTGCATTATCATCTCGCATGTAACTTCTGTTACAGCAACACCAACAATACTGTCCGACCCAAACAATTTATTCATCTGGAATTCATCCTTCCTTAAAATATGTTAGAATGATAGTTGTCCTCTGTCATCAGTTCCACTACTCTTTTTTATTCCGAGATGAGCATATGCAAGATCTGTAGCACACCTTCCTCTCGTAGTTCTTGCAAGAAATCCGAGCTGCATAAGAAACGGCTCACATACATCCTCAAGTGTAACTGACTCTTCACCTATAGCGGAGGCAAGAGTCTCAAGTCCTACCGGCCCGCCGTTGTAGCCTGTTATGATCATTTTAAGCATTCTTTTATCAAGGCTGTCAAGCCCGAGTGCATCAATTTCAAGCCGACCAAGAGCTACATCCGCTATTTCCTTTGTAATGATACCATCGCCTATTACATCAGCAAAATCACGGACTCTTTTTAAAAGTCTGTTGGCTATTCTTGGAGTTCCTCTTGCTCTCTTTGCTATTTCAAAGGCTCCGTCAGGATCACAAGGTATTCCTAAGATCATACTGCTGCGTCGTATAATATCACAAAGCTGTTCGTTATTATAAAGTTCAAGTCGCACAACCACACCAAATCTGTCACGCAGCGGCGGAGTAAGTTGTCCTGCTCTTGTAGTTGCACCTACAAGAGTGAATTTAGGAAGATCTATTCGTATTGATCGTGCTGAAGGACCTTTTCCGATAATTATATCCAATACATTGTCCTCAAGTGCCGGATAAAGTATTTCTTCGATAGCTCTTGAAAGACGATGTATTTCATCAATAAACAAAACATCATTTTCAGCAAGATTTGTAAGAAGTGCTGCAAGATCCCCGGGCTTTTCTATTGCGGGGCCTGATGTTATACGAAGATTTGAGCCCATTTCATGAGCAATGATATTTGAAAGCGTGGTTTTACCCAATCCAGGAGGGCCATAGAGCAATACGTGATCAAGAGGCTCCTGACGTCGCTTTGCTGCTTCAATATATATTGAAAGATTTTCCTTTACCTTATCCTGACCTATATATTCAGATAACGTTTTCGGACGCAATGACATTTCTATGTCATTATCTTCACGTGTCAGACCGGGATCAACAACTCTGTTTTCAAACTCCATATCACTTGTTTCAATCAAAATATACGCCTCCCGAAAAATTAGTCACTTTCTCCTACATACTGATATTTTTACCAAGCATCTTTAATGCCTGTCTGATAAGCTCAGATGAAGGAAGCTGCGGATCAAGCCCGGCCATAACAGGCGCTATCTCCGACTGTGTATATCCAAGAACAAGCATAGCTGAAAATGCCTCACCTACAGAAGAATTTTCATTTGAAAATACCTGACTCTGATCATATGATGAGCTGTTTATGTTTTCCTTTACGATCTTGTCCTTGAGTTCCAGAACTATGCGCTGTGCAGTCTTGGCACCTATTCCTTTTGTTTTTGTAAGTGTCTTGCTATCCTCAGAAGCTACCAGAAGTGCGAACTTCTCAGGAGTAACATCTGATAGAATAGACAATGCTGCTTTAGGACCGACACCTGAAACTGAAATCAGCATTTTAAAGCAGTTAAGTTCCTGCTGTGATGCAAATCCGAACAGTTCTACATTATCTTCTCTTACGTGCATATAGGTGTAGAGCATGACTTCTGTACCTGTTTCCTTTAACTGTGACAGTGTCGAAAATGTAGTACGGCATGCATATCCTACTCCACCGCATTCTACAACTGCAAGTTCACTTTCCTTTACCGTAAGTATTCCTTTAAGACTATATATCATAACTTTTCCTCATTTCCATGCTCTGTGTACAGTGTCCGTGACATATCGCAATAGCAAGTGCATCAGCTGTATCATCAGGCTTCGGAACATCTGCAAGCTTTAAAATCCGTTTGGTCATATCCATTACCTGATGCTTTGTTGCCTTTCCATATCCTACAACTGACTGTTTTACCTGAAGAGGAGTGTATTCAAATATAGGAATGCTCTTCCTCGATGCAGCAAGATTTATTACACCTCTTGCCTGAGCAACATCAATTGCGGTTTTCTGATTTGTGGTAAAATACAATCGTTCTATTGCCATACAGTCAGGCTTATATTTTTCGAGGATACATTCCATATCAGTAAATATACTGTTTAATCTCTGATTGAAATCAGTGTGTGCCTCTGTAAAAATAGCTCCGTATTCAACAGGTGTGAATATTTGTCCTCTGTAATCCAACACACCGAATCCCACAATTGCATATCCAGGATCTATACCAAGTATTCTCAATTCAATACCTCTGTTTTTATTATTCTTTGATCTGTCAATAATCCAAATAACAACTTGTCTGTTTTTAACATGCAAATATGGAATCCTCCGTCTTAAAGACGGGAGACATTTTGCTTAAGTTATAGACAATATATTATAGCATATATTTTAATTTTTTTCAATAAAAAAATCAGATTTGCTTAATCTGACCGGACGGTAAATAACGCAAATCTGATTTATAATTATGTATCAGTTTTTAGACTGCTTTGGCATATATGTTATTGCAATTATAGAAATATTATCACGGCATCCCTTTTTTAATGAATTTTTAACAAGTTCATTAAGCCTTTTTACCATACACATAGGCATAGAAAGTATTTCTTCTATTTCTGTATTTACAACATAATCTGAAAGGCCATCACTGCACAGAAGATAAACATCACCGTATACAGGCTGGTCTTCAATTATATTTATGTCTACAGAAGGTTTTGATGATGTGTTGCCAAGAACAGGCATAATAATATTTCTATGAACATGTTTTCTCTTTTCTTCGTATGTTATTTTACCCTGCTCATACAGCATCTGTACCAGTGACTGGTCCTTTGATATCTGCTTTAATACTGAGCCTCTGAATCTATAAAGTCTTGAATCTCCAACATTTATGCAGTGCATGTGATTATTCTCATCAACTGCAAAGCCACAAAGAGTTGTCTGCATGTTTGAGGAGTTTTTATGGAACATGCCATAATATTTAAGCTGCTTATGTATTTTCATTATAAGCTGCTGTAAATTAAGCTGACTACTGAACTGCACCTTTGCAAGTTCAGCCAGACACATTTTAGAAGCTATATCCCCTGATTTTTCACCTGAAACTCCATCACATACTGCTGACATAAACGACTGGTCCAGCTTTAATTCCATTACTCCTTCAGTCAGGACAGTATTATTTATTAGTATTGCATCTTCATTTCTTTCCTTTACACCTTTTTCTGTTACTCCACAGCAATAAAACATAAACTGCTTTCCTTTCATTAATCCCCCTGCCTCCTGAATATATTTACAGCAGTTCGGAATAGTTACCTAAAAACTTAAAATCACTTAGTTCGTTATTTAACTCAATAAGCAGTGCATTTACCCTGTTATCATCTATTGAGCCTTCAAAATCAAGATAAAATGTAACATCAAAATTTCCTTTGTGAAGAGGCCGGCTTTCAATTTTTACAAGATTAAGACCTGCTACACGGAATTTTGCAAGCATACGGTACAAGCTTCCTTCTTCATTTGACAGTGACATGAGTACAGAAATCCTGTCAGCTTCTTTTTCAATCAGGCTTTTCTTTGAAAAACATATAAACCTCGTATAATTTGAAGTTTCGTCAGAAATATTTCTTTTAAGAATTTTCATTTTATAAATCTTTGCACAACGCTCTGAACAGATTGCTGCCAGTTTTTTATCACTTTTTGATACAAATTTTGCTGAAGCAGCTGTACTTGCATAATGTACAGTCTTCAGATTATTATTTCTTATAAATTCCGAACACTGCTGCAGTGCCTGCGGATGTGAATATACAGCTTCTATCTGACTTATATCATTTACATTTACTGCTGCCATACAATGTTTTATGCTTACCCTGACCATTTTATTTATATATACATTATATTTTTTCATAAGGTCATATGTCTGTGCAATAGAACCAGTACTTGAATTCTGAACAGGTACAACACCGAAATCTATTTCACCTGAGTCAATTGCGGTAAACACATCATCAAATTCATGATAAAACTTAATATCCGTACAGTTTTCAAAAATTTTTCGTGTAGCTTCCTCTGAATTTGAACCTCTCACACCATAACAGCCTACTTTTGCATCACTTGTATATGTGAGTCTTTCATAAGAAATATATTTTTTATTTTTATTTATCTCACACTGCTGAAAGCTTTTGCTTATATCCATAATATTTGAAAATAATACAGCTGCACTTTCCTCAAATTCAGATTCTGCTTTTTCTCTTATCCTATCAAGAACTTCATTTTCACGTCCGCCCTGAAAAACGTTGATTTTATTTTGTCGTTTGAATTCCGCTACCTGCTTGCAAAGATTCATTCTCTGCTGAAATTTCTGTAGAATTTCTTCATCAAGAATGTCAATTTCATTTCTTAGATCTTTAAGCTCCATTAATTATTTCAATCCCTTTCAATTTTTCAGACAAACATTCCAGAAGATCAGAAGAAATCTGAAATTGCTGCTTATAATAAATAAAAAGCGAACATGCATCCACTATAATTATATAAAATTATTATACAAATTACAATAGGATAATAAAAAAATGCTGTGCAGATATCTTACTATCATACACAGCATTTTTACATATAATTTAATCAAGTTTTTTCTTTTCTGACTCAATAAGCTTTATAAGGTCATCTATTGAATCAGCCTTGAGTGTGTTTTTGGATACTGTTTTTGCTGGTTTTTGTCTTACCGGCTGCTGTACTGTATTGTTATGTTTAACAACAGGTTCTGTATACCCTGGTCTTGGTGTATCAGATATTTTTTCTGTGTATATTGATTGTTCAGGATAAACAGGGTTTTGTTCATAACGTGGTTTCTCCTGATATGCAGGAGTTTGTGTGTATGCAGTCTTTTCAGTATAGCGAGATTTTTCCTGATATGCAGGTTTTTGAATATTGCGTGAATTCTGTTTCATTTCATCAGATACCTGATTTATTATATCATTTGCTGTAAGGGATTCTTCATTGAATATTGAATCTGAAGTATCAATACCTGCTTCTTTTGCTTTCTGATTATGGATAGCGTTTTTGATTTGTGCTGCTTTTTTGCCTATCTCAGGGTCAGCTTTCATATAATCATATGAGTCATCTGATATATTACCTGTCGGGTATTTCTCATTACTATGATATTCAGTATCTTCATAATCATTATCCTGATAATTACTTTCCTGTTCATTGACATTTTCATAAGCTTTGGAACCTGTTGCATCCCCGACTTTTTTAATTTTCCTGAGTTCTTCAGCAAGAATTTCAGATTCAAGGAGATCATCTTCATATTTTGCCTTATTCATTTTAATTCCTGCTATTGACATTAGTATAAGTAAAAATGCCGGTATAGCCATAAGTGTTACAATTCCTGAAATTTTTCTGGAAAATACAATTATTTTTCCTGCCATATCGTTTTTGTTTATGACTGTACCAATAATTTTTGACTGCGGTATCTGGTAGTTTATTGTAGAACCTGTTCTGTCACCCTTTACTTCATAGGAATCAGTAACATTATCATTCTGAGTAATGTCAGACAGACATAAAACTGTCTTGTATCCATTTCCGACTGTACATAGTACATATGTATTTTTTTGCGGTGCAGATTTATGATTTACAATAACAAGTGAATCCTGTTCAATGTTTTCAAGGTTTGCGCTGTTATTTACAAAAAACGTATAGTTCATGTTAAACAAATCTATGTCTACAGCTGAATTGTCAGCATAAAATATTATGTTTGAAGCTACAGAAGCAACCAGAACAAGTGACAATATCAGCGTTATTATACCTCTTATAAATACTAATAAAAATGAACCAAAGCTTATCTTGTTTTTTTTCATAAAAAAATCCTCTCTCCTTAATTTTTTATAAATCTTTGAAAGCGTTGAAGTCTGCAGTTTACACTTATCAGCAAACGTTAAATTACTTAATAAAAATCGTATTATACCGGGGTGATATCAACTGCAATTTGGGATTAATAATGTCAGACATAAATGAATAGTGTTGTTTCTCTTTCTAATTAAAAACGTATATTTATCATTATAACACATTATTTTTCAAATTACAATTTCAAATTCCGAATTTCAAAAATTTTTATTAAAATTATTTTTTTTATATACGGGTATTGACGTTTGTTTTTATTTGTGATAAAATATTAAATATATTCGTGTTTAAAAATAATATTATTAATGTTATTTTCTTACACGTTTGTTTTTTTGCTTGTGTAGCACAGCTGGTAGTGCAGCTCATTCGTAATGAGCAGGTCTGTTGAAAAAATGAATATTTGCTAATGTAGCACAGTGGTAGTGCAGCGCATTCGTAATGCGCAGGTCGCCGGTTCAAATCCGGCCATTAGCTCCAAGAAACCGCATAACCACGCACTTTTTAGTGTGTGGTTATTGCTTTATCCGAACAAAGAATTTTGAAAATGGTACTTTGGTACTTACAAGATTTATTTTGCTCTGTGATATTTTTTTCGTGAATTGCATTACTTACAGTACTGTGGTACTTATTTGGCACTTATAAACGAAAAAACAATGCGGTCAGGATTTCTCCCAACCGCATTAGCCTTATTATGCCGAATGATTTTCGCTTGTTTTTTTAAAGATTACATCATCAAGCGCCTCGGCTGCCATTTCATCTGCCATTCTGAAAACGTGTGAATAAATATTACTCGTTGTAGCAGCGCAAGCGTGTCCTAATCGCTTTGATACCGCATTAAGCGGCACACCATTCATTACAAGGATAGAAGCTGACGTATGCCTAAGTGAGTGTAGCGGAATATGACGCAGACCATTCTGCTGATTAAACCTTGCAAACCACTTTGACACTGATGATGGATGAAGCGGAACACCTAAATCGTTGGTAAACACCCTTTTACTCTCACACCATTGATTACTACACTTGTGCTGCTGTTCCTTTTGCCATTCATTGTAATCGTTGATTAGTCCTATGACGTGTGACGAAATCTTAATAGCTCTGACAGATGTCGCTGTTTTGGGTGTATCCTCATAAACTCCCGTTTCCTGTGTATATAAGACATTGCGTTTAATACGAATTACATTGTGTTCAAAATCTATGTCCTCCCACGACAAACCGCACATTTCTCCACGACGTATTCCGGTGAACAAGAGAAGCTGTATTGCTGTTCTGAACGGTTGAGGTGCTGTCTGCAATGTATTAAGAAGCTTTGTCGTTTCTTCCTCATCAAGATAATCCGCTTCGTGTTTGTTTACTTTTGGTGGCTTAACTCTTGTGCACGGATTTATCGGAATGATATTCTGTAAAACTGCGAACGAACAAATTGATGAGATTAAAGCGTGATAACGCTTTACGGTACTTGGAGAAATTGTATTCCTGTCCGTTTCCTTGAATACTTTCTTATATTCTAATCCAAGCGTTTCGCATATTTTTTTGGCACATTCTACCGAAATTACGTCGCCTTTAAGCAGTTTGTGTATCGTTGCTATAGAAACAGCCGACTTTTCTGCAAGCTCATTTTGCGACATTCTTGGCTTATCATATTTTATTCCATTGTGAACGTTGATATAATTTCTGAAATCCTCGTCGCTGTGACAGGTTACGTTACAACCGATTTTCTGTTCGAGAAGCATATTATAGAATGTGTTCAGATTATGAGGCTGTAATTTTCCGATGCTAATGTGTCCTATTGCGGGAAGCACTACCTTTAACATCTTTTTGTAGCTCACAAGCGTTGTTTTTTTCAAATTGTTCTCCGCATAGTCAGTAAACCACATTTCAGATAAATCCGCAAAGCGAATACTCTCATCAACGCACTGTCCTTGCTTACATTTCTGTTCAAAGAGTACTGCCTGTCGATTTAATTCTTTCTTAATCTGATTTTTTGTCATATCCAATGGCGGTGTCCAAGTCATTGTTTTTGATAATTGTTTCCCATTAATGTCGTATCCCATTGAAACTTTAATTCTGTAACTGGTCACATCCCCTTTTTTATTCTTTCTTTCAATTATTCCAGCCATAATAAAACCCTCCTTAAGTGTAAATAAATTCGTGTAAAATAAATTCCTCTGCGCAAGCCTTATAATTATTCATCAAGCCAACCCAGCGGAGCATATCGGTATTTTTCATTTCCTCGGTCAGACCATCAGCTGCTACCATACCTTTTATAATACGGTCAAGATATTCATTTGCTGTTCTGTCGGTCTCCGCAAGATGCTCGTCCAATGTTTTTTTTATCAGCATCGCCTGATATAGTGAGTTGTGGTTCTCTCTGAGGTATTTCTTACGAAGCCTTCCGTATTTGCCGATAGGCTCTGTCTGAGCGATTTCAAGGTTCGGCAGATAGGTTTCCGTAGCCTCATCAAGTACATAATCAATGCTGTTTTCCGTAATTCTCTTTGCTAATTTCATAGGTGTACCCCCTTAATTTTAAAGACTTGTTTTTACACTACTTTAACGCTTTAAAGCGATTATACACGCATATTGCCTGTTTGTCAAGAGGTTACGGAAATATCGGCTTTTTTCATACTTTTATGTGTTGGTTTTGTGCAGAAGTAACCGCAACAAACGTTGCAATAACCTTTGCACATTCTATCATTCCAACTCTCCGCTGTGCTTTCTCTGCTGTTCTCTGACAAGAGCCTTTGGAGCAACCGCTTCAAGATTTTTCTTCACGTCCCTGAACTCTTTGAGCGTGTCCTTTCGGGTGAAATAATCAATGCTAAGTTCCTGTTTCTGTTCGTCAAGCCTGTCATATTCCTTTTTCAAAGAAGCCATACTCGGCAGCTTGTTATCGTGAATATACGGCTGTAATTCTTTCAGTGCCGCCTTGTATAATACTTTCTGTGCGTCGTTCTTGCGTTCCTTGTTATCTCGGAAAGCCTGAATGTTTTTCATAATACTGTCAAGCTCTTTCATACGAGCCTCAACAGGCTTGAGCTTGTCCCTTGCCTCAGTCATTTCCGAAAGAAATCTCTGCTCCATACCGTCCAAATCGGAAAGCGTCCTCATATTGTTTTCGGTAAGGAAATTCAGCATTGCCGCCATTGCTTTCAGGTTGTGTATCTGACACCACTGCGTGTAACCTCTGCTCTGAGCGCATTTGACATTGTTCTGAATATCAATGATAATATTCACCTTGTATGGCTTGTAAAGTCCCTGTATGCGGAGCTTCAATGCCTCGACGGAATAATCCTCGCCGAGTGTCTTGGAACGGATGAATTTCTCCTGTCCATCCCCACAGAAGGAAAGGTATTTGCCCTCCTTGATACGATAATTCTGACCTCCCATCCTTTTGAGAAAATCGTCATAGCTTTCAGCATATAAAAGCTGTTCGTCAATCGTCCTGCGCAGTTTTGTTTTCCACGAGATACCCTTGCTGTCGGCTGTGTATTCATAATAGCTTTTTCCTTTATCCTTGCTTGGAGTAATAACGGACAAGCCGAAATTATTACAAAGAATATCGCTCGTGCGGCGGATATAGAAATAGCTCTGCGGAGTGCTGTTGTATTTCATATTATCAGCAAAGCTGACGGAATTGAAAATAATGTGGTTGTGAATATGCCCTTTATCAATGTGTGTGCTGATGACATATTCATATTTTCCTTTGAGAAATTTCTCGCATAGCTTCTCGCCGATTTCGTGAGCCGTCTTGAAGTCTGTTTCATCGGGAGCGAACGATTGTATCAGATGATAAGCAAGAATGCCGTTTTCCTTGCAGGCTTTCTTTTTTGTGAAGCCAAACTCCATATCCGCAAATTCGGGAGAACAGGCGAAAGATGAAACCGTCAGTCCGTCAAGCGTTTTCTTCGGATTAACGATATAGTCAAGTGCTTTTTTCAGCGTAGATTTGATAGGATGGATTTTTGTAACTGCCATATTTCCTCCTGTTTTTTCTTGATTTCCATAATATCACCGTCGTAGATAATTCCCGTTGAATTTGCTCTTGCGGCTATCTGATTGATGTTTCTGCCGATAGCGGAAAGCTCTGCGTTCATCTCTTTTATATAGGTGTAATCGACATTTATCAGATACCCGTCCATAGATATTTTTCGGAGGTATTCTGACATATTCGTATATCTCACAAGCTCCATTCGCCTTTGTATAACCGCCTTTTCCTCGGAGGTTACAAAGAAACGTATCAGTATATCACGGTCACGTTTTGCCATAGTTTTTTTCTTCCTTTCAAAATAGATTTTCTCGTTTTCATCGACAGCATTGTCGAAATCTAAAAGGGTTTGGGATTATCCCAACAAGCTGATTTTGTGGTAGTGTGACCACAAATCATATGCTTGCTGTCAACAAACCTTACCCCGCAGGGTTTGAACCGCCTTTTCAAGCTATGACGTTTTTTTCCCTCGCTTTGAATCGTATTTTCTGCATTCAATAACGACAGCTCGGTGACTCTGTTTGCATTCTTCTCTGCAATGGCGACAAAGAATATTGAAATTTTTGCGCCCATTTTCAGAGAGAAAGAAGCTCCATTCAAGCTTGTTACGCTTGCTCATTCTGGGCATAAATTCTCCTTTCCCGTTGATGTGACACGTGACAAGTGTGACTGGCGTGACATCTGTGACAATCGCCTGTTCCGTCCGTCACGTTTGTCACGTCTGTCACGTGTCACGCTGATACAATGATTGTCGGTGACAGCGGATTAATTTCATACGCAATGCCGTTACTGTCCTTAATCTGACGGATATATCCGTTGTCGGTAAGCAATCGTAACGGCTCTGACATCTGCTGTGTTTTCCCGAATTTCCTGCACATTCTTAAAAGCTCTCGGTTGTTTATTTTCTCATAGCCGTTGGCTTTCAGCTTATTCAGAATATACTCAGCGTCATCTGTAACGCTGTCGGCTCCCATAACCCCATACGCATAACGGGCTTGTTGTTTATAATAGTCGGCAATATCAATCGCCTGTCCGAGCGTGAGCAGTTCTACCTCTCTGCTCTCCGGCGGAATATTATCCTGAACGGATTTAATACAATGGAGCAGACCACATAGACGTAAAATCAATCCGTGATATTTTCCGCCCCAGTCCTGACATTCGGCAAAGTCGATAAGCAGTTTCGGTTCAATGGCGGTATCATAATACTTTGCGAATTCCGTCTTTGCCTCCGACGTGAAATGCAAGATTATTTCTTCGTCGCTCTGCCTGTTGTACTTGTAATTCAAAGCGGAATATACAAGCGTTTCATAGCTCTCAGTGATTTTTTCATCAACGGTTCTCGTATTATATTTTCGTTTACCGATGTTTGAAACAGGGAAATTATACACAAACCTTGCAATCAAACCGCTTGAACGGAACGAACGGTTTTCAAACAATTCTCCGAGGATATACGGCTGACCGCAAAGGCATATTGATAAATATGGGTGTTTCAGATAAATGGGTCCAGCGTTGCAGCGGTCTTTCTGATAGCTCTCTCCGCCCCAACATTTCAGCATAAGGTCAAGGTTCGGAACGCCGTTGCTGTATCGTCCACCGAAATTTTTGAATACGCCTGCTTCTGCCGAAATCATCAGCATTGACTTGTTATCCTGCAAAAGTCCGACAAGAGCTTCGGGGGTGACATCGTCAATGCAGACTCTTTTGAAGCAATTACAAGGCGTTTCGTCAAGCTCGGCTTTCTTCTTTGCAATTTCCTCCGCTGATATATTCTCACTTTTCTCCATTCGCTCAATCTCTACCGACAGCTTGTTACGTTCTTCCTGCGATAAATAAATCTGCTCTCGGTTGGCGTTGTTATAGTCATCAGCAAACGTAATAAACGGTTCTTGTACAGGTTTCAGAACAGGTGATTTTCGTTCCGACGGCTCTGCAAGTATCAGAGAGTAAAGGGCTATCGGCTCTGTATGGTCAGGCTTTCCCTCCATTCGATACACGCCCGAAAAGCAGTGTGACATAGCAGAGAGAATAGCGGTTGCTGCCATTGCAACGTCAGTCGATGTTGACTCCGCAATTCCCACTGCCAAAGCATTTGGAACAATCGGCAGACAGCTTATCGGAAACGGTGGCAGGCTTGACTTATCATTACGCAATGATTTCGGCACGTTCCAAGTGATTGCTGAGCTTTCGCTTAAGGTCATTGAGTAAATCCCTCCTCTCGTTCATAAATTCCGTTCTTTCCTCTTTACTGCCCGAAATGAAAATATCGCAATAAAATTCATATTCGGTAAGGTGTTGCAGGCTCTCGGCGAACAGCGGATGAAACGGCTCATTTTCTGACTTCGGTGCAAGCTCTGTTCGGGAGGAACTCAGCAAGTGGCAGTAATCGCAGAGAATACGGAATGCCTCCTGTTCTCTCTGACGTTCTCCGATAAAGGTGAGCTGTGATTTGATTGACGGCTTTGAAACGGCACTTGATGTAGCTATGCCGAAATCGGCGGCAAGTTTCTGTGCTGCTTCCGCCTGTGATATTCCGAACAGCTTTGCCGTGAATGCGGTCACATCGCCGCAAGCGCTGCAACCGAAACAGTAATAATGGTCGGCATACAGCTTCATTGACGGACTACGGTCATCGTGAAAAATACAAGCGGTCATTCCGTTTCTGCTGTCAATGCCGTAGTGTTCGGCAACGGCACGCAGGTCAAGCTGTTCCTTGACGGTTTCGTAAATACTCAAGCTGCATTACCTCCTCCGAAAACAACAACGTAAAGAGTCTCCTTAGAAATGAGATACTTTTTCCCTGCCATAAAGCACGGAAGCTGTCCTGACTTACACATCTGACGAATACGGTATTCGGTAAGACCTTCGATGAGCTGTGCGGCTTCTTTGATTGTTAAGACCTTTTTCTTTTCTGTCATAGTTATGACCTCCTAAAATGAAATTCGGCATTTCTGCCGACATCCGCCGAAGCGGTATGTATGTAAGCAGCGCAGATTATTCAATTGCCAAGGTACTAAAGAAACTCTCTGCTTTTAAATGAAAATAACAATGGGGTGGACGAAAAAACCTTCTCACTTTTAAAGCCGAAAAAAGGAGGGGGTGGTAACCATAAATTTAATTTTTAATGTTAATTCTCCTTTTTTCACAAAAGTCTAAGTCAAAAATTAGGCAAGAACACCAATGCAAATTGCTTCCTACTTTTATAAGACATAAAAAGTGGCACTTTGACGAAAAAAACCTATCACTTTTAAAGCCGAAAATTATGGTGAGTGGGCGAAAAAATTTTTAGAATTTAAAAAGCCGCTTGATTTCTCAAACGGCTTATAGATGGATATTCGATTATGTGTTACTTTTCGGGGCGTTTTTTGCGAAAAAAGCCCTAACGCATTGGGTGTCGGAGCTATTGTACTATCATAGGCAGGGTAACTATCCCCCTACGGCTAAAATGGTGAAATGTGTGGTTTCGGTATCACATCGGCAACGCCTCCTTTCAGGCATAAAATGAGGCAAATCGTGAATTTCACGACTTGCCCGAAAAACTATGAATTTTGTTGTAATTTG
>OBID01000117.1_pt1 | contig 34893 bp, 27 predicted proteins | sample 1519781 | NCBI WGS metagenome assembly OBID01 (sample SAMEA3991478, study PRJEB22521) | metagenome | biome: anthropogenic terrestrial biome; feature: sewage plant; material: sludge | place: Sweden | collected 2012-09-26 | reverse complement strand
CGCTGCCCTTTCACGGCGGAATCATGAGTTCAATTCTCGTACGGGTCACTAATTAAAAAACCTGATATTCTTTCAAGTTAAGAATATCAGGTTTTTTTATTCATTCACAAATAATTTTCTTTACTTCATTGTATAGATAAAAACATTATATGTTAATATACGTATAAACACCACACAATGTAAGATAATAATTATTAAAATACACAATTTGCAGCAATTAAAAAATATTCGTATTCACATCTCTTATCATCAAACATTTATACTCCTGTAAACCCTATATATCGGAGAAACATTTATGAAAAATGAACAATTTATAATAACCGGAATGACATGTACATCCTGCTCGGCAAATATAACAAAACAGGTACAAAAACTAAACGGTGTAGAAAACGTTAATGTAAGCCTTCTGGCAAATAAAATGTCTGTAACCTACGATGAATCAGAAACAGACAGTTCTAAGATAATATCAGCTGTTGTTTCAGCAGGCTATGGCGCATCATCTTCTGAATCCGACACACAACAAAAAAGCGGGTTTCGCAGTCAATGGCAGACCAGACGTAAAGCTGAAAAAGAAATTCAGCAAAATATGAAAAAGCGACTTGTCTCATCGGTTCTTCTCCTTATTCCTCTTATGTATATCTCTATGGGACATATGCTGGGAATTCGGATGCCTGATATATTTGCTACAACTGAGTATGCAATCGTTTCAGCCCTGCTACAGCTGCTTATCACAATCCCTGTTGTCTATGTAAACCGTCATTTTTTTATTTCCGGAGGACGTGCACTAATAAAAAGAGCTCCTAATATGGACTCACTTGTTGCAACCGGTTCTCTGGCAGCACTCGTTTACGGAATTTTTTCACTTTTGTATATGTCATATGCCGCTGGGCACGGAGACATGGCTACTCTTAAGCACTACTCCCATGAACTGTACTTTGAATCATGCGCAATGATCCTCACACTTGTAACAGTGGGAAAATATCTTGAAACAATATCAAAATCAAAAACATCAGATGCACTCGGAAAGCTTATTGACCTTGCTCCTAAAACAGCCACTGTTATCAGAGCCGGAGTTCAACAGGTAATTCCGGCAGAGCAGGTGGTAACAGACGATATCGTAGTTGTTAAACCGGGAACAAGTATTCCTGTTGACGGTGTAGTGACACAAGGATACGGCTACGTTGATCAGTCCGCAATTACAGGTGAAAGCATACCCGTAGAAAAAAATCCGGGTGATAATGTCATATCCGCTACAATAAATAAAAATGGTACATTCCATTTCCGTGCATCAAAAGTCGGCGATAATACAACACTTGCCGGAATAATAAGACTTGTTGATGAAGCCGGAAATTCAAAAGCACCTATTGCCAGGCTTGCAGACCGCATAAGCGGTATTTTTGTACCTGTAGTAATAGCACTGTCACTTATAACTGCAGCTGTATGGCTCATATCAGGCCAGAGCTTTGATTTTGCACTGTCCCGCTGTATATCAGTACTTGTAATATCATGTCCATGTGCATTAGGTCTTGCCACACCTGTTGCAATAATGGCAGGTACAGGCAAAGCGGCAGAATACGGAATACTCATAAAATCAGCAGAAAGTCTTGAAAATCTCCACTGCGTTGATACAGTTGTTCTTGACAAAACAGGCACTATAACAAGTGGAAATCCATCCGTTACGGATATAATAGTTATTGAACCGGATATAACTGAAAATGATCTTCTTACAATAGCAGCTTCACTTGAAGCAGAAAGTGAACATCCTCTTGCAAATGCTGTTGTAAATGAGGCAAAAAAACAGAATATAGAAATAAAGCCTGTAGCTATGTTTACAGTTCACTCCGGTCTTGGTGTTTCAGCAGATTTTAAGGGAAAACCATGTTATGCAGGTAATCTCAGATTTATGATGGATAATATTCCTCTTAACAGCAATGTAAAAGAAACAATAAGTCATATTACAAATAAATTTTCAGATGAGGGGAAAACTCCTCTTATATTTGGAAGTGACAACCGTATATACGGTATCATTGCGGTAGCAGATACAATCCGTGAAGCAAGCCGTGAAGCTTTAAAAAATCTGAAGGATCTGGGTATAGAAACAGTAGTTCTCACAGGTGACAATAAAGCAACAGCAGACACTGTATGCAAAAGCCTTGATATAAACAGAGTAATAGCAGACGCAATGCCTCAGCAAAAAGAAGAGCATGTGCGTAATCTCATTGAGCAGGGACACGTTACTGCTATGGTTGGTGACGGAATAAACGACGCTCCTGCCCTTGTACGTGCAAATGTCGGCATCGCAATAGGAGCCGGCACAGATATAGCTATAGATTCAGCTGATATAGTTCTTATGAAAAGCTCTCTCAACGATGTAGTTACTGCAATTTTACTGAGTAAATCCGTTGTCAGAAATATTAAAATAAATTTATTCTGGGCATTTTTCTATAATGTACTTGGAATTCCTCTGGCAGCAGGAATTCTATATCCGGAATTCGGAATAACCTTAAGTCCTATGGTTGGTGCAGCTGCAATGAGTCTCAGTTCCCTGTGTGTAGTGTCAAATGCATTAAGATTACGTTATTTTAAAGAAAAAGTCTATAATACAAACAGTGAAAATAAAGAAATGTCAGATAAAAAGGAGAAGATCGATATGACCAGAACTTTAACAGTTGACGGAATGCAGTGTGCTCACTGCAAAAAACGTGTGGAGGATGCTGTTTCAGCAATTGACGGGGTAGAAAGTGCATGTGCAGACCTTGAAAGCAAAAAAGTAACAGTCGTTCTTTCAAACGACATATCAGATGATGTAATTTCATCAGCAATAACGAATGCCGGATACACAGTACTATAACTCAGACAATATGTCTGTCTGAGCCAGTGACATATTCGGATTGAATTAAAAACGGGCAAATCCTTATTTGAAATCAGATACAAAAAGGGCTTTTTTATCAGCCCTTTTTTAATACTTTTTAGTTTTATTATAACATAAACAGCATTCAATAGCACAACATATTTACTTTATTTTCCTGTTTGTTTCTCTTTTTAATCTGATTCGATCAGTAACACTATTTTACATAAAAAAATTTTTATTTTTTTAAAAAACCTATTGACAAACCAATTTAATTGTTGTATAATTATGAAGCTGTCGGATGAACAGTACGAATTAATGTCGAGGCGTAACTCAGTTTGGTAGAGTGCTTGGTTTGGGACCAAGATGCCGCAGGTTCGACTCCTGTCGCCTCGATTAATGCTGGTGTAGCTCAGTTGGTAGAGCAGCTGATTTGTAATCAGCAGGTCGGGGGTTCGAGTCCGTCCACCAGCTCTTCAAGTTCTGTACTTCAGAGTCTTGACAAGTAATTTAAAGTGTGGTATACTTTAAAAGCTGTGCTGGTGTAGCTCAGTTGGTAGAGCAGCTGATTTGTAATCAGCAGGTCGGGGGTTCGAGTCCGTCCACCAGCTTCAACATAATATGGGAGAGTTCCCGAGCGGCCAAAGGGGGCAGACTGTAAATCTGTTGCTTTCAGCTTCGATGGTTCGAATCCATCTTCTCCCATCAGTAAATTTCCTACATTTTATGTAGGAAATTTTTTATGCTTTGATTTTTTGGCATTATTATCAGTATATTCTTCAAAGTCATTATATTATTGTATTTATAGACTATAATTTAATTTTTTTGAAAAGTAGTATTGACTCACCCATTTTGAGGAGGAAATAAATTTATGATTAGAAACGATTTGAGAAACATCGCAATTATAGCCCACGTTGACCACGGCAAAACAACTTTAGTTGACGAAATGCTAAAACAAGGCGGTGCATTCAGAGAAAATCAGGCTGTTACTGAAAGAATAATGGACAGTAATGACCTTGAAAAAGAACGTGGTATTACTATTCTTGCAAAAAATACTTCTGTATGCTATAAGGAGACGAAAATCAACATTATAGACACACCAGGACATGCTGACTTCGGGGGTGAAGTTGAACGTGTACTTAATATGGTAGACGGTGTTATTTTACTAGTTGATGCCGCAGAGGGTCCTATGCCTCAGACTCGTTTTGTTCTCTCAAAGGCTTTGGAAATGGGACATAAGATAGTAATTGTTGTAAATAAAATAGACAAGCTTGATGCAAGACTTGATGAAATAGGTGACGAAGTTCTTGAACTTCTTCTTGACCTTGATGCAAATGAAGAACAGCTTGAAAGTCCTATACTTTTCTGCTCAGGAAGAAGCGGTACAGCTTCATTGAGTCAGTATGAAGCAGGTACTGATCTGACTCCTTTGTTTGATACTATTGTAAGCTATATTTCCCCTCCGGAAGGTGACGAAACACAGCCTCTTCAGATGCTTGTTTCCTCAATCGACTACAATGATTACGTAGGCCGTGTCGGTATCGGACGTATAGAACGTGGTTCTATAAAATCAGGACAGAATGTTACTATCGGTGATCATTTCAATTCAAAGAAGCCTTATAACGCCAAGATAGTAAGCGTTCTTCAGATTCAGGAACTTAAAAGAGTACCTGTTCAGGAAGCTACTGTTGGTGATATAGTATGGATAAGCGGTATTGAAAACATTACAATAGGTGATACTATATGCGATTCTAATGTAGAATTTGAAGCACTCCCTGTTGCAAAAATAAGCGAACCTACAGTTCAAATGACATTCTCAGTAAACGATAGTCCGTTTGCCGGAAGAGAAGGAAAATTCGTAACATCAAGACAGCTTCGTGACAGACTCTTTAAAGAAATTTTAAAGGATGTATCACTCAGAATTACAGAAACTGAAAATACAGATTCATTTTCTGTATGCGGCAGAGGTGAAATGCATCTTTCTATTTTAATTGAAAACATGCGTCGTGAAGGCTATGAGCTTTCAGTATCAACTCCTCGTGTTCTTTTCAAAGAAATAGACGGTGAGAAATGCGAACCAATGGAGCTTCTCGTAGTAGACGTTCCTGAAGACTGCGTAGGTTCTGTAATTGAAAAGATGGGTACAAGGAAAGGCGAAATGCTCACAATGCATCCTCAGGGAAGCAGAATGAGACTTGAATTCTCAATTCCTGCAAGAGGTCTTTTCGGATACAAGAGTGAGTTCCTTACAGACACCAAAGGCGAAGGCGTTATGAACAGCGTGTTCAACGGATACGAAAAATACAAAGGTGACATTCCAAGAAGAAAAACTGGTTCACTTATCTCATTTGAAACCGGTGAAGCTGTAACATACGGTCTGTTCAATGCACAGGAAAGGGGTTCTTTGTTTATAGAGGCCGGATTTGCTGTATATGAAGGAATGATCGTTGGTGTATCACCAAAAGCAGAAGATCTCGTTGTTAATGTATGTAAGAAAAAGCATCTTACAAATACGCGTGCCAGCGGTAGTGATGATGCGTTAAGACTTGTTCCTTCAAGAAAATTAAGCCTTGAAGACAGCCTTGAGTTCCTTGCAGATGACGAACTTCTTGAAGTAACTCCTAAAACAATAAGAATCAGAAAGAAGATTCTTTCAAATACACTCCGTGCAAAAACAAGATCAAAGAGTTAAAAAAAATATAAAAAGGCTGCTTCCTCAATAGGTTGTAGCCTTTTTTCTAAAAAAAATTTTGATGGCAGAATCTATTCGATTCTGCCATCTGCTTTAGGGAGTTTTTTTACAGCCCCCTTAGATATGATTGATAAGCTATTATATTTATACTTTGATTATGAAAGAAGTAGGTTTTTGAGTTTAATAACGTCAATAATTGAAATTTTTCCGTCATTGTTGAAATCAGCATTACTTTGACCCGTTGGTGAGAGTGTAACCTTTCCGATCATTACCTGTATTAATTTTACAACATCTACTGACGTTACTGTACCGTTGCAGTCTACATCACCTTTGAGATTTTTTGAGGTAGATGAAGTTGTAACAGGTGGTTTTGTTGTTGTAGTTGTTGTAGTTGTTGTAGTAACAGGAGGATTTTCGCTGCCTGACGAAGCTTTGAACAGATTGCGGAAGAAGTTGTAGAAGAGAGGCGTTCCGACGCTTGCATCGTGTCCGGCGCCCTGAACTTCAAACCAGATGTTGTCTGTTCCATTTTTGTCATAAAGTTCATGATACTGTTTAGGGAATGTTCCTACGACCTGATCTGCTGTACCGCCACCTATCATAAGGATATACGGTTTTGGTGAAGTGAATTTGAATTCAGCTTCTGTCATACTTCCACGATGATTAAGGAACGAATCCTGTGCAGGAACGATACCAGGTGCAGGGGATGAAGCACATACATATCCTATTTTGTCAGCTGCTTTCATGCCGATATAGAGTGACTCTCTGCCGCCCATTGAGAAACCGGCAATAGCTGTGTTTTCTCTTCCTTCTGCTACTGAGTAATGTTCAGACATATATGGCATAAGGCTTTCTGTAAGGTCATAAAGGAAGTCATCATAATGATCAGCGGCCTCCTGGGTGATTCCGGATGGTCTTTCAGCATTAGGGTCTGTATACATCTGTGTGAATACGATGATGAACGGCTTTACTTCACCCTTTGCAATAAGGTTTGAAGCCATTTCACGAATGCCCCAGCCTGTGAGAAGATCGTCTTCGCCGCCCATAATACCATGGTTCATATAAAGTACAGGATATTTCTTGCTTTCAGAATAGTTCGGAGGGAGCCATACGTTTGCAGGCTTGTTTCTCTGAGCCTTCTTTGAATAGTATGTAATCTTTGTAGTTTTTCCTTTGTCGCCGCTCTTTACATCAGCAGGAACATTAGGAGTAAAGTTTGCTCTTGCTTCTTCCATATAATTGTTTGAAGAAGTGCTGCTGCCAGGATTTGTAGTGCCTGGTTTTGTAGTAACCGGCTTTGTAGTACCAGGATCTGTTGAGCTGCTTCCGTCTGATGTAAGTTTTACATCATCGATAAAGAAGTCAATAAGATCTGCTGATGTAGGTGATTCTGTATATGCAGTCTGAACATACAGAGAAATATCTGTTGCACCAGCCGGAATTGAGAAGTCACCTGATAACTCAGTCCATTTGCCTGTGCTGCATGTTGCATCAGTAATGTTATCATATGATGTTTCTCCGCCTTTTGTATACTGTACGCCTAAAGTAAATGATGATGAACTGTAGTTCGGATCCTGATATCCTGCGTAAAGATCGATAGAATATGAACCCCCGGCTTTAAGTTCTGATGAAGCATTTGAGAAGCCCTGCCATGACTGTTTTCTACCTGAAACATAAAGTGACTGACTTCCGCCATGCTTGAACGAAGTTGAAAGCTTAACAGAAGGATCTTCTCCACGTGTTGTCCAGTCAGTGCCTTTTCCTTCAAAGCTGTCAGAAACGCCTGTGCCTGATCCTGAAGGAGTTATAACAGATACTTTAGGAACGGTCTGGCCCGGTGTTGAAGGAGTATCACTAGTACCCGTTGATGCATTCGGATTAGCTTCGCCCATAATGAGTTCATTCTTTTTAACGTTAGCTTTACCACTTGAACGGTAGCCTTCGACGTTAAGGGCAACTTCGTACATATTACCCATAGTGAGACCGGCTTTTTCCCACGCTTTGAAGTGGTTTGAAACTGTGATAGTACCCTTGAGGTTCTTCATGGCGTTAACCTGTGCAGGGTTTGTTTTTCTTACGCTCCAGTACTGAGGGAATGTCTCGGTACCATGAATAGATGGCTGATTGTTACGCATTGTTTTGTAAATGTCATACTGATTTCCATCTGAAGTAACTGTGCCAAGAGAGGTTGCCTGTCCTGGTGGTCTCCAATCACCCCACGCTTCTACGATATAGTACTCTACAGTAGGGTCTTCGGTCCAACCGTAAACGCACATATAGGAATTACCCATAGGCTGGTAATCAACATCATAGTTAATGGCGATGTTTCCGTAATCCTGATATTTTTTTGTGCTGCCAAGTTTCTTACCAGTACGGAACAGACAGTTTTCGATACTGCTCCATGAACAGCTGAATGCACCATTACTTCCGAGTTGCATATCAACAGATCCGCTACCATTCTGATTCCAGAGTTCGTAATCGTAACCGTCTACATTTCCTTTTTTCTGTTGATCAGCTGCTTTTACAACAGATACATCTGAATAAAGTCCAGAAGCAGGAACAAGAGTAAGCCCCACTAAAAGTGCTGTGAAACAAGATATAAATTTTTGTTTCATTATATCACCTCTTTCTGTTTATATTGTACTATTTAATTATTACTATGTCAAGTTCGATATAATTTTTTTTGCTTAAGTATAATTAATTGTGCACAATGCACAATTTTTTTTTAAAAAAAATTGTTTCAGGATAAATAAATCCAATTTTTTTGGATAAAAAGTAAGTAAAAAAATATTATTTTTGCATATTAATTTACATTATGCATATTTTAGAATGGTCTATTTTTATAGCAGATTTTTTTATTTGTAATATTTTTTATCTAAGTAAATTAATAATTTTTTTAAGTAAAAAAAATACCTTTGAAAAGTAAAAAAAATACCATATATATCATATGTGAAAATATGCTGGGAATTATCACATATGTGAATATTTGTTTCCCGGTAATATTTAAATATCTAAAATCGTTTTCGGTTTATTTACATATTTTTGAGGGCGGAACCGAAAAGATTCCACCCTCGTGTTTCGGGGAGTTTTTTACAGCCCCTTTTATTTTTTTACTTTGACTCTGTCACAAGTTTTAAAATAAGCTTCGAACACATATCAATTCCTAATGAATCACTGTTAAGGCATAAGTGATAGTTGTCCTTTGCACCCCACTTCTGGCCCGTATTAAGATTATAATAGGTTGATCTCTTTTTATCATGCTTTCTGAGAACAGAATAAACCTCATCCTGGTCTATCCCATACTGTTCAACTGCACGCTTTGCACGCATTTCCTGATTAGCATAAATAAATACATTCAGGATATCATCTCGTATTTCCTTAAGTATACTGTCAGCACATCTGCCTACAATAACACATGGTCCTTTTTGCGCTAATGATTTAATTATTTCTCGTTCTTCAATATATATTTTGTCATTTAACGGAAGAGACGTTGATGCACTTATATTGCTCATTAATGACATGCTGTATAATAGACTGCTTGCCGCTGTTTCGTCAGCAAATCTTACATCTTCCGCAGACATTCCAAGCTTCTCAGCTGCCATATCAAAAATTTCTTTATTGTAAAATGGTATCCTAAGACCTTCAGCTACAGCTTTTCCTACATCTCTTCCACCACTTGCATACTCTCTTCCTATAGTTATTATATTAATTTTTCCCATAAAATGCGCCTCCTTTTTCAGATAATATATTTTATTATAGTATCTTATTTCAAATTTGTCAATAGTCATAAAAAAATAATCACAAATATTTGATTTTTTAAACTAAATAAATAAATATTTATAGTGAATAATATCATAACTTGTTACTTCATGCAATAGTAATTGTTTCTATCAAATGATTATATCTGTTGATTTGTGGCAAAATAAATTGTACTGTTAATCATTATTATATGAGATATATAATAAAATTTGAAATTTATATTAATTTCTCTGTATATTATAGCTGTAAAATACAAACAATAAAAATGCAAATATTAAAACATCAAAAAACCCACGCAGAATATTTCCACATACTCAGACAAACCATATCTGAATTCCAAAGCATCGGAAATATTCTGTCAAACATTAAATATGGAGGTATTTTTAATATGAAAGCTACAGGCATAGTTAGAAGAATTGATGATCTTGGAAGGGTCGTTATACCTAAAGAGATAAGACGCACAATGCGTATACGCGAAGGAGATCCTCTCGAAATATACACAAGCAATGACGGAGAAGTAATATTTAAAAAGTATTCTGCTATAAATGAAATGTCAGAAAACGCTTCACAGGTTGCTGAAATAATGGTAAAACTTGCAGGTTGCCCTATTGTCATATTTGACAGAGATCATGTTGTTGCCGTTGCAGGCGTTTCCAAAAAGGAATTCAACGAGCGACGCATTTCACCATCTCTTGAGGACATAATTGAAGGAAGAAAAAATTTCTTTAAAACAGAAAGTGAGAGCGGTACTGTTGCCCCAGTAGAGGGAATAGACAAAGCAGCTATTGCATGTGTACCGATAATATCATCAGGTGATGTAACAGGAGCTGTTGCATTTCTTGATGATGGAATTTCTGTAACTGCATCAGAGCTCCAGATAAGCCTTATACAAGCTGCAGCACAGTTTCTTGGAAAGCAGATAGAGTAATGTATAAAAAAATTCAGCGGACCGCAGGATGATCCGCTGAAATTTTTTTATTTCCCGAAATAAATATTTTCTTTACCACAGTACATGCAGAAACGTGATGATGATGTTATCGCCTTACCGCAGTATGAACAATAGGTTGTTTTTTCAAATAGTGTATTTACAAGCTTTTTAGGCTTATAAGCTTCTTTTTTTCTTTCGGTTACATTATAAATTTTACTGTATGCTCCGCTATCTGACCATTGTTTGAGTTCCTTTGCACGCATAACCGTCCACGGATGATTTTTATAAAGAACACTTAAAAATTTCATAAGCTTGTCAAATGTACTGTTATCAAGATTTTCAAACTCATCTGCCTGTTCAAGAAACAGTGAATTATCTATCTCATCATAATGATTAGGCGGATATCCTGACAGCTTTATCATTACAGATATAGCAGCATCAACATTCTGATTAGCAAGGAGCCCTGCTCTGTCAGCTGTAAGCTCCGACATTCTGTACCACTGATAAAGAAGCAGTGTTATTCCTTTGACTGCTATCTCACCTATTCCAAGAGTAAGGTTGCCGATTATACTGGCAATATGCGGAATAAAATTACCTATAGAATGATAAAGTACATGCTGACTTTTTATATGGCCTACCTCGTGACCCAGTATAAACAAAAGTTCATCATACGTAAGCAGACTCATACAAATGCTTGATATAACTATGATAGGCTTTGATGAACCGATCGTACAGGCATTAAGTGAACCCTGAGTAACATACATAGGCGGTATTTCCTTTACATCAAGCGCTTCACATACTGTTTTTAGTGCATTGTACAGATAAGGAATATTTTTTTCTGTTACCCTTACGTTTGATCCTGTATACTGTACTGTAACCATTCTTTCAAAATTATATTCTGAATATAATTTTATTATTTTTTCAAGAGTTTTATTTGCATTGAGATTATCAAGATATGCTCTGTCTGTCGGATGTTCATACTCTGCTGAATGAAGGTTTGTAAATATTTTTTTATCGCTGTTAAGTGGTTCAATAACCGCAGCTGTAAGCATATCCGTTATGTATTTTTCATTACATTTAAAAATATCATGTGCAGACTTTGCTTTATCGGCAAATTCATCAAGAATAAACTGTACTCTTTTTCTGTTAATAACATTCACACAGTTACACAAAATTGACTTCGGAAGTCCGAAAATATCACGAAGCTTAACAAGTGATTCTGTATCTGACATTGTAAGCTTACAGTAAAGATAACAATAATAATAAATGAGTGATGCCTGATTTTTAGTAATGGTGCAGTTATTAAGGACATTCATCAGATAATCCTGTGAAAGTTCTCCGTAATAATTATAATACTCCGCAATATCAGCCAGTTCGTCACGTGAAACAACGACTGATACTGATGATATCAATACCTGTGTTATATTCATATGTTCTATTATCCCTCCACACCGCAGCTTTTGATATAAAGCTCATCAGCACTTTCACCTGTAGTATTAAAGGTTTCTTTCTTTTTCTTTTCATAACCTTCTTTTTCTACGATTTTTTCAATCTGCTCAAGATGTTCAGAAAATTTCATTTTTGTTCCTCCTGTAATATTTTTTTTATTTTCAACAAGCAAATTAATTCCTTATAAATTAATAATATCTTTTCTTTGTCCTATTCAAATTATAACGGTTTAATTTGGATTTGTCAATCAGAAAACTTATATTGAAATTGAGACATTATTTAAATCAGCACTCTATTCTCTCGACTGTGTTCATCAGGATGATTATAAAGCTGAATTGCTTAATCTTGTAAAAATAGCACAAGAAACATACTAACTATTTACATCTAACTCTGCATCGAAAACTCCAGCACATTATTGTCATTTCCAACAATATCAATCATGCTGTCAATTGTAACGTTTTTAGGAGTCCTTACTACAAGATCAACGGTCATGGTATCGTCAATATTTTTGACTATATTAATCTGCTGAATTACAATATTTGATTTTAAAAGTCGTGTTTTTACTTTATCAAGTGCATTTTCCGTATGTATTATTTTAAATGAAATCTGGATTATAGGCATATTCTCAGAACTTGGAATAAACAAATGCAGCAGAGTCTGGATAATAATAATCATAGCAGTAGCTGCTATTCCTATTACATACATTCCTGATCCTATAGCACATCCTACTCCTGCTGTTGACCATATTCCCGCTGCCGTTGTAAGACCATTTACAGCACCATTTTTTAGAAAAATCACACCTGCACCAAGAAAACTTATACCGGTAACAATATTTGAAGCTATTCGTGAAGCATCTACGCTTATGCCCGGTAAGCCTGCTACATCCAGAAATCCGTATTTTGATACAATTACAAGCAGTGTAGCACCGAGTGTAACCATTATATGTGTTCTTATTCCCGCTTCTTTCTGTCTTTTGCTTCTTTCAAGTCCTATCAGCGCACCACATAAAACAGCTGTAGCCATACGCAGAAGAAATATCAGTTGATTATCCATAACAGATATATTCACTCCCTTTGATCATATATATTACAGTATGCCATTATACAATTTTTTTGTCAACTAAAATCAAAAAAAATCTGCCGCAGTCGAAGGAAGTACTTCTGACTGCGGCAGATTTTTTATGAAAATATTTGAATCAAATAGTGTCAACAAACATACTATAAATGCATTTTATGGCCTCTTCAAAGTCATGCTGGCCAATGCCTATTATAATATTCATTTCACTTGAACCCTGATCTATCATTTTAACATTTATTCTTGCATGTGCCAGTGCTGCAAATACACGCGCTGCTGTGCCTCTTGTCTTGTACATTCCACGACCAACGACAGCAAGAAGTGCAATATCATGTTCAATTTCAAGATGATCAGGCTGAATCTCTTTTCTTATCTGTGCAAGGACTGACTCTTCCTTTCCTTCAAGTGATGCAGAGCTCATAACAATAGTCATTGTATCTATTCCTGAAGGAATGTGTTCAAACGACAGTTTGTTTTTATAAAGAATATCAAGTATTTTCTTTACAAAACCTATTTCACTGTTCATCATTGCTTTTTCAATATTTATAGCACAGAAACCCTTTTTACCTGCAATACCTGTAATTGTGTTTTTACTTGATTCATCACTGTTGTCCTCAGATACTATCATTGTACCATCAGCTGACGGATCATTTGTATTTCTGATATTTATCGGGATACCGGCTGTTCTTACAGGAAAAATAGCATCCTCATGAAGAACAGTTGCTCCCATATATGAAAGTTCTCTTAATTCCTTATATGTGATAGTTCTGATTACTTTAGGATTGTCTACTATTCGTGGATCTGCTATAAGGAATCCTGATACATCTGTCCAGTTTTCATATATTGTGGCATGAACAGCACGCGCAATAATAGAACCTGTTACATCTGAACCGCCTCTTGAAAATGTTTTTATTGTACCGTTAAGTGTAATTCCGTAGAATCCCGGAATAACTGCATATTCAACATTTTTTATCTTTTCACGTACTGCTGCAATAGTTTTATCAAGCATAAACAAGCCGTTATCATCGAAATATATTACTTCAGCTGCATCAATAAATTCAAATCCAAGATAAGCAGCCAGAATAATTCCGTTCAGATATTCGCCTCTGCTTGCTGCATAGTCACGTCCGCTTTTTGCTTTAAGGCAATATTCTATTTCATTAAATTCCTTTTCAAGGCTAAGATCAATACCAAGATCTTTTATAATCTGGTTGTAACGTTCTTTTATTTTTCCGAATTGTTCCGAAATATCATTTCCACAAGCTGAAAGCTCATAGCACTTATACAGCATATCAGTAACCTTTATATCTTCACTGAATCTTTTTCCAGGAGCTGAAGGAACTACAAATTTTCTGTGTGAATCTGATTTTATAATATCGGCAACCTTTTTGAACTGATTAGCATCAGCAAGACTGCTTCCACCGAATTTTACAACTTTAACGCTCATAAAAATACTTCCTTAACTAATTATTGTGTATCACTATATAAGTATATTAAATTTTATATAGAAAATCAATAGGGATAAAATATAAAATTCGGAGAATAAAATGTGTGTTTTTGTAGAATACGACTGTTCTTTTCACAAAGACAACTTTTCAATCAATATATACTCTCGGAACACGCTTTGATATACCACAAACAACCTCATATCCTATTGTTCCATACCATGATGCAAGTTCATCAGCTGTTATTGTTTCCTTGCCATCAGTACCTATAAGTGTAACAGTATCACCTTCTCTGACATCATCAATGGCTGATACATCAATCATCATCTGATCCATACATACACGTCCGGTAATATCACATCTCCTGCCTTTGACAATAACCTGCCCTTTAGAAGAAAGGAGCCTTGAATATCCATCGGCATATCCCACAGTAACTGTAGCTACTTTAACAGCCTTGTCAGCAGTATATGTTCTTCCGTAGCTTATGCTGTCACCCGGCTTTACTGTCTTTACATCTGAAATAACAGCTTTAAATTCCATAACAGGCTCTATCTCATACGGAAGCGGCAGCGGATAATTAGGATACAGTCCGTACATTGTTATTCCTATACGTGCAAGAGTACTTGTGCTGTCGCAGTGATATGCTGCACCTGCACTGTTAAGAAAATGTACATGCTTTAATGGTATTCCCCTGTTATTCAATTCAGAGTAAACTTTTTTTATAAAATCAGCCTGTTTTTTTGTATATGATATATTTTCAGCGATATCGCTGTCAGCTACAGCAAAGTGTGTAAATATTCCATCAATAATAAGATTTTTATATTTGAGTATTTCTTCTATTTCATCACAGCACTCAGATGCTGTATCATGTTTTAATCCTATTCTACCCATTCCTGTATCAATTTTAATATGACATCTTACAGGTTGATCAGTTGCTTCTGAAAGTCTCTCTGCATATTCTTTTGAAACAATACATTGCAAAATTTTATTATTTACAATCTCGTCAGCATATTCAGGAGGAGTGTAGCCCAGTATAAGTATTTCATGATTTTCACATGTTTTTCTTATACTTATTGCTTCATCAAGATTAGATACAGCAAAATATTTTATTCCAATCTCATTAAGTTTCTTTAAAATTTCCTTTTCACCATGGCCATATGCATCAGCCTTCACCACAGCCATAATGTCTGTATGTGTCGAAATATGCGACTTTATTGTATTTATATTATTTTCAAGTCTCGAAAGATTTATTTCAGCCCAGGCTCTTTTATGATTTTTCAAAAGAAAACAGCTCCTTGTCTTGATATTTAACAATTATTATGTTAAAATAATAATTTAGAGATAATATTTAAAATTAAGGGGGATAAATTTTGAAAGATAAAACTGTTTGTTTTTCAGGTCATCGTCCGGAAAAGCTGCCGGGAGCAGGCAAAGACGAAAATACTGAAACCAGATTTATCAAAGAACTTCTGAAAAAGAAAATACAAAAATGCATTTCAGAAGGTTATGTCCGTTTTTTATCAGGTGTCGCCAGAGGAATTGACCTTTGGGCTGCGGAAATTGTTCTGGAGTTTAAAGAATCAAACCCTGTCATTAAGCTTATCTGTGTAAAGCCTATTATCAGCCAGGGAGAAAGTTTTCCTGATGCAGACAAGCAGCTGTACAATAAAATTATCAGAAGTGCTGATTCAGTTATATGTACATCTGATACATACAAGCGAAGTTGCTATATGATACGGAACAGATACATGGTTGACAATTCAGATAAGCTTATTGCCTTTGTCAAAAGCTACAGAAGCGGTACAGGTCAGACAATTAATTATGCAAAAAAGACCGGAAAAAAAACCGATATTATTGATTTATCCGATGTAAACTTTTCTTTGAACTATGAACAGCTTATGCTTTAATATATGCTTTCATAGCACAAATCTAATTATACTACCGAATAATTATTTTGTATAGTTAAATATTCAAAAAAGTTTTCAAAAATATTTTCTCAACTTTTCAACACCGTTTTCAACACTATGTTGAAAACGCAAATGTTAATACTGTTAAAAAAATAAAGTACAGTTTTACGTTGGTTACTGTATTTGGTTTAACATTTTAATTCAAACTTTATGGAGGATTCAACATGTTTTTTGTTAAGAAACGAAAAAAAGAAAGCGTAGCCATTCCTTTTCTGATCAGTATGCTTATATCATTACTGATTATTGGTTTACCTGTTGTCAAGCTGTATTCACATATAATTGATAAAAAAGTGGCAAATGAAACAAGCAATGAAAATCATATATTTTCACCTTCAGAAAGCAATAATTTTACATCGTTAATTGTATTTGACGTTGATGATCCGGCTCTCCGAGATACATTTGTAATTATGAGAACATCCGTAACAAACAAAAAATTTACTTTTGTGCCTGTATCAAATAATATTATAAGTACAAGCGGAAAATCAAAAACAAAAATGGCTGACATCTATAAAAATGGTGGTATTATTGAACTTAAAAAAGCTGTTGAAAGCACATTTGATATAAAAATTGACCGGGACATAACTTTCAACGATGAAGCATTCTCCCTGATATGTGATGTTCTTGGAGGGGTAAACTATAACGTACCTGACGGATTGAGAGGATTAAATGAAGGAATACAATACCTTAGCAGTGAATTTATTATAAAGCTTATTACCAACAAGAAGCTTGCAGAAGAACCAAGAACAGTAACAGTAGGAAACATTGCATCAGAAATGCTTACCCAGACATCAGGAGACAGAGTTGTTGATGCACTTGATTACACATTCAACAAACTTATAAATATTGTTGAAACAGATATTACATCAATTGATTATACAAATCAGAAAGAAGCACTTATATATCTGCTGACAAATAATCAGTTCAAATCAACATACATAGTTCCGGATGGAAACTCATCTGATGGCGGAATAAAAGTAAATGATGATTTTTTAAGTGACATGAAAAAAGATTTCGGACTATAGTTAAGAAAATATATCCGCCGTTCAGTCGAAGACGGCGGATATATTTATATAACTCAGGCAATATGTCGCCTGTACCTCTAAGGTGGCAGGTTCAATATTTACTCCGGACTCCTTAAAACACTGACATATCAGATTAAATGAAAGGCTGATTTTATGCTTAAAAATATTTTTGATACTCATGCACATTACACGGATGAATGCTTCGATTCTGACAGAGATGAGCTGATAAATACCATTCATAAAAACGGCGTACGCTATATAATGCTTGCTGTTTCAAATATTGAAGATTCAATAAAGGCTCTTGAGATAAGCAGCAAGTTTCCGTATGTATACTGTGCAGCAGGTATACATCCTGAATGTACAGATACTGTAACACATGATTATATTGAAAGAATAGAACATCTGTCTGCCTCAGAAAAAGTCAGGGCAATAGGTGAAATAGGTCTTGACTATCATTATGAGAATTATGACAAAGATCTTATGATGCAGATTTTCATTCAGCAGATACTTCTTGCAAATAAACTTCATCTCCCTGTTATAGTACACTCAAGAGATGCCACCAAAGATACTCTTGATATACTTCATAAATACACGCCGGAAAAAGGTGTTGTCCACTGTTTCAGCGGTTCTGCCGAAACTGCAGAGGAAATACTGAGACTTGGTCTTAATATCAGTTTTACCGGAGTAATAACCTTTAAGAATGCAAGAAAATCACTTGAAGCACTTAAGGTTGTTCCGATTGAAAGGTTGATGCTTGAAACCGACTGTCCGTATATGGCCCCTGTTCCTTGGAGAGGCAGCCGCTGTGACAGCTCAATGATATCCGAAACAGCAGCTAAAGCTGCAGAAATCAAAGATATAACAGTTCAGCAGATGCTTGATATCACATGTGATAATGCAATAAAATTCTTTGGCATTCAGGACTAAAATTATTACTGATTAATCATACTCAAAAATAAAATACGTTGATAATCAGATTTAAATCTGATTATCAACGTATTTTTTAATTTTTATATTTCATTTCTGTTCTCAAGTGCCTTGAAAAGTGTAATTTCATCAGCATACTCAAGAATTCCTCCTACAGGAAGACCGAATGCAAGTCTTGTAACTTTTATTCCAACAGGCTTAAGAAGCCTTGAAATATACATTGCTGTTGCATCACCCTCAACAGTAGGATTTGTTGCCATAATTACTTCTTCTATAGATGTATCAGCCTGAATTCTGCTTATAAGCTCCTTTATATGAAGCTTGTCCGGAGTAATTCCGTCAATCGGTGAAATAAGTCCATGAAGAACATGATAAAGGGCATTGTATTCACCTGTTCTCTCTATTGCAGTTACATCCTTAGGACCTTCTACCACACAGATAATATTTTTGTTGCGTTTTGTATCGCTGCATATAGGACATATTTCTCTGTCGGTAAGATTCTGACATACAGAACAAAGCTTAATATTTTTTTTTGCGTTAATAAGTGCCTCAGCAAATGCAGAAACATCTTCCTCTGGCATAGATGTAACAAAATACGCTAGTCTTTGAGCTGTTTTCATTCCTATTCCAGGAAGTCTTGCAAACTGCTCTGAAAGAAGTACTATAGGCAGTGCATTTGATTCTGACATTTAATTAAAACAATCCAGGGAGTGAAACTCCGCCTGTGATCTTGGACATTTCTTCTTCTGTTGTTTCTTCAATATTTGAAATTGCTTCATTTACAGCGCTGATAACGAGATCCTGGAGCATTTCAACGTCTTCTTTATCAACAACCTCAGGCTTGATTGTAAGAGATTTAATAGACTTTTTACCATAAAGAACAACTTCTACAGCTCCGCCGCCTGAAGTAGCTGAAAATTCACGTTCTTCAATTTCATCCTGAAGCTTTGTGATTTCGTCCTGCATTTTCTGAGCCTGTTTGATCATAGCGTTCATATTCTGATTTCCGCCGCTTGCATTCTGTTTTGGTACTCTTGCTTTCATATTTAAAACTCCTCTTTTAATTAATTTAATTTTTTTTATTTATGCTGACAAATGACTATTATCCCTCTGGAAATGTATCCAGATTAGAACTTTTCGCCTTTTCAATCAGCTTTATAGCATTTTTTTCTTCCTTTGTAGCCACTACATCGCATTTTGCACGTATTGCAAACCTTTTGCCAAGAACACTCTCAACAGCATCACTCAGCATAGCTGCATTTTCTTTGTTCCGGAACAGCGTAATGAAAAACGGATTGTGAGCAACAATAAACAACCCACCGCCGTTTATATATGCTTTTGATTCATTCAGACTCGCTGAAACAGCCGGATTTATTTCAGCAAACCTGCTGAGTACCTCCGCCCAGTTCATGACTTGTGTTAAATTTTTATTATCAAGTTTAGAAAAATCAACCTGAGGCTCTTCACGGACAACGGTTTTTTGAGGTGCAGCTCCGGATGCCGGAGAAGCCTGTCTCAGAGAACCGGATGAAATGATTTTTTCAATTTCAGTTATTCTTGCCATTATAGACGTATCTGCAACCGAAGCTGATGTCTGTATTATTTCTGATGACAATCTGATAATACACATTTCCAGTTCTATTCGTTTATTTATTGCACGGATCATTCTTTCACTGCAGTCCTGCATTGCTGTCAGATATAAAATAACTGTCTGTAAATCTGTTTTTGAAGCATATTCACACAGTTTGTCATATTCGTCAGGCATACATGATATAAGTTCAGTCTGACCCGGATTTATCTTAATAAGCATGATATTTCTAAACTGAGAAATAAGCTCTTCACACAGACGTGACATATCCTTTGAACCTGCATAAAGTTCATCAATAAATGATATTGCGTCTGACGGCTTTTTTTCTATTATTGCATTTATTATACCGAATATTTGATCTCTGCCGGCAATACCGGCAGCTGCAGATACTGTATCAGCCGTTATTGTCTCAGAAAATGCCACACACTGATCAAGGAGTGAAAGTGCATCTCTCATTCCTCCGTCAGCAAGCCTTGCAATAAGAAATGCAGCATTGTCATCAAGAACAATTTTTTCCTGTGATGCAATATACAAAAGACGTTTAGCAATATCATCTACTAAAATTCTTTTAAAATCATAACGCTGGCATCTTGAGGCGATAGTTGCAGGTACTTTATGTATCTCTGTTGTAGCAAGTATAAACTTTACATATGAGGGCGGTTCTTCCATAATCTTAAGTAATGCATTAAATGCATTGACTGACAGCATATGAACTTCGTCAATTATATAGACCTTATATCTGCATCGTTCAGGAGTAAATATCGCTCCATCACGCAGATCTCTTATATCATCTACTCCGTTATTGGAAGCAGCATCTATTTCGATTATATCGCTCAGAGCAAAATCATCTGCATCACGGCATGTATCACATTTAAGACATGGTGCTCCGTCTGTAGAATTTGCGCAGTTTATAGCCTTTGCAAAAATTCTTGCACATGTTGTTTTTCCTGTTCCCCTTGAACCGGTAAATAAATATGCATGAGCCGTTTTATTATTTATTATCTGATTTTTCAGCGTTGTCGTAATGTGTGGCTGTGAAACCACGTCATCAAATGTAAGTGGCCTCCACCGCCTGTATAAAGCTGTGTACATTTCACATTCCTTCCTTACTAAAACAAACAGATTTATTTTAAAAAAGATAATAAAAATATCCGAAACATAGGTGTGCAGGCTTGCTGCGGCACACAAAACGGTCCGCTTAATGCTGCTCGGTTCCCCGCCTGACATGGTTCACGGTGTCTCGTTGCACAGGGCCCGCACACCTATATTCCGGATAATCATCATGATTATTTAGATGTTAGAGGCTGAAGGGCGTAAGCCCTAAAAACTTTATTTATTATACCATATATATATAAGAAAATCAAGACTTTTATAAAAAAATTATTAATTAGGTGAATTGAACCTTGTACACACCTATGTAAATTTATTTTAAAAAAGTATTTACAATCATGATATTTTGTGATATAATTTTAATGTTCTAAGGATATTTTTAATAATACAACGAGGTGTGGCTCAGTTTGGTAGAGCGCTACGTTCGGGACGTAGAGGCCGCAAGTTCGAATCTTGTCACCTCGACTTTAATTAAATAACGTAAATACGCCGTTTGTGAGCTTTCATAAACGGTTTATTTTTTACTCTGTTACAAGTTCCTTAACCTCAACCTTTTTTATTTTGGCTGAAGCTATAAATGCAAATAGGAAAAAGCATAGGCATATCAATGAGATAGGTAGAACAAACGTTAAAACGCTGAAGCTGGTTTTAAGACTTGTTACACCAATAAGTCTGAGCATTGCAATTATAAGCTTCTGTGAGAAAACAAGACTTGCAACAGTACCAACTGCAGAACCAATAACTGCAATTAAAAAGAATCTTACTGCAAACTGTAATCTGAGTCTGCCTGAGATAAAACCAAGTGATTTATAAACACCTATATCCGTTCTTTCTTTTAAAAATGTCTTTTTGCATACCATACTTACAACGATAAGTGTAAATATAACTGAAAATGAATATATTACTGCCTTTGTTGCATCTATTGTCACCTGATATATACCAAGATATTCATCATTGTCAGTAACCTCAGCATTTATAATATCAGTATATTTTTCATTCAGTTTATCTGCAATATTCTGTGCCTCTGAAGCATCCTCAAGGCAGAATTCTGCATTTTCCATCTTATCAATTCCAAGCTTTTTTGCTGCTTCAAAATTAAGAGAAAGTGTCCTTCCTATATCATATGTGCTCTGGAAAATACCTGATATAATATATTCAAGTTGTTCATCGTTAAATCCAAGCTTAACAGTATCACCCATCTTTATGTCAAGTTCATCTGCAAGTATCTCCGTAATAACAATCTCATTGTCATACATCGGAGCTCTGCCCTTCATCATCCCCGGAATCATCTCCGGATCTCTGTAAATAGTCGCTAACATTTCTTCCCCGTTTATAGATAAATATTTTGATACCATATAATACTTTTTAGTGATTTTTTCTATATCATTAATGGTATTCTCTATTTCCTCCATCTTTTGATCACCAAGCTTTTCTCTATATGATATTTCAAGATCAGGAGTAATGACTCCGAGTGATTCCATAGCTGATTTTGATGTAAGAATATTTCCGAGAACCATTATTGTCATCATAAAAAACACAAGCAGCGATACAATTAAAAGTATACCTATATATTGGTGCTTAGCCGATGTAAACTGTCTTAATGCAAGACTTCCCGACAGAATTTTTTTATTTATAGAGTAATTTAGTCTGCTGTCAAAATAAACATCGTCATGTCCGCCTGAAATTGCTTTTACTGGTGATATTTTAAGAACATTTTTTGTTGCCATAATAATAAATAATGATGAGATAAGAATAACAGCCAATATTGCAGCCAGAACCTTTAAAGTTGAAATTCCGGACTCTATTGAAACAGCTATTATTGGTATAAATACTTTTCCGAGAATACCTGTAAGTGGTATAGCAAGCATTATTCCGATAAAGGCACCTGCCAGCTGTGCAAAAAAATATTGAAGAATAAAGATCAAACGTATTTTTCTACTTGTAAATCCCTGTGATTTTAAAACTCCAAGTCCCACATAATCCATTTTAATTGTTGTTATAATGCTATGTCTCATAACAATAAGCACGATTATAAGAAGAATTATAATGAATACTATTAAGACACCCATAATTATTTTAGGATAAATATTTGTGTAGTTAATTGTCTGATCTTTTGTGAGTGAACCCAGTGCATGGTTTGAAATGCCTGTATCAAGATTCAGCTGTCTTCTGAATTTCATCTGGGAAAGCTCGCAGCTTTCTGACTGTTTAATACTTACAATATCATATTTCCCGTCTTTTTCTTCTGTTTTTTCAGCATCATACTTCGCAGAAATTTTCTCAAAATCATCGTCACTTATAAATACCTGTTTCCATCCTATTGTAAATGAACCTATAACCGGCTCTGCAATGAATCCCTTGATCCTGAACTCATAATCACCGAAAGCGGTCTCTATTTTTACTGTATCACCTATTTTACAAGGCATTGCGCTCTTAATGCCGAGTGTCAGATAAATTTCACCGTTCTCAAGTATCGGAGTATTATCCTCGTATCCGGATAAATCATCTTTTATCAATCTGTATTTACTGTCAAGCTTCTCCATAAACCATGGTGATGTGTATTTTTTCTCTCCTACTCTGCATTCTCTTGTAGCAAGTGAATGACATATGGACACACTTTCAACCATGTCATTGTTTTTTATATTCTCAAGCATATCATCTGTAAGCTGGCGTTCTTTTATCATAACTAAAAGATCACCTGCGTCTACCTGATCCATTTCCGTACTCACACTTCTTGCTACATTATCCTTTAGACTTATAATTGAGGTAAGTGACATTGAAATAATAATCATAAGCAGAATTATACTTACAAATGAACCTTTTTTATGACGGATATTTGCTTTAAGCAAAATTAATACTTCCATTTTTAGCACCTCACCATTCCATTGATGAAAGCCATGCATTGACCTGTGCTTCACGGCCTTTTTCTTCACTATGACTGTATGGTGGAAGCGAAAGCTCTCCGATTGTTTTTCCGTCAGCAAGGTAAAGAATTCTTACTGCACGAAGTGCTGCCCTTATATCGTGCGTAACCATAAGTACATTCTGTCCGCTTCTGTTCAAGTCTGTAAGCAGATTGAGAACCTCTGTGGTATTTTTTCTGTTAAGTGCACCGGTAGGTTCATCTGCAAAAAGCAGTTTCGGATTATTTATTACCGCCCTTGCAATTGCACATCGCTGCTGTTCTCCACCTGAAACCTGTGACGGAAGATGTGACTTTATATGAGAAATACCCATTTGCTCCATTAAAGTCTCTGCACGTTTTCTGACATCACTGCCTGACTTTTCTTTATTAAGATAACCCGATACAACTATATTTTCAAACAGACTCAGATTACTTATAAGATGCATCTGCTGAAATATAAATCCGAAATCAGTATGTCTTAACAGTGAAAGTTCCTTTTCACTTGCAGTAACAAGATCCTGACCATTGTACATGACGTTTCCGGCAGTTGCCTTATCCATTCCGCTTAGTGAATATAACAACGTTGATTTGCCGGAACCGGATGCTCCCATTATAACTGTAAAATCTCCGTCATAAAGCTCCAGATCCACATTTGAAATAATTTGATTCTGTCCCCCGTTATGTGCATAACTTTTACAAAGTCCTTTTGCCGATAAAATTGTTTTCATATATCGTGTCTTCCTTTCCTGCTTTTAATATCTCTAATCTATAATTATTGTATCAGAAAAGTTATTAAGAAGTCCTTAAGAGATAACAGGAAAGCTTATAATTACTTCAAGACCATCGGGATGATTCTGAAGTTTTACTGTTCCGCCCAGTTGTTCTGTAATATATTTTACAATATAAAGTCCCAATCCTGAGCCCAGCTGATTTTTACAGTTTTTTCCTCTATAAAACTTATCAAAAATAAAAGGCATATCCTCATCAGGAATACCTGAGCCATAATCACGGAAATGGACATGCACATATTGATTATCTGATTCCATAAAGATATCCGTATCAGAACCGGCATATTTTCTTGAATTGTTAATAAGATTTTCTGTTATTTGAATAATTCTGTTCTTGTCCCCCATTATCATAGCTGTAAAATCTGTATCCTTAAAATGTACATCATTGTGGTCTGATGAAATTTCAGCAACAGCATTTTTTATAAAACAACACAATTCAAATTTTTCAGGATTAATTTTAAGCTTTTCAAGGTCCGATAATGAATGCAGAAATAAATCATTTGTAAGCCTTGATACCTCATCGCATTTTTTCATAATTACAGAAACGTACTTTTCTCGTTTCTCCGCCGAGTTATCCATATTGGCCTCAAGAGCCTCGGCATATGCACGTATTGATGCAATAGGTGTTTTTATATCATGTGAAAGTGTAGCTATTACTGTTTTATTGTTCTCTATTGCCTCACGCTCGCAGAAACGTGCTTTTGTAATTTCAACACGCATACTGTCAAATGCCCATGTAAATGCACCAAAATAATTTGACCGTTCATAGTTAAGAGGTACATTGAAATTACCGCTCGCTATTTTCTGTGCAAATTTCTCCATTTTTTCAAAAGGCCGGAGCATCTGAAAAAAAACATATCCGAAGACACACTGCAAAAATACTATACAGATTCCGCACATTATGAAAATTCCGCTGCTCTGATTATAATTAATGTCCGTCTGACGTATATCCTGCTCTAACTGTTGTGATTTTTCCTGCATAACATCTAATTTTCCTGACATTGCAAGATGTTCTATTTCGTTTACAGCAATAATCTGTTCTGCCCTTGTATTATCCCAATTATTTTTCTTTTCAGAAATATAAAATGTACACGCTGTTAAAAATATTATAACAGAAAAAAATAAAGTGATAATAACTAATCTTTTTTTCATTTTGCGACCTCCAGCATATATCCTACTTTAAAAACAGTTTTTATATATTTTGGAAACGCAGGATTCTCCTCAAGTTTTTCCCGAAGCCAGCGTATATGAACTGTAAGAGTGGATGGTTCTGCTGAATAAAAAGCTCCCCATACCTCCGACAACAATTTTTCCTTAGGCACAGCTGTATTTTTATGTTCGCACAAATATGCAAGCAGATCAAATTCACGTAATGAAAGAGAAACTGCCTGACTGTCCCTTGTAACGGTTCTTGATGTAATATTAACTGTTATATTTTCGAACGATATAATTCTTTCTTCGTCTGAAAATCCATAACTGCGACGTATCAGGGCATTTACCCTTGAAAGAAGTTCCTTCATTGAATACGGCTTCGGCAGATAATCATCACCACCTATGTCAAAACCGGTGATACGGTCTGTCACATCTGTTCTTGCACTTGCAAAAATAACAGGCACAGTTGACACACTCCTAAGCTCACGGCAAAGTTCAAAACCTGTAGTATCGGGAAGATTTATATCAAGCAATATCAGATGATATGTATTTTTTGAAAGCATTTCAAATGCCTTTTCACCATTTGAAGCGCTTTCAGTCTTATATCCGTAGTCTTCGAGCATTTCAGAAATTATAAACGAAAGGTCCTCATCGTCGTCGACTATAAGAATTTGTTTCTTATCCATTTATTTCTCCTGGTAATATAATATTTTTACAGATTTATTATTAGCATAGCATATTACAGAATTGATTTCAATAGTTGCTATTAAGTCTGACAGAATAAGTTTATGGTAACACCTAAGTTTTTTGCATGGCTTTGCGGTCAACCCTGTACCTTCGCATACAGATTTTTATAAAAAAGTTTCTAAAAACTATTGACATTTGATTTTGATAGTATTATAATGATAATATCAAATAAACAATATCAAAGAAAGAAGAAGATTAACATGCCGGAAAGAATGCCTGACATATTAAAATATGAACATCCGTCTGTTGCATCTGACATTGTTGTATTTTCAATAATGGACGATACTGAAAATAACTACAGAAAGCTTGCACCTAAAAAATTAAAGCTTTTACTTATAAAACGTGGAATTGAACCATTTAAAAATATGTATTCGCTGCCGGGAGGTTTTATAAGAAACGGAGAAACACTTGAGAAAACAGCTGAGCGTGAGCTCGAAGAAGAAACAGGAATAAAATCAGCATACCTTAAAGAATTCAAAACCTTCAGTAAACCGGAAAGAGATCCGAGAGGCTGGGTAATATCAGATGCATTTCTTGCCCTTATTGCTTCGCAGGATGTAAGTGCAGATATGAGTTCAGATGCAGATGATGCATTCTGGTTTGAATTTTCATATAACATTTCTTCTGAAAAAATAAATCAGAATTCAAAAATATCACATGTTACAATAACTCTCCGGCATGAAGATCATGAGCTTATCTCCATTATTGAAATATCTCATACAACAGGAGAAAACTCTGATAAAATAAAAATAATCAAAAGTGATCTTGCATTTGATCATGCTGAAATTATTTATGAAGGATATAAAGAATTAATGCACTGCACAACCGATTCAAATATTGCCTTCAACCTGATGCCGGAGTATTTTACGCTTTCTTCACTTCAGAAAGTCTATGAAGTTATTTTAGGCAAAAAAGAATACGCTGCAAATTTCAGAAGAAAAATTTCTGATTTTGTAATAGAGACAGAACTTGAAAACCAGCGGGCAGGGCACCGCACATCAAAGTTATACAAAAGAAATCCCGAAAAATTTTAATTTATGGAGGAAATTGATATGAAATATCTTATAGTTGTAGACATGCAGAACGATTTTATTAACATGGCACTCGGAACTAAAGAAGCCATTGCTATTGTACCTGATGCTGTAAAAAGAATTACACAGGCAAAGGCTGAAGGCTATAAAATTCTTGCCACACAAGATACTCATTATGATAATTATCTGGATACTCAGGAAGGCAAAAAGCTTCCTGTCGCTCACTGTATAGAAAATACTGAAGGATGGAAAATCAATGATGAAATCCAACAGGTTATGGGCAGTGCAATAATATTCTGCAAAAATACATTTGGTTCAACTGAGCTTGTAGAAGCACTCAAAAATTCTGCAGAGGATGAACCTATTGAGGAAATTGAACTTATAGGACTTTGTACCGATATATGTGTTGTATCAAATGCTCTTCTTCTTAAAGCTGCGTTTACAGACACTGAGATTTCCGTAAATGCGGAATGCTGTGCCGGAGTTACACCTGAAACTCACAATGCTGCATTGCAGACAATGAAGATGTGTCAGATAACAATTAAATAATATTTACCAAGAAAGGAAGTCAATAAGATGGCTGTATTTATTAACAATATTATTTTTGGAAATGAAAGTTTTCCGAACTTTGAAGGAATTTATAAAAGCATTGATCTGCAGGATAATAAAAATATTGAAGTAAAGATTATATTTGAAGATGACAGGGATATAACAAGACTTATTATGGCTAAAGGCTGGCTTGATGAAACATTGCCGAAAACAGCTTCTGTTAGCTTATTCATGCCATATGTCCCGTATTCAAGAATGGACAGAAAAATCAAAGGCTACTGCTTTACACTTAAACATTTCTGCAATTTTATAAACAGTCTTAATTTTGACAGAGTAAAAATATATGACCCTCATTCAATTATTACAACGGCACTTATAAACAGGGTTGAAGAAATTTCTCTTCAGCCCGGAATTGAAAAAATTATTTCATGCGAAAATCCTGATTATATTTTTTATCCTGATAATGGTGCTGTTAAAAAATATTCGGAAATTTTCAATTTATCTATGCCTGTATTTTTCGGAAATAAAAAACGAGATCTCAGCACAGGAAAAATTCTTAAATATGAGCTTGTAAATGCACCTGATATATCCGGAAAAACAATTCTTATTATAGATGACATATGTGTAGGGGGAAGAACTTTTGCAGAAGCCGGAAGCGCACTTAAAGAAGCCGGCGCAGCCAGAGTTGTTCTTTATGTAACCCATATGGAAAAAGCTATTGAAAAAGGCGAACTTCTGAAGACTGATTATGTTGATAAAATATATACTCTTGATACAATGCAAAACAAAATAGACCATTCGAAAATAACAATTTTATAGGGGAGGACTTTATAATGAAAAATACAATGCCATTTCTTTTATGTGATTTTTATAAGGTAACACATCAGGCACAGTTCAATCCGGAAACAACCCTGCTTACATCATATTTTACGCCAAGAATGTCAAGACTTGAAAATGAAGATAAGCTTGTTATGTTCGGACTGCAAAGCTTTATTAAAAAATATCTTGTAGATTATTTCAATGAAAATTTCTTTAACCGTGACAAAGAAGATGTCCTTAACGAATATGAAAGAATTCTTAAGTATTCAATAGGTGAAGGAACATATGATACATCAAAAATTGCTGATCTTTATGATCTCGGTTACCTTCCTGTAAAAATAAAAGCAATAAAAGAGGGAACAAGAGTACCTATAAAAGTACCTATGATTGAAATATCAAATACTGTTCCTGAATTTTTCTGGGTAGGTCAGGCGCTTGAAAGTCTTATGAGCTGTAGTCTGTGGCATCCTATGTGTTCAGCAAACGTAGGATACAGATACAGACAGATTGTCAACAAATATTATGATATATCTGTTGACAACAATATTCCACGTAGCAAGGCCCTCGGTGATTTTTCAATGAGAGGACAGGAAAGCCTTGAAAGTGCGGTTGCATCAAGTGCAGGCTTCTGTCTGTCTTTCCTTAACACTGCAACTGTTGCAACAATTCCATACCTTGAATATTATTATGATTGTGACTGTACAAAGGAACCGGTTGCATTTGGTTCTGTTTCAACAGAACATTCTGTAATGACAAGCAACTATGCAATAGACGGTGACGAAAAGACATTTATTAAAAAACTTCTGACAGAACTTTATCCAAATACAAGTTTTTCTATGGTTTCTGATTCTTACGATTACTGGAATATTGTTGATAACGTTCTCCCTGAACTTAAAGAGGAAATTATGAACCACAACGGAACACTTCTTGTAAGAGGTGACAGCGGAGATCCTGTTGAAATAGTTACAGAAACCGTATTCAGACTATGGAATAATTTTGGAGGCACAGTAAATTCAAAGGGATTCAAAGTTCTTGATCCTCATATAAAGGCAATTTACGGTGACAGTATAACAATCCAGAGATGTGAACAGATATACAAGGTTCTTATCAAAAACGGATTTGCCTGCAACAATGTTGCACTAGGAGTCGGCAGCTTCTCAATGCAGTGCATAGAAGAAGGCGGCGAGCTTAAACCATTTACAAGAGACACATATGGAATAGCAGTAAAAGCTACATATGGAGAAGTAAAAAATGAACCTGTAATGATATTTAAAAATCCTGTCACAGACAGTGGTCACTTTAAAAAATCACAAAAAGGTATGTGCCGTGTATACAGGGACAAAAACGGTGAAATTACCTACAGTGATGAATATACAAGCGAAAATATTCCTTCTGATAATTTACTTGAAACAGTATTTGAAAACGGAAAAATAATAAAGGAATATACATTAGCAGAAATAAGAAATTTACTGCATAACAACAATTTTTAATTTATTTCAGGTTTATGCTAAAAAAGCAGAGACTTAAAAATGCGGATGTAAAAAAACTGACCGGTTCACACCAGATAGTGTGCTGAACCAGTCAGTTTTTATTTTACAGCATATGCAATTGCCGATGAACCTTCTACCTTAACATATACCTTTGAGCCTACACTCATCATATTATAGTCACGCTCACAACACCGGATACATGTTATATATGACTCCTGATCATGAAATGCAACCATTACACTATATATTACTGAATCATTATAGTCTGATTTATCCAGCAGCACTGCATTTCCCTCTGCTATCTGTGAATCAGGTTTTATTATTGACTTTTTAGTATCATGAACTACAAGAAATGCAATAAAAATAAATACTAAAAATAAAATCCCATAACTAAAATAGCCTTTTTTATCTAGTATAGATAAATTTTTTATAAACAATATAATTAAAACTACATCCAGTATTGCACAAATTGCCAGGCCCACATAATCTAGTCTCTTTGATAACTTTTTCTGTGACGGATCAAGACTTTCAAACTCCTCCTGTGTTATAGGTCTTGTACGAATTTCATTATCATACACTTCTTTATATGCAATAGTACTATCAAAGTCCCAACGCAGCGGCTCAATATATTCCGGATAACCAACAAACATTTTTCTCATATGCTCCGGAAGATGTATCCTTGAATCTGCATCAAGGTTTTTTTTTGTATGTACTCATTAGTCAGATGTCGTGTCTTTGTCTCCGTTTTCATTGTTACACCTCATTTATTAAGTTTTACAGATCTATCGTATCATATAACCGCTTTGATACCGATTATATTCTATATTTTATAAGTATTTAAGGCCTTTGCATATAATAAAATGGCCGGTTCAGGATCTAATAATATTCTGAAACGGTCAGTTTTTTATTTTACAGCATATACAATTGCTGATGAACCTTTTACCTTAACATATACCTTTGAACCTACACTCATCATATTATAGTCACGATAACTGCATCCGATACTTTGTGCATATGACTCCTGGTCATGAAATGCAACCATTACATTATATTGTTTTGAATTACTATTGCTTGATATATCCAACAATACTGCATTTCCTTCTGCTATCTGTGAATCAGGTTTTATCAACCTGTCTTTTGATTCGCTGATTCCTATAAATTCAATAAGGTTGATAAAAAGCAAGATAATTACCATCATAGGCCAGCATTCTTTAGGAAGCGCAGCAAAATTAATAATTAATGCTATAATTACTATAATATCAAACATTGCACAAATGATTAAAGACGGATATTTTATTTTTTTGGGGGATAACTTCTGTGTGTGATCAAGTCTTTCGTACTCCTCGTGAGTTATAGGTCTTGTCTGAATTTCCTTCTTATCTACTTTTCTATAGGTAATAGTACTTTCAAAGTCCAGACGCAGCGGCTCAATATATTCCGGATAACCCATAAACATTTTTTTCATATGCTCCGGAAGATGTACTCTTGAATCTGCATCCAGGTTATTTTTTCGTATGTACTCATTACTTGCATATCGTGTTATTGTCTCCATTTCCATTGTTACACCTCATTTATTAATTTTAACAAATCTATTATATCATACAACAACTGATACTTCAATTATTTTCTATATATTTTTATGATTTCTCACTATTGGGCTATACAAAAAAATAAAACATATACATCTGCAAAGGTGCAGGGTGACCGCAAAACCCTGCCAGACTCCACGTAGTCAGAGCCACACCATTGCCAAAATAAATTGATTGTTGTATAATAAATTAATAACTGCTATTAAAAATCAATTAGCACCACAGAGAGGATTTGTTAAAATGAAACGACTTGTTATAGGAATACTTGCCCATGTTGACTCCGGTAAAACAACACTTTCCGAAGGATTGCTCTACTGTGGAGGAGAAATAAGAAAACTCGGAAGAGTAGACCATAAGGACGCTTTTCTTGATACACATTCTCTTGAACGTGAAAGAGGAATAACTATCTTTTCAAAACAAGCAGTTATACATTCAGAAAATAATGAAATTACTCTTCTTGATACTCCGGGACATATTGATTTTTCAGCAGAAATGGAACGTACTCTTAGTGTGCTTGATTATGCCATTCTTGTAATAAGCGGATCTGACGGAATACAGACACATACAAGAACATTATGGCAGCTGCTTTCGCATTACAAAATACCTGTTTTCATATTTGTAAATAAGATGGATATCCAGGGTGCTGATAAAAATATTATTTTAAAAGAACTCAGACAAAAGCTGAGTGACAGCTGCTGTGACTTTTCAATAACTAAAAATGAAGAATTTTATGAAGAAATATCCCTGTGCGATGAACAACTCATGCATGAATTTCTTGAAAATAATAATATTGAAGATAACTCACTTAATAAATGTATTTCTGAAAGAAAAATAATCCCTTGCTTTTTTGGCTCAGCACTAAAACTTGAGGGCGTAGAAGAATTCTTTAATGATCTTAAAAAATATACGTCAGCACCTCCTGATAAAAAAAGCTTTTCAGCAAAAATATTCAAAATATCAGAGGACGCACAGGGAAACCGCCTTACTCATATGAAAATAACAGGCGGAAGTCTTAAAGTAAAAACAATGCTTTCCCACGGTGATAACCAGAATGAGAAGATAAACCATATACGGATATACTCAGGTGCAAAATTTCAGTCGGTTGATGAAGTATTTCAGGGTATGGTATGTGCAGTAACAGGTCTTAATGAAACATACGCAGGAGAAGGCATAGGGGATCAGCAAGATGATCTTCTGCATATGCTTGAACCTGTTCTTACCTACAAAGCACAGATAAATGACGGTACTGATATTACTAAAGCTATATCGGCATTCAGAAAGCTTGAAGCTGAAGATCCGTCACTTCATATTATGTGGAATCAGCAGCTGGGGGAAATTCATATACAGATAATGGGGGAAATACAACTTGAAGTACTCAAACGCCTTATGGCTGAACGCTTTCAGATAGATACAGATTTTGTACACGGAAATATTGCATACAAGGAAACAATAGCAAATGCTGTTGAAGGTGTCGGACATTATGAACCTCTGCGTCACTATGCTGAAGTACACCTTCTGCTTGAACCGGGTAAGCCGGGAAGCGGAGTTCAGTTTTTTTCTGACTGCCGTGAGGACGACCTCGATAAAAACTGGCAGCGTCTTATAATGACACATCTTCATGAAAAAACTCATATCGGTGTTCTTACAGGTTCTCCGATAACAGATATAAAAATAACGCTTATAGCCGGTCGTGCACATATAAAACACACAGAAGGCGGAGATTTCAGACAGGCAACATACAGAGCAGTCCGTCAGGGACTCAGATCTGCAGAAAGTATTCTGCTTGAACCATGGTACAGCTATATAATTGAAATTCCAAGCGAATATACAGGCCGTGCAATTTCAGACCTTACACGAATGGAATGCAGCTTCTCCACACCTGAAACAACCGGGGACACAACAACTATATCCGGTACAGGACCTGTAGCCTCAATGCATGACTATCAGACTGAGCTTACCGGTTACTCCAGAGGACAGGGAAAGCTTATGTGCAGCTTAAGTGGATATGCACCATTCCATAACACTGACGAGGTAACAGAACTTATAAATTACAGCTGCGACAGCGATACAGAAAACTCCTGTGATTCGGTATTCTGTTCACATGGTTCTGGATTTGTAGTAAAATGGGACAAGGTACCCGAATATATGCACATAAACACCGGAATTTTAAAAAACGAAAATGAATGCAATGAAGAATTTAAGCCAAAACAAAAAAATCCTGCCAGAACAGAATTCAGCAGGAATATTGATCATGAAAAAGAACTTATGGACATTTTCGAAAGAACCTACGGCAAGGTGAACCCGGAAAAAAAGAAAAATGCTTTCAAATCAAAAAGGGAAGTTCAGACCCTGAGTACATCATATTCTGCAAAACCTCTGCCGAAAGGCCCCGAATATCTTCTTGTAGACGGATACAATATCATTTTTGCATGGGACGAGCTGCGTAAAATAGCTGCTACAAACCTTGATCTAGCAAGAAGTATGCTTATAAATACTCTCTGCAATTATCAGGGTATACGCCAGTGTAATATCATACTTGTATTTGACGCATACAAGGTAAAGGGAAATACAGGTGAAACTGAAAAGTTTTATAATATAAGCGTTGTATACACTAAAGAAGCGGAAACAGCCGACACATATATCGAGAGAGTGTCACACGACCTGAGTCACGATCATCGTGTACTTGTTGCAACATCCGACGCTCTTGAACAGATAATCATTTTCGGCAACGGTGCTTTCAGAATATCTGCTACTGAATTATACGAAGAAATTAAATATGCAGAAAAATCTATACAGGATTTCTTGAAATAATATCAATTCGTAACTCAGTCAAAAGTTTTTCAATCATCAATTTTAATATTACTTATTTTCATTATCACCATTTTTTATGAAATTACATAGCTTTAACAGTAGTAGGATATGAATTGTATTTAAGTTATTTTTTTATTATTTTAATTATTGTATGTGTTAAAATGATATGAACCAATAAAAAGAGAAATCCAGCCAAAGATATG
>OBID01000116.1_pt1 | contig 35057 bp, 34 predicted proteins | sample 1519781 | NCBI WGS metagenome assembly OBID01 (sample SAMEA3991478, study PRJEB22521) | metagenome | biome: anthropogenic terrestrial biome; feature: sewage plant; material: sludge | place: Sweden | collected 2012-09-26 | reverse complement strand
TTCAGTAAAACATAATAGAATTTATGGGCTTTTAAGATTTTCTTATTGAAATGAATTTAAAGTTATGGTATGCTTAATTTCGTCAGAGTAAATCCGGAGGTAATCTTATAGTATAATGCGGTTGTTCAGGACACCAAAATGTTAAAGAAAAAAACAATGATATGAATAGGAGAATGATATGAAAAAGATACTTACACTTATCCACGGTTTCTGCATGGCACTTGCAGACAGTGTTCCTGGCGTTTCCGGAGGAACAGTGGCATTTTTGCTTGGATTTTATGATAACTTTATCGGTGCACTTGACAGCATGATTTCCGGAACAAGAGAAGAAAGAAAAAAAGCACTCCTTTACCTTATGAAACTTGGAGCAGGTTGGGTAGTAGGATTTACAATAGCTGTACTGATACTTGCAAATCTTTTTGAATCACACATATATCAGGTTTCTTCACTGTTTTTAGGTTTTACTTTTTTTGCAATTCCACTGGTCTTATTTGAAGAGAAAGAATGTCTGGGAAAAAGCAAAAGCAGAGCATTTTTTATCCTGATCGGAACTGCTCTGGTAGCTGTAATTACATATTTAAATTCTATAGGTAATGGCAGCAGTTTTGATATAAGCGATCCTGGAATAGGTACATTTGCTTATGTTTTTATTGTCGGAGCAATAGCAATATGTGCAATGATACTGCCGGGAATATCAGGTTCTACATTATTACTTATCTTTGGAATTTATCTGCCGATAATTACAGGAATAAAAGATCTGCTTCACATGGACTTCCATGCTTTCCCTGTTCTCTTTGTATTCGGTTTAGGAATAATAACCGGAATTATATGTATAATCAAGATAATAAAAAATTCACTTAAAAATCATCGTGCTGCGACAGTATATCTTATTATCGGTCTTATGATAGGTTCACTGTATGCAATTGCAATGGGACCTACAACTCTTGATAATCCGCAGGATGCGATGGCTTTAAAAACATTCAGTCCATTATTTTTCATCATAGGTGCCGTAGTAATATACGGAATGCAGCTATTCAAAAAGCTGTCAAGTCCTACTGCCGTTGTAACAGAATAATTTATAATTAATGCCTTAGTTATAAACTTTTATTTTATAATTTCTTTTTTATTTAATTGTATCGGAATTTCAGTTATAAAAAAATAGGATTGTACCATGAACTTTGATTTTAAAGTTCTGGTACAATCCTTATCTTTTTTTATTGAGCAATCTTTAATTCTTTAAATTTACTTCAAATCTTATAGTTGTTCCGCACCCGATCTCTGTCTGGATATCAAATGAATCAGTACAGTTTCTGATATTTGTAAAGCCGGCCCCTTTTCCCATACCCTTTGCATGAATATCAGAGTCCGGCGGGATTGTTGTAAATCCGTATTCCATAGCCTGGTCAACATCCTCAATTCCCGGACCGTTATCCTCAACATTAACACTTATTTTATCAGATGATATTTCTGTCTCAATTATGCCTCCGTTGGCGTGAATAATCATATTAAGCTCACATTCATAAACTGCAAGCGTTGCTTTTCTTATTATCTCCGGATCTACTTCCATTTTGCTCAGAGCTGCTTTTATGTCCTCCGAAACACTTCCTGCGTTTAAAAAGTCATTAGGACTTACGATATATGATAATTTAGTAGTTTTATCCATATTGGCAGATTTCCTTTCTACATACAATTTATACAGTGCTTTTTAAATATGCTAAAATATTTTCTGGTTTTTTTTCATCACAATGAATAAAATTATTTTTTTCATGAATGTCAGTCAGATAATGTGCATCAGAATCAGTTATTATTCTGCATGATTTTAAGTAAGGATTTTTTTCAATAACTGAAGTGATATCTTCACATTTATTTATCTCTGCACATATGAATGTGCTTGACGGTGGAATTGTTCCAAATACAGAAAGAAGACTGTCAGAACTTTTGGTAATATGTGCCGGAATTATTATACCGTTAAATCTGTTTATTATTCCGGGGAGATTATCAAAACTTATAAGTGTGGCATTTATCAGCAGTTTGTCAATAGAACCGCATATCTGATCTTCATAATTGATAATACTCTGCTTTCCGAAAATATTTTCATTGTTTTTTATATCAGGAAGATTACTATAAACAAATCCATCAAAGTTCAGAGCGTCATCAAGTGAGCTGAACAGGCAGAGTACATGAATTTCTTCAGATGTTGTAAGCTCCATACCCGGAATTACCGTTATTCCATATTCTGCAGCAGCCCTTATAAGCGGTGAACAGTTGCGGCATGTATTGTGGTCTGTAAGTGCTATGACATCAAGCCCATTGAGGTATGCCATTCCTGCTATGTTTGCAGGAGTCATATCATCGTCTCCGCAGGGCGACAGACACGAATGTATATGAAAATCATATGCAAGTTTATTCATGAATAAGCTTTTCAATCATAAACGCTGTTTCAAAAACAGGAAATTCAGATTGAAATACAGTAATATTTTGCTGCCGTGCCTTCTGTACAGACTGTTCATCAAGCTCAGTATTTTCAGCAAGTATGATACATGCTGATTCAGTAAGTGAAGCGACGGCAAGGGTATTTATGTTGCCCATTACTGTTACCCATGCAGCACCGGCAGGAGATTTGCTCATTGCAAGACTGAGCAGATCACAGCAGAAAACCTTTGATATAGTATTTTCATTCATATTTCCGCTGCTGATTATTTTAAAATTAAGTTTTTCCGCAAGTTTTTCTGCAGTCATATTTTTTTCCTCCATTTATTAAATCCATATATCAGCTGGAGATTATTTGTCTGATTGTTATACATAAGTTAATTATTATGTGATATTGAATCTGATAAATTATAGATATATTCTTTAAGGAGAGGAACACAGTCCCCCTCACGTGCAAGACCTCTTGCAATATCTTCAGCAAGTGCTTTACATGTAGGTGCACCGCATGAACCACAGTCAAGTCCGGGGAATTTTGAACACAGCTCATCAATCTTTGCCATAAGTGAAATACTTTCAGCAAAATTTTTGCTGAGTCTGTAGACAGGCTCGAATTCAATTTTTCTTTCAAGCATTGCACCGTCTAAAATAGTTTTTCCGATGTGATTCCTTGAAATAGGGAGGTATTTACAAAGCTTTTTAAGTTTTGCCTGTGCAACATAGGGGTTTTCTACACAGAGCACACCTCCTACACAACCACCGCTGCATGCGTCAAGTTCAATAAAATCAAGGTTATGAAATTTCCTGTCTTCAAGGTCTTCGAGAACACGTATGACATTTTCTATTCCGTCTGCTGCGAGGTAACTGTCAGTAAGGAGTCCTCCCGCTTCGCCTCCGCTGTTGCCCCAGCCTACTCCTATTCTTCCCGAAACAGCACATTCTTCCGGATCATGTGCCGTTGTTTTCATAAGTGGCAGGAGCAGAGGATATACATCTTTTATTGCTACCACCGCATCTACATTTGAAATATCACAGCCTAACGGTTCCTTACATGCTGTTACCTTTGCAGGACACGGTGAAATAAATATAATACCGATTTTATCACTGGACAGTCCTGTATCAGCCATTGCTTTTTTTCTTGCTATCTGTGCTGCAAGATCAACCGGAGCCGTAAACGGAAGTAAGTGATCAATAAGGTTTGGAAAACGTACACGGATAAGTCTTACTACACTGGGGCAAGCTGTACTGATAAATGGGGTTTTGTCATGGTGTTCGCTTATATAGTGTCTGGACATTTCCGATATCATTTCAGCAGCTGCACTTACTTCGTATACATCATTAAATCCCAGAAGCTTTAATGCACTCAGTACAATATTTACATCATCAAGATTATTGAATTGTCCGTAAAGTGACGGAGCTGGAAGTGCAACAGTGTATTCGTAATTTTTTATAACATCAATTGGATCATATGAGGCGATTTTTGCATGGTGAGGGCATATACGGATGCATTCACCGCAGTCAATGCAGAATTCTTTAATAATTTTAGCCTTGCCATGCTGTACACGTATTGCCTGCGTAGGGCATCTTTTTATGCAGTTGATGCATCCCATACAGAGATCAACATCAATATGAACCGAATGATAGAATTCTGAACTCATGATATATTCCTCCCTTACATGTATTAATATATAACTCAGGCGATATGTTCCCTGATTTTCAGATGGCAGGTACCATATTCGCATTCAGGCAGGAGTCAGTTCTCATACCTCAATGCAAAGGTGCATCTATAATGCACCTTGCCACGTTAAGAAAGGGACATGCCCTTATTTGAAATTAAACAGGTATCAGAGGTTTACCTGCATTGTTACAGTTGTTCCTGTACCAAGTTGTGTTTGAACATCCATATAATCACTGTATTTTTTCATATTTGGAAGTCCCATACCTGCACCAAACCCAAGTGAGCGTATATTATCAGGTGCAGTTGAATAACCTTCCTGCATTGCAAGTTCAATATTTTCAATTCCAGGACCTTTATCGGAAAGAACCATTGTAATTTTATCTGTTGTTATTGTAACTGTAATTTTGCCACCATTTGCATGTATCACCATGTTTATTTCGCCCTCATACATTGCAATGACAACTTTTCTGATTATTTCAGGAGCAACCCCCATTTTTTTAAGTTTATCTTTTATATCACTTGAAGCTTCACCAGCTCTTGTGAAATCATCGTTGCATACAGTGTATTCAAGTTTTATAGCATCTGTCAATTTTCTTTACCTCCGCTTAATCCCTTTGAATATAGTATGCCACATGCTTCAAACATCTTTCTTGACGTAGAGAGTACAGGTATGTTTCGCTCAATTGCGAGATCTATAGTAGTACTATCCGGAATTTTTCCTCTGACAAATACAATACATGTTATGTCCATCATTTCAGCAGTACGGATAACCTGAGGATTACACAATCCTGTAATCAGGACAGATTGATCCTTGACAAATGCAAGTACGTCACTCATCATATCAGATCCGCATGCAGTATGAACAACATTGGACAGATAATCCTCACAGCAGAGAACATTAGCATTAAGAAGTTCTTTGATATCATTTACAGTCATAAATAAAAGCCTCCTAAAGGTATGTAGTAATAATCCATATATATCTATTATAATTATGATATAATTATAGCATACAGTATAAACAAAAGTAAAGAGTTAAAGATAAAATCAGTATAAATAATATACAAGATTTTATTATACAGCGCAGCAGTTAATAATTTGCATTACAGCAAAATATTAATAACAAATATAGTTGATTTGTTATTATAACTATGATATAATATAGCATATGTGAAAAAAATATTAATCTTTTGTTATAAATTATTACAGTAAAGGTGGATTGTATATGATAGCACTAATTACCGGTGCAAGTACAGGAATGGGAAGAGATATGGCTGTTTATCTCAGCAGTCTTGGATATGATCTTATTATTACTGCACGAAATAAGGAAAAGCTTATTGCCTTAAAATCAGAACTTAAAACAAAAGTAAAAGTCATTACTGCTGATTTATCAAAGCCCGAAAATGCTATAAAGCTATACGAATGCTGTAAAAATATAAAAATAGATCTGCTTATCAATAATGCAGGATTCGGGATTGTGGGGGAATTTGATAAAACTTCTCTCCGACAGGAATGTGAGCTTATAAACTTGAATATTACTGCACTTCATATACTGACTAAGCTGTTTCTGAAAGATTTTAAGCAAAGAAACAGAGGCAGAATATTAAACGTTGCTTCGTCAGCCGGATTTTTTCCAGGTCCGCTTATGGCGGCATATTATGCATCAAAGAGTTATGTAATAAGTCTTTCAGTTGCAATTTATGAAGAACTTAAGGAGGCTGGAAGCAGTGTTTCCATAAGTATTCTGTGCCCTGGTCCTGTACAGACAGAGTTTAACAAAAGAGCAGGTGCTACAAATAGTTTCAAACCTGCTGACAGCAGAGCAGTTGCTATATATGCAATTGATATGACATTAAAAAATAAACTTTATATAGTACCTACTTTAAAGATGAATGTAGGTATATTCGGTGCATCACTTCTTCCATCAAAACTTGAAGCAAAAGTAATCTATAAAATACAGGACAGAAAAAAAACTGTATAACTTCACAAAGATGCACAGTACTTTCATAAGTTATCCCCGCCTCTGGCAGAGGCAAAAAAAATATATATACGCAATAAGAAAGGAACTATTATAATTATGAGAAAACTAAAATTATTTAAAAGAATGCTGTCATTGCTTCTTGCGTCAGCAATGCTGATTTCTATGACAGCGTGCAACAACAAATCCTCAAAGGATAAGAAGGGCTCATCAGAATTTAATCTGAGCGAAGCTAAGGAAATTTCTAATTATTACGATTCAAAGGATCTGGGTATTCCTGACGGAATTGATTATTTATCTTCAATTCAGTCTGTAAATGAAAAACTTTATATGTACGGAATGTCAGTTGCAGATATGAATATGGCAGAATTTTATAAACTTGATACTAATAATAAATCCATTGAACAGTTTAAGCTTGAAAAGTCAACATTTCCGACCGCTATATCGTATAACGGCGGAAAATTCTATACCACTTCGTTTGATGAAGAGAGTGGTGCAGTTGTATATGTCCATGGGGCTGATAAAAAATGTCAGCAGACAATAAAAATTTCTGATAATTCTGATACTGTTGTATATGGACTCTCATCAGATGAAAAAGGAAATCTGTATGTTCTTACACTGTCCTCAAAGGGTATGTCTTTTACATCTGAACTTATTGAATTTGACGTAAACGGAAAAGAAATCAAAAGAATTAATCTTGGTGATACATGCGGTAAGGGATCCGGAGGAGTATCTCTTTATCAGATTCTTCAGAATGATAAAGAAGGTAATATCTATACTGCAAGATTAGATGTAAACATTATGACCGGCGATATATCAAATACAATTATTTATAAGCTTAACAGTGCCCTTGAAAAACAGTATGAGATTTCTGATCTGACAGATATAGGCCAGCTTACGAACTTCTTTGTCAGCCCTAATGGCAATCTTATGGTTACCGGTACTGATGATACAATGAAAACATGTTATGTCAATGAAATCAATCCTTCCGGAGAAACCGTAAACCGTTATGAAATAGCTGATTCAAGGATTGCTTTTAACGGTACAGATGAAAGTAATATTATTTATTATACGGATGAGGCTCTTTTCTCATATAACCTGGCAGACGGAAAATCACAGGAGTTATATAACTTTATGTCAGATGATGCACCGCAGGGCTTTAAAAATGGTACAGTTGCGGTAGTTGTTGATGACGGAAATGTTGTTTTATATACAGTTCCCAGTGACGCCAATATGTATAACATGCTTGTTATGAATACAAGCGGAGAAATAGAATCTACTATTCCAATAGTTACATCATCAAACGGAAATACAAATTCAGTATATGTTTCAGATGATGAAAATATATACTATGTTGAAGAGGTATATGATATAAACAAAGATGCAGATTCTGATGATTCACAGAAATGCACATTGAAGCTTCATATTGTTGATAACACGGGAAACAAGATAAATGATTTTGACATTCCTGATTTTACAGGAAATGTAAGCACATATGTTTCAAACTTTGTTGTAGATTCAGAGAAAAGAAGTTATTTTATAGTTGAATCTGACTCATTCCCGGATAAATACTGCCTCTATATTATTGATTCCGAAGGAAAAGTACTTGTAAGCAATACTGATAAGAGTATAGAAGACATAAATTCACTTGTAGTATCAAATGACGGAAAAGTTTATGCTGAATATTCAACTCAGGATGATAAAACCGAATTTGCAGAGGTAAATGCTTCTGATGGAAAGCTTGGATCAGCTATTGAGTTAAAAGGTGTAAATATAACCAGTTTAACAAATCTGTATTCAGGAAACGGAGATTACAGTATTTATATTGATGACGGAACTACTTTGTACGGATATAATTTTGAAACCGGAAAATCAGAAGAAATAATAAACTGGCTTGACTCTGACTTCAGTCAGGTGTTCCACAATATGGCGGTTGTAAGTAAGGATAGTATCGCTTGTATAGGATATGATGAAAAGAGTATGGATTCTGAAGATACCGTTCTTTTGCTTAATAAAGCGGATGATGCAAAGCTTAAACAGATAAATGATAAGTCAGTAATTACTGCGGCCGGCTGTTCGGTAAGCCATGATGTAGCTTCCAGAATAACAGCATTCAATAAATCAAGTGATAAATCAAGAATACAGGTTTACGATTATGCAAAATACAATACAGAGGATAATGAAAGTCAGGGAATAAAGCAGCTTAATAATGATATAATATCCGGAAACATTCCAGATATTATACTTGTCAACAACAGCCTCAATGTTGATACCTATATCAAAAAGGGAATGATTACTGATTTAAATACTTTTCTTGATAAAGACGATGAGATAAAGAAAGAGGATTATCTTGAAAACATATTTGAGATAGGTTCAAAGGACGGTAAGCTTTATCAGATAATTCCTAGCTTTGTAGTTTCAAGCCTTGTGGGTAAAAAATCTGTAGTGGGAGAGGAGAGTGGATGGAATCTGTCTGAGTTCCTTGAATTTGCCGGAAACAATAAGGATAAAGAAATTTTTTACAATAAAACAAGAGATGAACTTCTGAGATTGTTTATAGGTGCAGGAATGTCAGAGTTTGTTGATTATTCAGCCTCAACATGTAATTTTAATAATGATGATTTTATTAAAATACTTGAATTTGTAAAAGACAATTCCAATGATGAAACAAACGATGAAAAGACAAATGACCAGGAGCAGAAGGAACGAATTGAATATGAAAAGAGATTCTGGAATGATAAATGCCTCCTTGATTTTGAGAATATAGAAGGCTTTACAGACTTCAATATTCTTCAGAAAGCATATATGAAAGAGGATGTTTCGTTCAAGGGAATGCCTTCAAGTGAAAAGGCTGCTGCATCAATAGATTTTTCCGAAAGCTTTGCCATATCTGATAAATCCAAAAACAAAGATGCTGCATGGGATTTTGTAAGAGAGTATCTGCTTGATGATTATCAGAAAACACTTATTGACGGAACAATTGATAGCGGGTTCCCTGTAAAATTATCAGTAATTGATGAAATGGTAGCAAATTCACAGAATTCACAGACAAATGTAATGCAGAGCTATTTTGTTGGTGATGAATCTATTCAGATAGGAGTTATTGATGATGAGAATGTGGAAAAGCTGAAGACTCTTATAAAAGGAATAAAAGCAGATACAAATTATGATGAAACAATAATTGATATTATAGATGAGGAAGCAAAAGAATTCTTCGCTGGCAATGCAGAAGCATCAAAGGTTGCCGAAAATGTACAGAACAGAGTAAAGATTTATATAGATGAACAGAAGTAATATATACTGAAATTAAAAAAAAGGAATCTTATAAGTGGTCACGTTATCACTTGTAAGATTCCTTTTAAGTTATATATAAAAAATTGAAATAATTGCGACTGAATCCAGACATAAAAAGTGCCGTGAGAAGAAATTTCTCTCCGGCACTTTTTTAATCTGTATTAAATTAGTTCATTAAATATTATCCTAAAAGAAGATTCTTTAACTTGATAACATCAATGATTGAAATTTTTCCATCCTTATTAAGGTCCGCATTGCTCTTAGACTGTGTATCAAGCTGTACTTTTCCTACAACAGACTGAAGCATTGTAACTACGTCAGCAGCACTTACTATACCGTCACTGTTTACATCGCCCTTAACGGTAGATGTTGAAGGTGACTTAGTGGTAGTCTTAGTGGTAGCCTTTGTAGTAGCTTTGGTTGTAGCTTTAGTAGTAGCTTTAGTAGTAGCCTTTGTAGTAGTAGCGCTACTGCTTGCGTCAGTATAAACAGTTATAGAATCAATAGTAAATGTACCGCAGTCGATCCACCATACACCGAACTTAACTTCTCCGCCGTACTGAGTCTGGATAATCTTAGAATCAGCAGAACTTACATTCCATGTAATTTTACCACTGTTGCCTGAGATTGTCTGAGACATATCAGCAGTCTGAGTCCAGTATTCAGGATCAACAGTTGTAGAAGAACCAAAAGCACCCTGCCATTTACCGATAGTTGAGCTTGAAGAAATATTTACTTCAACTTTTGTTACTTTTTCGCCGGATTCGATACCGAAATCTTCATATGCAAAGCCGAGCATTTTATCATCTGCAGGAAGGTCTGCATATACAATTTTCTTATCAGGCTTGATTGTATATCCACCGCTTGTAGTTGGAGATGATGTAGATTTAGTAGTTGTTGTCTTGGCTGTTGTTGTCTTGGAAGTTGTTGTTGAAGGAGCCTTTGTCGTTGTAGGAGTTGAAGGAGAACCACCACCTATTCCGTTTGATTTAGCTCCAACAATTGAAGATTCAACAGAACCTGTTTTGTAGACACTGTAAAGACCGGCAGCAGCACCTACAAAGCCTGCGTTGTAGTCAATAGCAACCTCATTGCATACATAATCACTACGTTTGTCCTGATAGCTTCCGCCTGCATCTGTAGGTCCGCCTACAAGTGCACCAACAAGAACATACTTTGAAGGCTGACCATCTGTTTCAGCAGAAGAAGTACCTGAGCAAGCTCTGTGATGAGGTTTGCTTGCTGAGTTTGAAGCATAACCTACAACAAAGCATGTATTGCTAGGATTGTTTCCGAGAATATAATCCATCTGGCCTTTGCACCAGCCTGAGTAATCCTTGCCTGAGTTTTTCTGAGATACAAGAGCTGTAAACTGCATAGATGTGTTAAGACGTGCACTGCCCCATTTGTCAAGGAAGAAGTATCCGCTTCCGTTAGCTTTTCCGCCTATGAAGCTGTTTACTTTACCCCAGTCACCTGTAATATGAGCATAAACGCATGCGGCACCGAGGCCAACATTTTCCCAGCCGTGTACCCAGCCTAAATATTCATCCTGTTTGCTCGCACAGTCTGACTTGTATGATCCTTCTTTTGTTGCGAGGTAAAGCCAGCCTGCTGCCCATGCCTGTTCATCTCTGCAGCTCTTGTTGCTATAGAATCCTGTAGGACCGTCTGTTGCAACAGAATTTGATCTTGTTGAGAAGCTATAAAGAGCCTTAGCATATTTAAGATCTTCTTCATTTCCGAAGTTCAGGTAGTTGAGTGCAAGTGCTGCAGCATATTCAGCAGCAATATCACTGGCACCGTTTGAAGTCCAGTACATCTTTCTTGAACCTCCCTGGTTTTCCGGAGGACCCCAGTAGCTGTGGTCGACGTTTCCGTCACCCTTCTGATAAAGGAAGCTTGTTACGTTTCCACTTCCGTCAAGCTTTGTTGAAGCTTTAAAGAATTCAGTAAAATGGTTCATAACTGTCTTGAAATGGCCGGTTACTCCAACAGAATCATATGCATCCTTGAATTCATAATATCCCCATCCGAGTGTAGAAGCTGAAAATCCCTGTGGAAGTCCGAACATTGCATGATCTCCCGCATCATGATATCCACCTGCTACTTCATCACTTGTATGGCAGTTTCCTCTCCATGTAAGGAGTGAGTCGCTGTCTACTGTTTTACCGCACATATTTGCATCATATAAGAATAATGACTGCTGTAAAAGCTTTGCATAGTTATCGTTTCCAGCTGCTTGTACAACATTTTCAGATGACTTGAAAAAATCACCTGATATCAAGGTGGTCGCTGTGATAGTAAGAGCTGCTACTGATGCCAGCACTCTTTTTGATAAGTCCTTTTTAAAATACATTCAAAAATTCATCCTTTCAAACTTCAAATTAAATATTATTAACTAAATCAATCAACTTCATACAACAATATTATACACAAAAAAATGAAGTTTGTGAATACTTTTTTGAGCAATTATTGAAAATTAATAGATTGTTCATAAATTGTGGATAAAATGGTACTAAAAAAGTTCCGTATCAGTTTGATTCCGGAACTCTTGTAAATAAGGGCTTGCCTGTTTTGGCATAGCAGTGTGCAGTTCAGCTGCAGATTTACATTCAGTAGCAGGCCATGATCCTACTGAATATGAATATGGAACCCGTCACCTTAGAGGCGGGTTCCATATTGCCTGAATTATATTAGTTATCTATTGAATATTGGCTGTGGATGTAGAAGATGAATATGAATTTGTTGATAATGGTTCATTCAATTCACTTATTTCAACTTCGGCTGTATAATGTCCGAATACCCAGACATTTTTAAATTGTTCCGGAGGTCTGACTGAGACTTCATAATTGTTTCTTCCTATGTCAGGTTTTCCTGTTGTTGATGTTGAGCTTTTTGAAATGTCAATTTCAAGAATAAGATCATTGGCTGTAATCTTTGCGATGTCAGAAGCAGGTCCTATTATTGTGACATCATTAAGACACTGAGTTATCGGTTCTGCCTTGTATTTTGATGAATATGGATTTTTAAAACTGAAATTTGAAAGAGTCTGAAAAGTTTTTGATGTGAGCCCGGAGTTATCAAAGCTTACGATACACTTAGAAACGTTAGAATCATTTGTAAGTTTAGGATAGCTTTCAAGAGCTTTATTTATATCAAATGTTGTACTGAAATCAAGTCCGATATCCTTAAGTGAAATATTCTGATCAGTCGAAACAGGCAGTGTAACCATATCAGCTACAGACGGGTCGTCTGATGAAATCCATATACTTTTCGGATCCAGAGTAAGACGTTTACGGATAAAATCCTGATTAAAATAACTTGGTGCGTCCGTAATGCTATAATTAATATCAAGCTTGTGAGTCTTAGAAATATACATTGTAACGGCGAGTTCTTTTTTGTTTATTCTCATGCTGTTATTTATAAAGTAAGGACGCAGGGTGTTATTAATATTGTTGCCGTCTTCATCGTAGAACGTAATATTATCAAGTGAGGCATCAACTGATATCGTCTTTCTTGCATCATATGATACACTCTGGAGCATATTTAAAGTACATCCGGCTATTGAATTTATATAGGGTTCCGGACCTGTTATGGAAAGGGAATCACATGTTTTATTTTTTAATTTATAGCCTGATGCGGCAGTTATATTCGGGGCATTGATATTTTCATCCTTTATTTCAATAGTTCTTGTTATTTCTTTATAAAAATAGACTGTAGCCTTTGCATTGCCTATAACCTGCCAGTTGCAGTCAACATCATTTTCATCAGCTTTGAATACCTGAAGAGATACAACCACGGGCTGTTCAGATGAATAATTATCTACTGTTACTTTTGCATAAAAATCATCTTTGTTAAGAAATGCGAGTTTTGTTCTGTTTGCTGTTACTTTAATATCTACATCCGAAACATCTGATTCATATATCTTATATCCTTCTTCTTCCGCAGGTGTTCCGGCTGTACTGGCTTCATAATCAATATGAATGCCCTTAATAGTTTCTGTTGAATCAGGATATTCTTTCTGAGTTACATATCCCCATACAGCTACGCCTGTAAGAATTGAAATTATTAAAAGCATTGTGTTGTTATAGATGGAATTTTCAATGAAGGCTTTTATTTTCTTATAGAATTTTTTCATGTATTATCCTTCCTTTTGAACGCCTTTTTCGGAATATCATCATTGTGTTCCGATATAATTTCTTCTGTAAGGAATTTCTTTAATGATTTTGAAGTGAAATTTCTTTTTAATTCTCCGTTATGCGCAATTGAAATGGTACCTGTTTCTTCAGATACGACTATAATAATAGAATCTGAATTTTCACTCATTCCTATTGCAGCTCTGTGTCTCGAACCCAGCTTTTTATTAATGAGTTCTTCACGTTCAGGTTTTGGAAGAAAACATGCAGCTGCCATTACCATACCGTCACGCATAATAACAGCACCATCATGAAGCGGTGTTTTAGGATAGAATATATTTCCGAAAAGTTCTTTACTTGGAGTCGCATTTAGTACTGTACCGGTATTTATCTGTTCTCCGAGTTTTGTCTGCCGTTCGATTACTATGAGCGCTCCTGTTGTAGTTGCTGAAAGCTCATCACAGGCATCGCATATTTCATCAATTGCCTTTGTCCATTTGACAGTATATTCTGTTGTATGTTCAGAGAAAAACGAAAATTTAGTGACACTTGTCCGTCCGACACGTTCAAGTGTCCTTCGCAATTCAGGCTGAAACATGATCATTATTGCAATAAATCCGTTACTTAAAACTGCGGACAGTAAAAATTTCATTGATTTTAGCTCAAAAATTGCACAGACAATATATGCAACCAGAAGAAATATTATTCCTTTAATGAGCTGGCCTGCACGTGTTTCTCTTATAATTTTAATTAATTTATAGAAAATAAATGATAATAAAGCTATATCAAGAAGGTCGATAGGCGAAATTGTACTGAAGATACTCCAGATTGATTTAAATATACCTTGTATTTGAATCAATATACTCATAGTTCACATCCTTGCTGAAATAAAAATAAGAGGCTGTCCGGATTTTTATATGTATCGGGCATAGAAGCCCGATAATTCATTTAATTTATTGCATAATAAAATACACTTATATATATTTTATCATATATTCATATTTTTTCAATAGCTAAAATGCATTTTTTATTGTTAAACATAATTTTTTTACATCGCTTTCTGTATTGAATACAGATGGAGCAAATCTTATTGTGCCATTTTTAGTGCCGAGGCTTTTATGTGCCATAGCGGAACAATGGAATCCCGCACGCAGACAAAAACCTTTTTCATTAAGGTATGATGCAAATTTTTCAGATGGGATATCTTTTACATTAAACGATATTATAGGAACATATTTCGCATTAGGAGAACGATATATTGTAATTTTATCAAAATCACGCATATTTGATAAAAATATATCTGCCAGTTTTTCTTCATATCTGAATATATCCTGAATAGTACGTTTGTTAATAAAATCAATGCCTGCTTTCAGTGATAATATTCCAGGAGTATTCAGTGTTCCGCTTTCAAGGCTGTCAGGCATGAAATCAGGTTGAGTAAATTCAAGTGATCCGCTTCCTGTTCCACCCTGTGTAAGAGGCTCTATTTTGTATTTACCGTCTGTGACAAGAAGACCGGTTCCTGCTATTCCGTATAATCCCTTGTGACCACTTGTACATAATATGTTTATGCCACTTTTGAGAGAGACCGGTATAATACCGCATGCCTGAGCTCCGTCAGCAATAAAACATATATTCCTCTTGTTGCACATTTCCGCAATTTCTTTTATCGGGAGCAGTTGACCGGTTACATTTCCGGCTATTGTGCATATTACAACTTGTGTTTTTACATTAATTGCATTTTCAAAGGAGTCTATTGTTTTTGAATTATCGTCATACACCTTTGCAATGCTCAGAGTAATTTTACCCTGTTTGCTAAGAGCCATAAGAGGTCTGATAACAGAATTGTGTTCAATAGAGCTTGTCACAACGTGACCGCCATCTTTTAACACTCCTTTTATCGCCGTGTTCAGAGCATGCGTACAGCTGCTTGTGAAAATTACATTTTCGGTCTGGGCATCAAAAAAATCTGCAGCGGCTTGTCTAGCATTATACACAAGCTGTGATGTGTGCATTGACAGATTATGGCCGCCTCGTCCAGCACTGCCTCCGCAGTGTTCAATGGCATATATGACTGATTTTTTAACTTCGTCAGGCTTTGGAAACGTTGTTGCGGCATTATCAAAGTTAATAATGTGATTTTTCATTTTGATGCCTCACCCCCGCCTGAACCAATAAAATCAATATTGTTCTTTTGCAGGAGTTTCAGGGCAGTGTTATAGTCTGAGAAAATTTTTATAGAATATATACATCCATCAGATGAACTTACAGTCTTTTCTAATGATGATTTTATTTTATTTGCTGATAAAATTGAAACAGCATTCATGGCTGCTGTATATGATCGTAGGTTAAACGTGTAGTACTGCATAATATCACCTCATAAAAAAATATTTTAAGTGAGATTAATATACTATATGCAGTAGTGGAGTATAATGTGATAGGAATAGTTTTTATCTTTATGACACGACCAGGAATTCCCAGTCGGTCATATGCCTGAGTGAATAAATATTTCTGTATGGCTGCACCATGTCAGATGAAAAAACAAAAAGAGCTATTATCCGGATTTACGTCAATCCCAGATAAGACAGACTGAGTGAGCGGATATGCCAAGCTTCTGACCGGTAAAACCCAGATGTTCTTCGGTGGTAGCTTTGATATTTATCTGTGAGATTTCACATTCAAGTGTCTGCGAAATGTTCTGACGCATTGTTTCTATAAATGGTGATAGTTTAGGAGATTGTGCAATTACAGTTGCATCAATATTACCGATTTTCCATCCGTTTTCTTTGATAAGGTCATATACTTTTTTAAGAAGAAGCATGCTGTCAGCATTTTTATATGTAATATCGTTATCCGGAAAATGTTTTCCGATATCACCTGATGCTGCCGCACCTAAAATCGAATCCATTATTGCATGCAAAAGAACATCTGCATCTGAATGTCCTGAAAGTCCTGTTTCATTAGGAATATCTACTCCTCCGATTATAAGTTTCCTGCCTTTTACAAGCTGATGCACATCGTATCCGTGACCTATTCTGAACATATTTTACGCTCCTTAAAGAGAATTTCTGCTATTGATATATCCTCCGGTGTAGTAATTTTTATATTAGTGTAATCACCGTTAGTCATATATACTTTTATTCCTATTGATTCAGCAAGCTGACAGTCGTCTGTAAAATCCAATCCGTTTCTTAAAGCAAAATCCATTCCTCTCATATAAACAGATTTTTTAAATACCTGAGGGGTCTGAGTAATATACAATGATGATCGTGGGGGAGTATCGGTTATAAGATTGTCTGATACGACTTTTATTGTATCCTTTACGGGAACACCCAGAGTCGCACCACCGAAAATACGGGCATCAGCAATAACCCTCTGTATATTTTCAGATTTTATCAGAGGCCTTGCACCATCATGAACTGCAATCATCTTTGTCTGGTCAGATACTTTTTTTATTCCATTTACAACACTTGCCTGTCTGGTGCTTCCACCCTCAACAACATGTGTAAGTTTTGAAATGCCAAGCTGAGCTGCTATCTGTTTTATTTTTTCTGTATTTTCAGCTTTGGCTGATACTATGATCTCATAAATACTTTCACATTTTTCGAAGGCAAGCATACAGTGTCCTATTACAGGAATGTTTTCTATTAGTGAAAATTGTTTGTCAATTCCGTTCATTCTTGAAGAATTACCGGCGGAAACTATTATTGCTGAAGTATCCATATTAAACACCCTTTCTGTTGTTTTTTGTGCATATTTTGTAAAGGTCAGCAGAATTTATCTGAAATTATATATATATTATATCATATTAAAGCAAAAATATAAAGTACAAGATGCATGTTTTTTAACGGAAAAATAATTTAAAATTTTTTTATTTTCATATAGACTTATTTGAATAAATATTGTATAATTAATAAGTATTTGAAAAAAAGAAACACATGGAGGAATATGTAAATGTCTTTTTGTAAACGAATTGTTGCGACAGTTGTAGCTTTATCACTTATGGTTGCTGGAGCAGGCTGCGGTGAATCATCATCATGGGCTGTAAAATATCAAGATTATACTTTGAATTCCGGAATGTTCATATTCTATCAGACACAGGCGTATTCAGAGGCAACTACAATTTTAACTGAGGCTGACAAGGAGCTTGACCTGAAAGATACAAAGCTTATAAAAACAATGTCAGTTGAAAACACGGATATTACCGAATGGATCAATGACAAGGCAACTGAAAATATGAGAATATTTCTTGCTGTAAATGAAAAATTTGATACTCTCGGCCTTGAACTTGATGCACAGGCAAAGAGTGATATTAAAGAACAGAATGATTCAATATGGTCATACTATTCAAAAATGTATGAGAAAAACGGAATAGGTAAGGATACCGTAAAACAGATAGTTGAGTTTGATTATAAGCAGAGAGCAGTATTTAATCATTATTATAACAAGGGCGGAGAATTTGAATATTCAGACGAGGACATATTGTCATACCTTGAGGGTAATTATTCAAGAGTTAAGTATATAAAACTTAACCTCAAGGATGGAAGCAGTGCTGAGCTTGATGATGCAGGCAAAAAAGAAATCAGGAAAATGGCTGACGGCTATGCTGAAAGAATTAAAAAAGGTGAAAATATAGATGATCTTATAAAAGAATACAATGATTATTATGATAAGCTTGTATCTGATGCAGCAGCAGCAACCGCAACAGGAGATAATGCTGTAATGGATGAAGCAGATCTTACCGCTGAAACAGTAACAGAAGCACCTGTAACAACTGTATCATCTGAGTCAGGTGAAAGTTCTGTATCTGAAAATTCTGACGCAGAACAGTCTGTTACAGAAGCTGCCGCAGAAAGTGAAGCTCCGGCAACGGAACCAGTTTCATCAGATACAGAAGTCGGACAAGCTGTTACAACAGCTGTTTCAGAAACATTATCATCTGACGTTACAACTGCTTCAGTAGAAATCAATACCGAAGAATCAACAGAAGAAACAGATCCTTATGCAAATGAGAATATGATTTTTAAAGGATCAGAAAAGGACGGATATAACCCTTCAAAGGTTATAAATGATTCAGTATTCAATGATTGTACTGTAAATGGCGATCCTGTTGTCGTTGAGGATGAGGAAAACCTGGCAGTTTACGTTATCGAGAGATATGATGTACGTGAAAGGAAGGATTTCCTGGAAGATGACGCAAGAGAAAGTATTCTTTGGGAAATACTCGAAGAAGAATTTAAAGATAAGGCACTTGAATGGGTTCCTGATGATGCAATCAAGAAGAATTCAAGATCATACAGAAGATACGATCCGTTTGATATTGATTATTCGTAATATAATTTAGAATATTTCACTGATATACAAAATAAAAATACTATCTGACTTTAGTTTAAGTCAGATAGTATTTTGCTTTTTATGTAGCCTTTGATTTGATTAAGATGGCATTATCGCTTGTCGTTTTCATCAACGATATAGATATGATCTACAAAAAATAACATTATTAATATATCTATCACTATATAAACTATTGAACTTAGTGATCTCGGTATTTATACAATAAACGAGGACGGAAAACGAGAAGCAAATGTTACAAGTGAAATGCCATATGAAAAAATGTCTGCCCGTGTGCGGGAAGCTATTGAGGATTATTTTAAACTTCAGCTTGGTAGACCTGAAATTTTAAACCGTATTGGTGAAAACATTGTAGTTTTTAATTACATACGTAATGATGTTGCTAAATTGATATTAAATTCGCAAGTAAATAAAATTATAAAAAATATATACGTGGAGAAACATATTACTTTGACAATTTCAGAAAATGCAAGAGAAATTCTGACAGAACAAGCACTCACAAATCTTTCTAATGGTGGTCGTGGTATTGGTAATGTTGTTGAAAATCTTTTAATCAATCCTCTTTCCAGATATTTGTTTGATAATGAGATTTTTAATGATGCCAGTGTAACTATTCAAAATATAGATGTCAGTAATATGCTACCGTCTTTAGAGTGCTCAAGGAAGTAGAATTCTTAACATATAGATATAAAGTACATTTTTGAAGGAAAAATAATACTGATAATATACCTATAAAATAAAAAAACACTATTAAGTATTGAAAAAATATATATAATTTGTTATAATTAATAAATAACTTAGTACTTTTTATAAAGGAGATACATAATGAATTCTAAAATAGACGAACTGATAAAAAGCATAGAACAGGTCATCGTTGGAAAAAGAGAAGTAATAAAAAAGGTAATAGTTTCACTTTTGTGTGAAGGACACATTCTTATCGAAGATGTACCCGGAGTTGGAAAGACACAGCTTATAGCATCTCTTTCCAAATCGCTTAACGGAGCTTTCAACAGAATACAGATGACTCCTGATATAATGCCGTCAGATATACTGGGCTTTTCACTTATCAATAGCCAGACAGGAAATTTTGAATATAAGCAGGGTGCAGCAATGTGTAATTTTCTTCTTGCTGATGAAATAAACCGTGCTTCTCCAAAAGCACAGTCAAGTCTGCTTGAAATAATGGAGGAAGGTCAGATAAGTCTTGACGGTGTGACTCACAGGCTTCCCGTGCCGTTTATGGTAATGGCTACGCAGAATCCTGTAGAGACATATGGTACATACCATTTGCCTGAAGCTCAGATGGACAGATTCTTTATGAAGGTAAGCATGGGATATCCTACTTTAGATGAAGAACTGCTTATACTTGAACGTACAGAATTTGCAAATCCGATCTATGCTATCAGTCATTCTGTTCTTAGTCTTAACGATATAACTTCCCTGCAGAACGAAGTTAAAAATGTTCCAGTTGAACGCCAGGTGAAAAAATATATAGCAGAACTTGTGAGATTTACAAGAGACAATGAAATGGTCGCACTGGGAGTCAGTCCGAGAGGAAGTATATCTCTTTACAAGGCATCAAAAGCTGTTGCTTATATTGAGGGAAGGAATTTTGTCACACCGGATGATGTCAAATATATAGCAGACAGTGTAATGTCACACAGGATTATTTTATCCGTAAAAGGAAAATCACGATACAAATCATCGTCTGAATTTGTAAACAGAATATTAAGCACTGTTGCTGTTCCTATGCAGAGATAGGGAGAGATATATTTATGAAATCCATAATATCATATTTTTCAGTGTTTATTTCAGCAATACTTTATATGCTCCTTTTTGATAAAGCAGCCGGAGGGATAATGACTGTTTTTTTATTTGTTACTCCTGTTATTTCGATTTTTCTTACTGTTTCAGCGAAAAAAAGAATAATATTTGAACTGGAATGTGATAATGAAATATTAAACAAAGGTAAGCTGGAAAAGATACATGTAAATATCACAAAAGATACAATTTTGCCTTTACCGTTTATATGCTTTACAGTTGAACTTTCAAAACGCTTTTGTGAACTTGCTCAGAATGTTTATAAATTTTCTATGTCGGAAAACAGAGAACTGACTGTTGATATTGATGTAAACCCTAAAATCTGCGGGCCGGCAGATATATGTATAAATAAAATATATATTACGGACTATCTCGGAATTTTTAAATTTAAAATCAATCCTGATATGCTGGTTTGTAAAACTGTTTCAATAAGTCCTGATATTGTGGAGATAGACGAGAGTAATGAACTCCTGAGAAATATATTCAGCAGTCTTACTGACAATGATGATGATGATGCTTCAAAATCAGGTTTTGGGAAATCATCCTTTCCGGGTTATGAATACAGGAATTATGTTCCGGGTGATTCACTTAAAAAAATAAACTGGAAGCTGTCATCAAAAAGAAATCAGCTTTTTGTAAGACTGGATGAAGCATCAAACATAACTCTTCCTGATATTTTTCTTGACACATCTGAACCTGTAAATGTAAATAATGAAGAGACAGCAATGTATACCCAGCAGACAATCATTGAAGCTTCATTATCATTGCTTATGATGTTTGTGAGACAAGGACTTGAATGCACATACTCATATTATGATAACGGGATTTTAAAAAAGGAGAGCTTTAATTCTCCTGATGGTATTCAGAAGTTAGCTGATAATATATCCAGTGTAAATTTTAATAATATATCGGATTATGAAAATATAAATACACAAAGCCATAGTTCAAAGTCAACAGGTGTAAATATTGTGTATACATTAAATATTAATAATCAGCTCATTAATCGTGCGCGGTCAGCGTCCGATAACAATAATGCAGTAAAAATAATTATTCCTGAAAATACAGCTTATAGTCAGAGTGCAGGAATGTCTGATGTCTGGCTTATAAAAGAAAATTATGAAATATGCAGATTCATTTAGCAGAAAGGCGAAACGATGTTTAATTCTATAAAAGAAGGTGTGACTAAAAACATTATACCGCTTATGCTGTGTATTGCTATTGTCACTTCATGTATGTATGTTTACAGTAAGTCCTATGTGATAATACTTTTAATTATCACATTTTTTATACAGGCTTCAGTTTTTACATTTTATAATTATCTTTCAAAAAAATCAGTTTTACTTAAGTTTATTTCAGTAGTAGGCTCATTTATTGCAATCTGCGGTCTTTCAATTATTGCAGTAAAAACAGGTCAGAATAAAAGCGGCCTGGATTTTTTTGTATGGTTTCTTTCACCTCAGGCACTTGTTGAATTTTCTATGTCGTATATAATTGCAATATTTATTATTATAAATTTTTTTATTGCATCAACTGTTTATTATTTTTCAGTTGTAAGATACCGTATTTCAATGACATTTATGATAACACTCATACCATTTGCTTTTTACAGAAAAGAAGGTGAACAAGTCCCTGTTTTTTTTGCACTTATTCTTCTTATCCTGTATGTTGCGGTTATGATCCACTGTCGCCAGCTTGATAAAAAAGATAACGAAAAAATAATTATTGATACCGGTTATAAAAAGTCAGTAACATATTTTCTTACATTTTCAGCCCTTCTCGCACTTATATTGCCAAAACCTAATATTAAAATAGATAATAACTGGATGGATACGCTACTTGAATCAGATGCACTGACAACCTATATGCTTAGTCAGCTTGGTCTGGTATCAGATACTGCAACCTCATCGGGAACATATGAAGGTGCGTCTGACGTCAGACTTTTTGAATTTGTGACGGATGAGGAGCCTATTAATCTTAAATCACAGACCTACAGTATTTATGATTATGAAAAAAATACGTGGCATGTTGACGATTCTGATGTTCATGGCATACAGCTTTTGGAAACTGATTCAGAACTTCTTAATCCTGAAAAATTTTATTCGTCAGTGGCAAGAGCCTGTGAAATAGATAATGAATTTGCTCAGAAATATAATATTGATGGAATTAAAAAACATCTTGAAGAGGATTATTTAAGAATTCTGGTACTCCAGGATTCAGCTATAAGAACAAAATATTATCTTTCACCTACTCTCTCGTATAATGTAATCTCAAATGTAGGTGAGTATGTGTATAAGGCAACAAACGGAATGCTTTACAGTGCTTCAGCATATGATGAAGCGTATAAAATAAAATATTTTTCATCAAAATCAGCAGATGAGGAAGATTATCAGAAAATTCTTGATTCTCTTAGCCGTGAAAATTATGATGAATTCATTCATGAGTTATATGATATTCTCAATGCTTCGGGTGAAAATAAATATTTACCTGTTGTAGATGCGTATATAACAGATTATGAAGCATCTGCTGAATATGAGGAAAAATTCAGAAGTGATCTTCCTGAAAATATCACATCACTTTCAGATGAGATTATCGGTAAAACATCTTCAGATCTAAACAAAGCAATGAGAATAGAAAACTATTTCCGTATAAATGACTATAAATACAGTCTGTCATATAAAAAGCCATCAGATTATAACATGGAGTATTTCCTTTTTGACAGTAAGACAGGAATATGTTCTGATTATGCAACAGCAATGGTTCTGCTTGCACGCTCAGCCGGAATACCTGCACGATATACAGAGGGAGTACATCTTCAAAGAGATTCTGATGACGATAAAATAATAACAGTAACAGATTCAGACCTTCATGCTTTTCCGGAATTATTTATATCAGGCTATGGATGGATGACATTTGAGCCGACACAGATTGAACAGGCTGAAAGTGCTAAAGATTATGATTATCTGATTATGGTCATTGTTGCATTTTCGACGGTCCTTCTGATCGCATTGATAATATTATTTTCAAAATTTGTTTGTCCTCAGCTTTCAGAATATATATTTAAATTCAGGACGTCAAAAGCTGTTCCTGAAAAATCAATATCAATGATCATGAATAAAATACGAAATCTTGTAAATCTTGATGAGAGTGCTACATCGTCTGAAATTTCACATAAGGTGATCAGTGATTATCAGATAGATATATCGGGATTATCACAGGAATTTGATACTGCTGTTTACGGAAACAAGAAGCTTTCAGAACAATATATTGATCAGGCACTTAAACTATATATTGAATTATATAAAAAGATAAAAGAAAATAAAAAGATGATGAAAAAGAGAAAGAAGGTCAGAATATGACATCTGAAGAAAAGCTTGATTATGCCTATAACAGTATAAAATCCAGAATCCCTTTTAAACCCAAGACAGCTCTTATACTCGGATCAGGACTCGGAGACTTTGCTGATACTATTAATACAGAATGCGTTATTCCATATAATGAGATTGATGAATTTCCGATTTCTACAGTTGAGGGACATAAGGGACAGTTTGTATTCGGATACGTTAATAAAACGCCTGTAGTGATCATGCAGGGAAGAGTACACTATTATGAAGGGTATTCAATGACAGATGTTGTACTCCCGGTCCGTCTGATGAAACTCATGGGTGCAGAGATCTTATTTCTTACAAATGCAGCCGGGGGAGTAAACAGTAATTTCAAAGCCGGAGACCTTATGATGATAACAGATCAGATATCTAAATTTGTACCGAGTAGTCTTGCAGGGAAAAATATTGATTGTCTTGGACAACGTTTCCCTGATATGAGCAGAATATATGATAAACAGCTATGTGATATCATTCGTTCATCTTCACAGAAGCTTAACATAGGGCTTCAGGAGGGGGTATACATCCAGTTTACAGGACCTGAATACGAAACTCCTGCAGAAGTCAGAATGGCACGTATGCTTGGGGCTGATGCGGTTGGAATGAGTACTGCATGCGAGGCTGTTGCTGCCAATCATATGGGAATGAAAATTTGCGGAATATCATGCATATCCAATCTTGCTGCCGGAATGGGCAGTACTCCGCTTAATCATAAGGAAGTACAAGCCGCAGCAGATATGATATCCGAAAAATTCAAAGCTCTTGTCAGAGACGTAATTGAGAGTATGGATGCGCTATGACGATAAGATTTTATAATGCGTATATTCTTACCATGCAGCCGGGATGTGATATATTCAGAGGTGAGGTACATGTTAAGGATGACACTATAGCATTTGTGGGTACTTCCTATGATCCTGAATATAAAAATATTTCAGAATTCGACAGGGAGATTGATGTCAGAGGTAACCTTCTTATGCCTGGCTTCAAGGATGCACATACTCATTCACCAATGACATTTCTGCGTTCATTTGCGGATGATATGCCGCTTCAGAAGTGGCTTTATGAAAAGGTTTTTCCACTTGAGGCTAAACTTAATGATGAGTGTGTATATTATTTTACAAAGCTTGCTGTTATGGAATATCTTACTAGTGGAATAACATCGTGTTTTGACATGTACTCATGGCAGGATTCAATGGTAAGGGCTGCTGCCGATTGCGGGTTCAGATATGTAGTATGCGGAACAGTCAATGATTTTAAGGATTCTGCTCAAAAACAAGAGGAGTTATATGTAAGATTTAATAAAATCAGTCCGCTTATATCATATCAGATGGGAATACATGCTGAATATACAACCTCATACAGACTTATGAAGGAGCTTGCATGTGTATCACGAAAATATAATGCCCCTGTGTATATGCACAACAGTGAAACCAGAAAAGAGACAGACGACTGCATAAAAAAATACGGACTTACTCCAACTGAGCTTTTTGATGATATTGGTTTGTTTGATTACGGGGGAGGCGGATTTCATTGTGTATATCTGACGGACAATGACATTAAGATATTCAGGAATAAAAAATTATATGCAATAACAAATCCGGCGTCAAATGTAAAATTGGCAAGTGGTATAGCACCAATAACAAAAATACTTGAAAATAATATTCCTGTTGCAATAGGAACTGACGGACCTGCAAGCAATAACTGCCTTGACATGTTTCGTGAAATGTACCTGGTAACAGCTTTACAGAAGCTGCAACTATCAGATGCATCAGCTTGTCCGCCGGAGATTGTTCTTGATATGGCAGTAGTCAAAGGTGCACATGCCATGTGTCTTAAAAACAATGACACAATAAAATGCGGCAATAAGGCAGATATGATTCTTATAGACTTAAGTCAGCCTAATATGCAGCCTCAGGGAAACATAATAAGAAATATTGTTTATAGCGGAAGCAAGCAGAATGTATATATGACAATGATAAACGGCAGAATCTTATATATGAACGGCGAATTTTTTATAGGGGAAGAAAAAGAATATATTTATAAAACGGTAAATAAACTTTTTTCAGATATTATTACCTGACTTTAAACGAGCAAGTCTGCAGTGGTAATGTTGAAAATGTGAAATTTTGTCTGATTTAGCAAACAGAAAATGGGGGGGGATTATATGAGGGAAACAGAGTATAAATTTTTAGTTACAAAAGAAAAATTTTATGAGATCATGACTCAGATAAAAGGTCAATACCCTAATGCATGCTGTGATAAAAGAATCCAGATAAATTATTATTATGATACATTTGATGGATATCTTCTTTCAAATCATACAACACTAAGAGTACGTCAGACTGAAGACAGTATTGCACTTGAGCTTAAAGAGTCATTGCCCGCAGTAAAAGATTTCTCTACAAGCAAAGAAACAACAAAAAAGATATCAGGGTTACTTCCGGAGATAACTCTGAAGGATGGAAGATTTGCCTGGATTCCATTTCAACTTCAGGGAAATCTCGTAACAAAGCGTGTTAGTATAAAACCATGTCAGTCACTGTCAATTGACTTTGACATAAATTACTATTGGGGCTATTGTGATTATGAAATAGAGATGGAATTTAATAAAGATGCACTCAAAGCAACAACGGTACTGATAAATAATCTGGGTCTCATGCCGTTGAGAAATAAAACCGGCGGTAAGGCAATCAGATTTTTTAAACTTAAATCCAATCTGTTTAAAGACTAAGGAATGATTATGCTATGAATCCACGACTTCCGTTTCTCAGGGAAAAGACATCAAAGCTGACAACATTCCCGGGTGTATATAAAATGAAAAACCGGGATGGACATATTATTTATATAGGTAAAGCTAAAAATTTAAAAAACCGGGTTACAAGTTATTTCAGGGAATCAGCTGACCATACTCCTAAAGTAGCTAAAATGGTTGAGAATGTGTATGACTACGATTTTATCGTTACAGATTCAGAATATGAAGCTCTGGTTCTAGAGTGCAGCCTCATCAAGCAGCATAAGCCAAAGTACAATATTTTGCTTAAAGACGACAAAGGATATCATTATATTCATATATCAGATGAACAGTATCCGAAAATAACTGCTGAGAAGCATATGATAAAAAGTGGTATAACACTTGGACCGTATACGAGTCAGGGCGTAACAAAACAGACTGTTGCTGAAGTAAACAAAGCATTTATGCTTCCTGTGTGCAAAAAAAAATTTCCGTGCCGCGGTGCAAATCAGAGACCATGTCTTAACTATCACATTAAACAATGTATGGGAGTATGCATGGGGAAGATTTCTCAAAAGGAATACAGAGAGATAATTTCTCAGGCAGTATTATATATAAGATCAGGAAGTAAGAAATCGGTTGAAAAACTTAAAGAGGAGATGGAGGACGCAGCAGAGCACCTGGAATTTGAAAAAGCAGCTAAGATACGTGACAGAATATCATCTATAACAAAAGCATCCGAAAAGCAGAAAATAATAGATGCTGATATTGTGAATACCGATATTATTGCCTCGGTAAGCAATCCTCTGGGTACATGTGTCTCGGTTATTATATACCGGGAAGGAAGGCTTGTTGATAAAAATTCATATTTTTTTGAGGAAACGAATGCAGATGATAACCTTCTTGAAGACTTTATAGTTCAGTATTATTCGGACAATACTGAAATACCTGATAATATTTTTATTGAGTATGACATTGAGAGCAAAGATATACTTGAAGATCTTCTTAAAGAACAGTCAGGCCATACTGTCCATGTAATATACAGACAAAAGGGAACAATGATGAAATATATTATGATGGCAAGAAATAATGCAAGTGAATTTTTATCATTGCTTGTCGGCAGGACAGGAAAAGAACTGATTGCACTTGAAGAACTTTCAAAGCTTCTGGGACTTGCAAAGCCCCCGGAATATATAGAGGCATATGATATTTCTAATCTTGGTTCATCAGCAATGTGTGCAAGTATGGTTGTTTTTGAAAATGGAAGGCCGCAGAAAAATATGTATAAAAAGTTTTCTATAAAAACTGTATATATTCAGAATGACTATGCATGTATGCAGGAAGTTCTGGAGCGAAGATTCAAAAGATTCCTTGATAATGAGGAAACTGATAAAGGATTTAAGAGAATACCTGATCTTATTTTTCTTGATGGTGGAAAAGGACAGGTAAATGCTGTTGAACCGTATCTGAGACAGATGGGGATAGATGTCCCTGTATTCGGAATTGTAAAGGACAGTAAGCATAGAACCAGGGCGATTTCCACTGGTGGAGAAGAAATATCAGTTTCAAGTCTTAAACCTGCATTTGCACTGATAACGGCTATTCAGGACGAGATGCACAGATGTGCAATATCTTATCAGAGAAAGCTGCACTCAAAGCTTACATTTCAGACACGTCTTACACAGGTAAAGGGAATAGGTGAAAAAAAGGCTGCAAAGCTTATAACACATTATAAAACAATTACAGCTATAAAAGCGGCTGACGCGTCAGAAATTTCAAAAGTAGCAGGAGTAAACATTGAGACGGCAAATGGACTTTTGGAGTGTTTAAAATGAAAAACATCGGAATTTTAATGTAATTATTGTAACAAATAGTGGAGATAATATCATCACTCAAAAATAAATAAAACACAATCTATAGACATAATAATAAAAATGTTGTATAATATAATAATCTGAAGGACAAAAAATTTTATAAACGAATATATTCTGGAAAAGGAGAACTTTTAATGCGCGTAATTACCGGTTCGGCAAGAGGCAGAAAATTGATGACAATGGATGGAAACGATGTCAGACCTACAACTGATAAGGTAAAAGAATCTATTTTTTCTATAATTCAGTTCCAGATTGCGGGTTCAGTAGTACTGGATTTATTTGCGGGAAGCGGACAACTTGGAATAGAGGCATTAAGCAGAGGAGCATCAAAAGCATACTTTGTTGACAAATCCAAGGCTTCTATAAATGTCATTACTGAAAATATAGCATTGACTGAATTTGAAGAAAAAAGTAAGATAGTTTATATGGATTCAATTGATTTTCTTAAATCCACGTCTGAAAAATTTGACATTGTATTTCTCGATCCTCCTTATCACAATGGAATCCTTGAACAGGTACTTCCGGTTCTTGAGTCTCATATGAATGAAGGCGGAAAAATAATCTGTGAACATGAATCAAGACTCATTTTTCCAGAAAAAATTGGTTCAATATACTTGAAAAAGAATTATAAATATGGTAAAATAGAAATAAGTCAGTTTGTGTGCGGTGATATATAATTCAGAAAATATGTTTCTCGCCTCTAAGACAGCTTGTTCCATATTGGAACGTTAAAAATGGGCAAGCCTTATTTTAATAATTCTGACAGATCAGAGGTGCTTTTTATGAGAAGAATAGCTGTTTGTCCAGGCAGCTTTGACCCGGTAACGTTAGGACATGTTGATATCTTTAACAGAGCTTCAAAGCTTTTTGACAAAGTAATAATATTAGTTTCCACAAATCTTTCAAAGCAGTCTCTTTTCACACCTACTGAGCGTATAAAAATGATTATGGAAGTTACAAGTGACATGGATAATGTGGTTATAGACATCCTTGACGGGTTGCTTGCAAATTATGTTAAAAACGTCGGCGCAACTGCAATTGTCAAGGGGTTAAGAGCTGTAAGCGATTTTGAATACGAATTTCAGATGGCACTTGCAAATAAAAAATTATATCCTGAAGCGGAAACGGTTTTTCTGACTACAAGTGCGGAAAACATGTATCTCAGTTCAAGTGTCGTAAAACAGATTGCTACATTTGGCGGTGATATCAGTAGCTTTGTTCCTGAAGCAATTCTTGAAAATATTGTGTCTCGTATCAGGAAAACCAGTTAGTTATGATGGCGAATAATAAATGCTTACACTTTTAAGATAATTATCATGAAAGGAGAAAACCGGTGCATATTTTCATACCGGTTATAATAGAATGAATAATATTGATGAAATACTTGAACAGATGGATGAGCTACTGGACAAATCGGCATCAGTTCCGTTTGCCACACATAAAGTGATGATTGACGGAGAACGCTTAAGAGAGCTTATTGATGATATAAGACTGAATATCCCTCAGGAAATAAAACGAGCAAAGCTTATTGATTTTGACTGTGAAAGAATAATAAAAGAAGCAGAACAAAAAGCTGAACTGATAGTACAGCGGGCAGAAGAAAGAGCTAAAACACTTGTTGCGAGTGATGCAATTATAAAAGAAGCCAAGCAAAAAGCAATGGAGCTTTTAACGCAGGCACAGGCAAGATCCAAGGAAATCAAAATGGCAACAAACAACTATGTGGATAATATGCTTCGTGATGCTGAAATATATTTTACAAAAGGACTTCAGGATGTAAAAAGAACATCTCAGGAAATAAGCAGAGTAAAGAGTTCAAACAGTACAGGAGATTTATAAAAAAATACTTAATCATGATGAATGCTGATGCAATGCTTTACAGTACAGCTGACATCTTATAAACAGTCAGGTTTAAATTAAAATAAATAAACGCAAAGAGGCGTACCAATGATATATGGTATGCCTCTTTATATTTTTTAGAAGGGAAAAATTACAATGGATAAAATAGACATGAAACTGATAGATCTTTTACAGGAAAATTCAAGATATCCGTTAAAACTCCTCGCATCAAAGGTTTTTCTTTCTGCACCTGCAGTGTCGTCAAGAATAGAAAAGCTCGAAAAACAAGGAGTAATAGTTAATTATAATACCACGATTGACAAACAGAAACTCGGGTATAATATAACAGCATTTATAAGTCTTGAAATATCAGCAAATCAAAAAAATGAATTTTACCCATTTGTCAGTGAATGCCCTAATGTACTTGAATGTAACTGCGTTACAGGAAGTTATTCTATGCTTCTTAAAGTAGCTTTTCCAAGTACAGAGGAACTTGATGAATTTGTAGGAAAGCTTCAGACATTCGGAAACACATCAACACAGATTGTCTTTTCAACACCTGTTCCGCACAGAGAAATAAGACTTGTTTAGTCTGCTGTTATTGTGACCTTTGAACCCGATTTTTTATTTTTAGGTACATCAGTTACAGATACTTTATTATCACTGCTGTCATCGACAGTTTTACCCTTTTTATCAGTAACATCTTCGCTTTTTTTATTGGTTGCCGGTTCACCATTTTTGTCTGTTACAATTTCACCATTTTCATCAGTAATATCTTCATCAATTTTTCCAGTTTCAGTGATCGGTTCACCGTCTTCATCTGTTACGATCTCACCATTTTCATCAGTAACAAATACATCAGTTGTATCTGGTTCAGATGTTTCCTTTTTCTTGTTAAGACCTTTTACTTGTTCCCAGTAGTCAGCTCCTGTAGTTTCTATGTATAAATCCCACTTTATATCCTGATTGGTATTTATAGGTATATCATCAAGATCAGATTTAAAATCCTGATGTGGATCAAAGCTCAGCATAATTGCAACAGCAATTATAGCTACTGAAATAACTGCAACAATAAATATGGTTAATTTCATTATGACGTTCCTTTCATATTGTTATTAGTCTATATTGTATTATTTTAATTTGCAAACTGTACATATAATGTAATCGAAGGTGCAGGGCGACCGCAAAGCCCTGCAAGAAACTTAAGAATTTACACAAACAATGCTTTTGAATATGTTACTACTAATCCATAAACAAAGCAGATAATGTAAGCGAAGGTGCAGGGCGACCGCAAAGCCCTGCAAATAAACTTAAGCATTACTACAAACTTATCTGATTCATCCCAACAGTAACTTAAATATATTTTAATTATATCAAAATAGTTATGATATGTAAAGAAATATGATAAAATAAAAAATGGGGTAAAAATACTTGAAATGCATCTGAATTTGTAGTATAATAGAACAGTAATGCGTATATAATCAAAATACTGAAAGGAGTATTTTAAGACTATGAATTATTCTCATGAAGTTGAAACTATGTGTCCTATCGCACAGGGCGTATCTCATGGTGCTGCTCCAATTCCTGAGGAAGCAAAATGGGTAAAGGCAAAAGAGGTTAAAGACATTTCCGGTTTTACACACGGAATTGGCTGGTGTGCTCCACAACAGGGTACATGTAAACTTACACTTAACGTAAAGGAAGGTGTTATTCAGGAATGTCTCGTTGAAACAATCGGATGTTCAGGTATGACACATTCAGCAGCTATGGCTTCTGAAATTCTTCCGGGAAGAACAATTCTCGAAGCTCTTAATACTGACCTCGTTTGTGATGCAATCAATACAGCTATGAGAGAACTTTTCCTTCAGATCGTTTACGGTCGTTCACAGAGTGCTTTCTCTGAAGACGGTCTTGTAATAGGTGCTGGACTCGAAGATCTTGGTAAGGGCCTCCGTTCACAGGTTGGTACTATGTATGGTACTCTTGCAAAGGGACCTCGTTATCTTGAAATGACAGATGGTTATGTAACAGGTATCGCTCTTAATGAAGATAATGAAATCATTGGTTATCAGTTCGTAAACTTCGGAAAGATGATGGACTTCATCAAGGCTGGTGATGATGCTAACACAGCATTTGAAAAGGCTAAGGGTCAGTACGGCAGAGTTGCTGATGCTGTTAAGATCGTTGACCCAAGAAAGGAATAAGGAGGATTAACATACAATGGCTTTATTTGAATCATATGATAGAAGAGAAAAACAGCTTCTTGCTGTAATAAAAGAATACGGCATCAATTCTGTTGAAGAATGTGCTGAAATATGTAAGGCAAAGGGCCTTGATATATACAAGCTCGTTGAAGGCATCCAGCCAATTTGTTTTGAAAATGCAAAGTGGGCATATATAGTAGGATGTGCTATTGCTATTAAGAAGGATTGTAAAAAGGCAGCTGATGCTGCAGCAGCTATCGGTGAAGGTCTTCAGGCTTTCTGTATCCCAGGTTCAGTTGCTGATCAGAGAAAAGTTGGTCTTGGACATGGTAACCTCGGCAAAATGCTTCTTGAAGAAGAAACAGAATGTTTTGCATTCCTTGCAGGTCATGAATCATTTGCAGCTGCAGAAGGTGCTATCGGTATCGCTGAAAAGGCAAATAAGGTTCGTCAGAAGCCTCTCCGTGTAATTCTTAACGGTCTTGGCAAAGACGCTGCTCAGGTTATTGCAAGAATCAACGGATTTACATTCGTTGAAACAGAAATGGATTACTACACAGGCGAAGTTAAAGAAGTATTCCGCAAGGCATATTCTGAAGGACTTCGTGCAAAGGTTAACTGCTACGGCGCTAACGACGTAACAGAAGGCGTTGCAATCATGTGGAAAGAAAATGTTGACGTTTCTATCACAGGTAACTCAACAAACCCTACAAGATTCCAGCATCCAGTTGCAGGAACATACAAGAAGGAATGTATTGACGCTGGCAAGAAATACTTCTCAGTAGCTTCAGGCGGCGGTACAGGACGTACACTTCATCCAGATAACATGGCTGCAGGTCCTGCTTCTTATGGTATGACAGATACAATGGGAAGAATGCATTCAGACGCTCAGTTCGCAGGTTCTTCATCAGTTCCAGCTCACGTTGAAATGATGGGACTTATCGGTATGGGTAACAACCCGATGGTTGGTGCTACAGTTGCTTGTGCTGTTGCAGTTGAAGAGTGCATGAAGTAATTTAAATACGTAACATAAATAAGTTGTTTAAAAAGCTCTCGGTTGGAAAATACCGAGAGCTTTTTTTGTACGCATAGAGTCTCAAGGCTTTAATGGGTGAAAGTTTCGAATTCGACCGACAGTGAGAGGGATATAATAAAGTCAAGGGTGTCAATTGTGAGGTAAAGTCTGAAGGAAGATGGAATTAAATCCTTGGTCTTATGAACTTGAATTCATTACATACTGTGAGAAATCATATAATACAGAGCATGAGCCATGCAGGATGTCCATATGACAACGCTCCTTTGGAACGTTATTATAATACTTTAAAGTCTGACCATTTCAATTTCAATACAGCTGCCGAGCTGTATTACGCTATTGTAGAATATTTATACAGCTGGTATAATCAAATCCGTCCTCATTCACATGATTAATATGTGACACCCTTTGAAAAGATATTTGAATTAGAGTAATTAGAAAGTGGTGTTACAAAAAAGTTTGACCATAGCAAACCATATTAGTTTAAAATTTCTACTTATAAATACGATACCAATAGATTATGCATTTCTATTTAAACAAAAAAGTTGTATACTGAATAATATAAAAAATAATTGATATTTTTGGAGAAATATGATACAATTAGTTAGGAAATTAATATGAAATAACAATATTTAAGAGGTATATAATTCTTGCATATAAAAAATATAATTAAAAAGGAGAGATTTTATGTTTATCCCTAATATTCCAGAAAACAGTTTAAAATCATTACTTGAAGAAATTACTTACATAGCAGAGAAGTTAGAAGGAAAAAAGAAATTTGTTTTTTATAATGCTGCAACGGAACAGGAAATCAAAAAATTAGAAGATGATTTACAAACCAAACTTCCAGAATCGTACAAGGAATTTCTTGAGTTTTCTAATGGAGCGAGGTTATGTAATCTACAAGCCTTATTCCTAAGCACATCAGAAATAATAGATAATTTAGAAGAGTATCAAGATGAAGATGAAGAATTTCCAGATGATTATATCATAATAGCTGATCTTATTGGTAATGGCGAAGTATTGTGTTTTTCAAAGAAAACAGGAAAATTTATAAGTTTCTATGAAGATGATGAAGAAGAATACGAGACTTTAAATGAGGCTTTAGTCGATATAGTAAAAATGGTTAGAGATGTTGCAGAAGAAATTGTTGAACTGTAAAATTCAATTAAAATAAATAATGCATATTAATCATGAACAAAACAATATAATTATACTTTTTATTTAATAAATGATTAAAATATCAACTTTATATAATTTGTTTTTAAATATTTAACTTTAATAATAAATAAGCCTGAATTATTCATCGT
>OBID01000115.1_pt1 | contig 35242 bp, 27 predicted proteins | sample 1519781 | NCBI WGS metagenome assembly OBID01 (sample SAMEA3991478, study PRJEB22521) | metagenome | biome: anthropogenic terrestrial biome; feature: sewage plant; material: sludge | place: Sweden | collected 2012-09-26 | reverse complement strand
GCTAAAATTTCCGTGACGACGCCCGAGCCGACGGTCTTGCCGCCCTCTCGAACCGCAAACCGCAATCCCTGATCCATGGCGATCGGGCTGATCAACTCGCCCGTGACCGTCACATTGTCTCCCGGCATCACCATCTCCACGCCCGGCGTTAACGTCACGATCCCCGTCACGTCGGTCGTCCGGAAGTAGAACTGCGGCCGGTAGCCGTTGAAGAACGGCGTATGACGTCCGCCCTCTTCCTTGGTCAACACATAGATCTCGGCCTTGAATTTCGTGTGCGGCGTGATGCTCTTCGGCTTGGCCAACACCATGCCCCGCTCCACATCCTCTTTCTTCGTGCCGCGCAACAAGACGCCGATGTTATCGCCCGCTTGCCCCTCATCGAGCACCTTGCGGAACATTTCCACGCCCGTCACGATGGTCGTCTGCGTGGGCCGCAAGCCGACGATTTCGATTTCGTCGCCGACCTTCACGATCCCCTTCTCGCACCGGCCCGTCACCACCGTGCCGCGCCCACTGATCGTAAACACGTCCTCGATCGGCATCAGGAACGGCTTATCAATGGCCCGGGTCGGCGTCGGAATGTAGGTATCGACGGCTTCGAGCAACTTCAGAATGGACGGCACGCCCAACGGCCCCTGATCCCCCTCGACCGCCTTCAGCGCCGACCCCTGCACGATCGGAATCTTATCGCCCGGGAAGTCGTACTTCGTCAGCAGCTCCCGCACTTCGAGCTCGACCAATTCCAACAATTCCTTGTCGTCGACCTTGTCCGCCTTGTTCAGAAACACCACGATGTAGGGGACGCCGACTTGGCGCGCCAACAAAATGTGCTCCCGCGTCTGCGGCATGGGACCGTCGGCGGCACTCACCACCAGGATCGCCCCGTCCATCTGCGCGGCGCCGGTGATCATGTTCTTCACATAATCCGCGTGGCCCGGGCAGTCAACGTGCGCATAGTGCCGGTTGTCCGTCTCGTACTCGACGTGGCTGATCGCGATCGTCATGATCTTGCTGGCATCCCGACGCCCCTGACTCTCGCTCGCCTTCGCCACTTCGTCATAGCTGATGAATTTCGCCATCCCGCGATCCGCGCAGATCTTGGTCAGCGCACTCGTCAGCGTCGTCTTGCCATGGTCCACGTGCCCGATCGTCCCGATGTTCACGTGGGGCTTTCGTCGCTCAAACTTCGCCTTCGCCATCCCCTATCCTCCCCTAATTCACAAAACGAAACACTTTACTCACCCCGATGCTTTGCGGTAATTGCTTCCGCAATTTGACGCGGCACCTGGTCGTAGCGGTCGAATTCCATGCTGTATGTTGCGCGCCCCTGCGTTCTGGAACGCAAATCGGTCGCATAGCCGAACATTTCCATGAGCGGCACGGTTGCCTCGATAGCCTGAGCACCGGCGCGCACTTTCATGCCCTGAACCTTCCCTCTGCGACCGTTCAAGTTACCAATGACATCACCCATGAAATCTTGAGGCACGAGCACCTCAACTTTCATGATCGGCTCAAGCAAGACTGGATCAGCCTTTTTGCAGGCGTCAGCAAATCCCATCGAGGCGGCGATCTTAAACGCCATTTCATTCGAGTCGACATCGTGATAGGAGCCATCAATGACGGTGACCTTGACATCGCGCAACGGGAACCCAGCCACGACGCCGGTCTCCATGCGCTCCTTGACACCTTTTTCAATGGCGGGAATATATTCCTTCGGAATGGACCCACCAACAGTCTTATTAATAAACTCCAGCCCCTTACCGGACTCCGAAGGCTCTACGGTCATAACCACGTGACCGTACTGGCCACGACCACCAGTCTGCTTGATGTACTTTGACTCCGCCTCAGCCTTTCGACGGATGGTTTCCCGAAACGCGACTTCAGGCTTGCCGACATTGGCCTCAACCTTAAATTCACGCATCAGCCGATCAACAATGATCTCGAGATGCAACTCACCCATACCGGCGATAATCGTCTGGGCAGTCTCCTCATCGGTCCGCACCCGGAACGAAGGATCTTCCTGCGCCAACTTCTGCAAGGCGAACCCCATCTTTTCCTGGTCCGGCTTGGTTTTTGGCTCAATCGCCATAGCAATAACCGGCTCAGGGAACTTCATAATTTCGAGCAGCACAGGCTGCTTCTCATCGGCCAGCGTATCACCGGTAGTAGCATTCTTAAGACCAACCGCAGCGGCAATATCACCGGCGTAGACGATATCGATCTCTTCACGCTTGTTGGCGTGCATCTTCAACAGACGACCAACACGATCCTTTGTTCCTTTGGTCACATTCAGGACCGGCGTACCGGTCTTCAACGTGCCCGAGTAGACACGGAAAAATGTGAGCTGACCAGCGAACGGATCCGTCATGATCTTGAAGGCCAAAGCCGAAAACGGCTCGGAATCAGAGGGACGCCTTTCGACTTCCTTCGAAGTATTGGGATCGACGCCAATCACAGGAGGAATATCCACCGGAGAGGGAAGGAAATCAACGACGCCATCCAGAAGTTGCTGAACGCCCTTATTCTTAAATGCGGATCCGCACAAGACAGGCACCACCTTCATGGCGATAGTCCCGGCGCGAACGACCCGCCGCACCTCCTCCTCGCTCAAGGGCTGACCGTTGATATACTTCTCCATCACTTGATCGTCGAACTCAGCCACTGCATCGAGCATCTTCTGACGATACTCATTGGCCTGATCGACCATATCAGCAGGAATCTCACCGATCTTATACTTGGCGCCCAGCGTCTCGTCGTCGTAAAAATAGCCCTTCATCGAAATGAGATCGACAGACCCGCGAAACTCAGCTTCCCGCCCAATCGGAATCTGAATGGGCACGGGATTGGCACCCAGCCGATCGATAATCGACTGAACACTGGCATAAAAGTCCGCGCCAATTCGATCCATCTTATTCATGAAAGCGATACGCGGGACTTCGTACTTATCAGCTTGACGCCAGACGGTTTCAGACTGAGGCTCGACACCCTGAACGGAGTCAAAAGCGGCGACCGCACCATCCAGTACACGCAGGGACCGCTCGACCTCGATCGTAAAGTCTACGTGACCAGGCGTATCGATAATATTGATACGGTGTTCACGCCAGAAACACGTCGTAGCAGCAGCCGTGATCGTAATACCACGCTCACGCTCCTGCTCCATCCAATCCATGGTGGCGGCGCCCTCATGAACCTCGCCCATCTTATGCGTCATTCCCGTATAGTAGAGAATTCGCTCTGTAGTCGTAGTCTTGCCGGCATCAATGTGCGCCATGATGCCGATATTTCTTGTTCGCTCTAACGGTGTCTGCCTAGCCACAACTCCCCCAGAAAAAACGAACGTGCTGCCTTCCGAGCCGCAAACCTTCCACCGCAATGCCGAATCTTATCCGGCCACATTGCAGCCCGGCTCATCAGCAGCACGACACAACACTACCAACGATAATGAGCAAAAGCCTTATTGGCTTCGGCCATCCGATGAACATCCTCGCGCTTCTTCACTGACGCACCGGTATTATTGGAGGCATCCAACAATTCAGCGGCAAGCCGATCCTGCATACTTTTCCCGCCACGCGAACGGGAGTATTCGGTAATCCATCGCAGAGCCAGCGAAACACGACGAGACGGGCGTATCTCAACAGGAACCTGATAAGAAGCACCACCAACCCGACGCGACTTCACCTCAACTACCGGCTTCACGTTATCAATGGCAGACTTGAAAATCTTCATCGGATCACCACCATTGGTTTTCTCCTGAATCAAATCAAACGCCCCATAACAGATCCGCTCAGCAGTGCTCTTCTTTCCACCGCCCATCAGGACATTCAAAAACTTCCCGACAAGCTTATCGCGATACTTAGAGTCCGGCTGCGCCTCTCGATGACCAAAAAATTGTCCGCGTGGCATCGTTATCCTATTAAATAAAATCGGTTTTCACTGCGCAATCACGCAATGACACAATCAATTACTACTTGGGCCGCTTCGCCCCATACTTCGAACGCGCCTGCTTCCGATCGGCAACACCGACGGCATCCAAGGAGCCACGAACGATGTGATAACGCACACCTGGCAAGTCCTTTACGCGACCACCACGAACCAGCACAATCGAGTGCTCCTGGAGGTTGTGTCCGACACCAGGAATATAAGTCGTAACTTCCATCCCGTTCGTCAGACGGACGCGAGCCACTTTCCGAAGCGCGGAGTTAGGCTTCTTCGGAGTGGTAGTATAGACACGGAGACAGACGCCGCGCTTTTGCGGGCAGCGCTTGAGCGCCGGACTTTTCGTCTTTGACTTTACGAGCGTCCGACCTTTTCGCACCAGCTGATTAATCGTTGGCATGCACTATACTCTTTCTTGAAAAACAGACAGTTGCTCAAAAATGCTCGTGAGCGAAGCCGTCGGATTATAGAGATGTGTACTACTTATGTCAAGAACGTTCTTTTTCTTTTCATCCATTATTTTCTGGATCAGCGCCGGCGGAACCGGCTGCATGCTGACCCACGGCAACCGGCTGCGGTTGACCACCGGACAACTCCCCAGGGGCCTTGGCACTGGCCACGAACGTTTCCCGATACTCCTCAAATCCGCTTCCGGCAGGTATGAGGCGGCCCACGATCACGTTTTCCTTCAAGCCGAGGAGATTATCCTCGCGGCCATTGATCGCGGCCTCGGTCAGCACGCGAGTCGTCTCTTGGAACGACGCCGCAGAAATGAAGCTATCCGTGGTCAGGGCTGCCTTGGTGATGCCCAGCAAGACCGGCTTACCGAGAGCCGGCTTCCCGTCTTTCTCCAAGACTCGCTGATTTTCTACATCGAAGAGCCCCTTGCTCACCTGACTGCCTGGCAAGAACGAGGTATCCCCTGGGTCCTCAATCCTGACCTTGCGCAGCATCTGCCGCACGATGATCTCAATATGCTTGTCGTTGATCGACACACCTTGCAAGCGATAGACATCTTGCACTTCATCCACCAGGTATTTCTGCAGCTCCTTTGGCCCGAGCACGTCAAGGATGTCGTGGGGATTGGCTGAACCGTCCATCAACGGCTCACCGGCCCGAACCCAATCGCCCTCATGGACGTTGACGTGCTTACCCTTGGGAATGAAATACTCCTTGACGTCGCCCATTTTATTGTCGACCAGCACCTTCCGCATACCCTTCACAAAGCCGCCATACGACACTTCGCCGTCGATCTCACTGATCACCGCCTGCTCCTTAGGCTTGCGTGCCTCAAAGAGTTCGGCAACGCGCGGGAGACCTCCGGTGATGTCCTTGGTCTTGGTCGTTTCACGCGGAATCTTGGCCAGAACGTCGCCGGGATGCACCATCGCACCCTTCTCGACGAAAATGTGAGCGCCGACCGGTAAGAGATAGCGTGCAACCGGCGCTCCTCCAGAGCCGGACACTTTGGCCGTCTTTCCGCTATCATCCTTGATCGAGACGCGCGGTCGAAGCGTGGCCCCGCTCTGCTCGATGATGACCTTGCGTGACAGTCCGGTCACTTCGTCGAATTCTTCCTTCATGGTGACGCCTTCGAGAATGTCGCCATAGGCGACCTTTCCGCCAGTCTCGGTCAGGATGGTCAACGAATAAGGATCCCATTCGACCAATTTCTGACCAACGTCAACCCGATCGCCATCCTTCACCTTGATCTTGGCGCCATAGACAACCGGATATTTTTCGCGTTCGCGACCGCTGTCGTCAACGATCGCGATTTTGGCGTTGCGGTTCATGACAACCCATTCGCCCTCTTTGTTCCGAACCGCAATGCCCGCATTGTGCACATCGGCATTTTTCTTCGCATCCAGGCTCATGTATTTCAAATGACCCGCGTGCTTGGCCTCCAACACCGTCTGTTCGACCACTTTACTGGCCGTACCACCGATATGGAATGTACGCATCGTCAACTGAGTACCAGGCTCGCCGATGGATTGCGCCGCAATGACTCCAACAGGCTCGCCTTTTTCAACAAGACGTCCGCGGGAGAGATCACGTCCGTAGCAGAGTCGGCAGACGCCACGAGCAGATTGGCAGGTCAGCACTGATCGGATTTTGACCCGATCGACGCCGGCTTCCACCACCGCCTTCGCCTGCTCTTCGTCGATTTCTTCGTTGAAGGAAACGATGATCTCACCCGTCACCGGATCGCGAATGTCCTCGCCGGCAAGCCGGCCAAGGAGGCGCTCTTCCAAGGGCTGAATGATTTCTCCGCCTTCGAGGAGGGCACTCACCAAGATACCATCCGTCGTGCCGCAATCCTCCTCGGTCACGATGACGTCCTGGGCGATGTCGACCAATCGACGCGTCAGATAACCTGAATTGGCCGTCTTGAGCGCCGTGTCCGCCAAACCTTTTCGGGCACCGTGCGTGGAGATAAAGTATTGCAACACCGTCAACCCTTCACGGAAGTTCGCCGTGATCGGGGTTTCGATGATTTCACCGGATGGTTTGGCCATCAGTCCGCGCATACCGCCGAGCTGACGAATCTGCTGCGAACTACCCCTCGCACCAGAATCGGCCATCATGAAGATCGGATTGAAGGACTCGATCTTCGCTGGATCGCCTCCGGCGCCCAATTCCTTCATCATCTCATTGGCCACCTGCTCGGTGACGTGCGCCCAAATGTCGATGACTTTGTTGTATCGCTCACCGTTGGTGATCAAACCTTCGGAATACTGTTTTTCGATTTCGTTGACTTCATGCTGGGCCTTCCCGATCAGGTCTTCCTTACGGGATGGAATATGCATGTTATCGATACAGATGGACATCCCCGCCCGGGTTGCATAGTGGAACCCGAGATCCTTGATCTTATCCAGGAATGTCACCGTCTCGCGATGCCCCGCCTGCCGATAGACCGCGTCGATCAGCTTCGACATTTCCTTCTTAGTCATCAGCTTATTGGCGTCCGCGAACGGCATCATCGGAGGCAGAATTTCGGCCAGGATGACGCGGCCGGCGGTCGTCTGCACCATCGTTCCGTTGACGCGGACCTTAATCCGCGCATGCTCGTCCAGCGCTCCGGCATCGTACGCAATCCGCGCTTCTTCAGGTGAGCCGAACAACTTACCTTCACCCTTCGCGCCGACCCGCTCCTTGGTCAACCAGTAACAACCAAGCACCATGTCTTGCGAGGGAACGGCAATCGGTTTCCCGTTGGCCGGAGAGAGAATGTTGTTGATCGACATCATCAGCACGCGAGCTTCGACCTGCGCCTCCACGGACAACGGCACGTGGACCGCCATTTGGTCTCCGTCGAAGTCGGCGTTGAATGCCGCGCAAACCAACGGGTGAAGCCGGATCGCCTTGCCCTCAACCAGGACCGGATCAAAGGCCTGAATACCCAATCGGTGCAGGGTTGGAGCGCGATTGAGTAACACCGGGTGCTCCCGGATGACTTCATCCAACACATCCCACACTTCAGGTCGCTCTTTTTCAACCAGCCGCTTGGCACTCTTAATGGTCGTGGCCGCGCCACGCTCTTCCAGCTTGTGGAAGATAAACGGCTTGAACAATTCCAGGGCCATTTTTTTAGGTAATCCACACTGGTGCAGACGCAACTCCGGCCCAACGACGATAACGGTTCGGCCCGAGTAGTCCACTCGCTTTCCTAGCAAATTCTGCCGGAAACGCCCTTGCTTGCCCTTGAGCATGTCGCTCAACGACTTCAATGGACGCTTGTTTGGCCCGCGAATCGCCCGACCGCGCCGGCCGTTATCGAACAGCGCGTCCACTGCCTCTTGTAACATCCGCATTTCATTGCGGATGATGACACCTGGCGCCTTCAATTCGATCAAACGCTTCAAGCGATTATTCCGGTTAATCACTCGACGATAGAGGTCATTGAGGTCTGACGTCGCAAAACGGCCCCCGTCCAACGGGACGAGCGGGCGCAATTCCGGCGGCAGCACCGGGATGACATCCATAATCATCCACTCCGGCTTATTGCCGGAACGGCGGAACGCCTCCAAAACCTTCAAACGCTTGGCATACTTTTTCTTGAGCGCAGCGGAGGCAGAGGCCTTCGCCTTCACATGCAATTCATCCCACTGCGTGTTGATGTCGACTTTCCTGAGGAGTTCGCGAATAGCCTCAGCGCCGATGCCGACCTTGAACGCACCGCTCCCGTACTCCGACTGCAAGGACCGCAACTGCTCTTCCGAGACCAACTCCTGCTCGCTCATACTGGTAGAGCCGGGATCGACCATGACGTAGCTCTCGAAATAGAGAATCTTTTCGAGCTGCTTGAGGCTCATATCGAGCAACGTTCCGATTCGGCTCGGCACACCCTTCAGGAACCAGATATGCGCAACCGGAGCGGCGAGTTCGATGTGCCCCATCCGTTCACGGCGCACCTTCGATTGAATGACTTCGACACCGCACTTGTCGCAGACGATGCCGCGGTGTTTCATCCGCTTGTACTTGCCGCAATTGCACTCCCAATCCTTGATCGGACCGAAAATCTTGGCGCAGAACAACCCGTCCTTCTCAGGCTTGAACGATCGATAATTGATCGTTTCTGGCTTCTTGACTTCGCCATATGACCACGACCGGATTTTTTCCGGCGACGCAATGCGAATCCGCATCGAGTCGAACGACACCGAGTCGCGCGGCTTTTCGAATAATGTGTATACACCTTCCAAGGTTGATCCCTCCTTAACGGCCGCCTGAGCGCAGTTCTGAGTGGTGAGCTATCCGGCTTCCGATCTCAAGACTCAGCACTAGAATCAGTCCTTTGATTTAACCAGCTCGACATCGAGCCCAAGACTTTGCAGCTCTTTGACTAACACGTTGAACGATTCCGGCAATCCAGGCTCCAGGAACGGTTCGCCCTTCACAATTGCCTCATACATGCGGGACCGGCCTGGCACGTCGTCGGATTTCACAGTCAGGAATTCCTGGAGAATGGACGCGGCCCCGTAGGCCTGAAGTGCCCAGACTTCCATCTCTCCCAAACGCTGACCACCGAACTGCGCCTTTCCTCCGAGTGGCTGTTGCGTCACGAGGGAGTATGGGCCGATCGACCGGGCGTGAATTTTATCGTCCACCAGGTGGTGGAGCTTCAAGACATACATATATCCGACCGTGACGGGACTGCTGAAGGATTCACCGGTACGCCCGTCCATCAACATCGTTTGTCCGCTTGGAGACAACTTCGCCTTCTTGAGCAGTTCTTTGATCTCTTTCTCGGAAGCCCCGTCGAACACCGGGCTCGCCACCTTGATCCCCAACGCTCGGGCGGCCCATCCCAAGTGCGTCTCCAGGATTTGCCCAACGTTCATACGGGACGGTACGCCCAACGGATTCAGAACGATTTCCACTGGAGTTCCGTCCGGCAAATAGGGCATATCCTCTTCCGGCAGCACGCGTGAGACGACGCCCTTGTTCCCGTGTCGTCCCGCCATCTTGTCGCCAACCTGGATCTTCCGCTTCATCGCGATGTAGACCTTGACCAGCTTGATCACACCGGGCGGAAGTTCATCGCCTCGTCTCAATCGACCGACTTTTTCGTCGTACAGGGTCTGCAGGATTTCAATCTGCTCCTTGGCACGGCGCTCGACATCCTCCAGCTCCTTCTGCTCGTCTGGATCGCTCAGAATGATGTGTCGCACCATGTCGTCCGGCAACCGCTTCAAAATTTCCGCAGTGAGCTTGCCCTTCTTCTTCAGAATGACATCGCCCGTCTCAGGATCCATCAGATCCCGTCCGACCACCTTACCGAGTAACAGCTTGCGGACCTTCTTGGTCTTTTCATCTTCAATGATCCGCAGCTCTTCCTGGTGGTCGCGCTGCAACTTCATGTGATCTTCGCTCTCGATACTCTTGGAGCGTTCATCCTTATCCAAGCCTTTGCGGGAGAAGATCTTCACATCGACGACGATGCCTTCCACGCCGGGCGGCACCGTGAGGGACGTATCCTTGACGTCCCCGGCCTTCTCACCGAAAATTGCGCGCAACAGTTTCTCTTCCGGCGTTAGTTGAGTCTCACCCTTCGGAGTCACCTTCCCGACGAGGATGTCGCCAGGCTTCACTTCCGCGCCGATCCGGATAATTCCGCTCTCATCGAGATCCCGAAGCGCTTCTTCACCGACATTCGGAATGTCGCGGGTAATATCTTCCTTGCCCAACTTGGTGTCGCGGGCTTCGACTTCGAACTCCTCAATATGGATGGAGGTGAAGGCATCTTCCCGCACCAGCTTTTCGCTCAACAGAATCGCGTCTTCGAAGTTATACCCGCCCCACGGCATGAACGCGACGAGCACATTCTTTCCGAGCGCGAGCTCCCCATGATCGATAGCGGGACCATCGGCCAGCACCTGCCCTCTCTTGACCGGCTCACCGATCCGGACCACCGGGGTCTGGGTGATACAGGTGTTCTGGTTGGAGCGTTGGAACTTGATCATTTCATACACATCAAGGCCGGAATCGTTGCGCTTGCGGCCCTCTTTGGCATCAGCCCGCACCACAATTCTGGTAGCATCGACACTTTCCACGACGCCTTCGCGCTTGGCCTGAACAACATAGCCTGAGTCACGCGCAACTACGGCTTCCATGCCGGTGCCGACCAGCGGCGATTCAGCCTTCAACAGAGGCACCGCCTGGCGCTGCATGTTCGATCCCATCAAGGCGCGGTTCGCGTCGTCGTGCTCAAGAAACGGCACCAACGCCGTAGCGACGCTGACGACCTGCTTCGGAGACACGTCCATGTATTCGATCTTGTCAGGGGTCGCAGTAATGAAGTCCCCGGCTGAACGTGCCGACACCGTCTCGGACACCAGTCGACCTGAGGTGTCAACCTTCGAATTGGCTTGGGCGATAATGTATTTGTCTCCCTCGATCGCCGAGAGATACTCCAACTCGTCACTGACCCGACCTTTCACAACCTTCCGATAGGGCGCCTCGATAAATCCGAATTCATTGATGCGCGCGTAGGTAGCCAGGGACGTAATCAAGCCGATGTTCGGACCTTCCGGCGTCTCAATCGGACAAATGCGGCTGTAGTGAGAAGGATGGACGTCACGCACTTCGAAGCCCGCGCGCTCACGAGTCAATCCGCCCGGCCCGAGGGCCGAGAGTCGACGCTTGTGCGTAATCTCGGCGAGGGGATTCGTTTGGTCCATGAACTGGGAGAGCTGACTGCTGCTGAAAAACTCCTTCACGGCTGCCACGACCGGCTTGGCGTTGATCAAGTCGTGCGGCAACACGGTCTCCATATCCAGGAGATTCATGCGCTCTTTGATGCTCCGCTCCATACGCACAAGTCCGAGCCGGAACTGGTTCTCCAACAGCTCGCCGACAGACCGCACACGGCGGTTCCCCAAGTGGTCGATGTCGTCGATCTCACCGCGACCGATCTTGAGATTCACCAGATAGCGCACCACCTCGACAATGTCCTGCGCCGTAAGGGTCCGCTGCTCAAGGGCGAAATCAAGGCCCAGCTTCTTATTGAGCTTGAGCCGTCCGACCGGCGACAGATCGTACCGTTTCGGACTTAAGAACAAATTATCGAATAGGGCTCGAGCAGTTTCGACAGAGGGGGTCTCACCCGGCCTGAGACGGCGATAGATCTCGACCATCGCCTCTTCCTTCGACCCGGTGCGCTCCATGTCGAGCGTATCGAGGATGACCAGCGTGGCATTGGTCGTATCCAGATAAATGACCTTGAATTCCTCGATATCGCTATCAAGGATCTTCTCCAGAATCTCTTCGGTCAGACGCTGATTTTTCTCCGCCAGCGACTGCTTCTTGCCGCTGTCGACCAACTCCGTCAGCACCGCGCGCCCCACCAACTCGGCGGGGGTGACAGGAATCTCCTTGATGCCCGCCGCCTTCAGCTTGGCGATCAGAACCTTCGTCAGCTTCGCTCCTTCGCGAACGAGCGGGTCCTTACCGCCTTTCTCCATCACTTCCGTCGAACACTTCAAGCCGTGATGGATTTCAGGATCGAGCTTCCGGTAGAGCTTCCCCTTGGAGACACGAATCTCCTCCACGGGGTAATACATCCGCAACAGGTCGTCGGTGCTATACCCGAACGCCTTCAACAGGATCGTGGCGGGCATTTTCCGACGGCGATCGATGCGAACGTAAAGAATGTCCCGTGCGTCGAATTCGAAATCGAGCCAGGAACCGCGATAGGGAATAATCCGGGCAGAGTACAATACCTTGCCGCTGGCATGGGTCCGCCCCTTATCGTGCGTGAACGACGCGCCGGGCGAGCGGTGCAACTGGCTGACCACCACTCGCTCGGTCCCGTTGATGAGGAACGTACCACGCTCGGTCATGAGCGGAAGTTCGCCGACATAGACTTCCTGCTCCCGAACGTCGAGCACCTTCTTCTTCGGCCCCTTGTCCTCTTTATCGAAGACAATCAAGCGCACACGCAGCTTCAAAGGAACGGCAAACGTCATGCCCTGCTCAAGACATTCCCGTTCGTCGTACTTCGGGGTCCCCAACGAATAATTGGAGAACTCCAAGGCCGCCGTGTTGTTGTAGTCGGTAATGGGAAAGACGCTAGCTAACGCCGCCTGCAAACCCTGATCCTTGCGACGGTCCGGCTCGACTTCCATCTGGAGGAACTCTTCGTAGGACCGCTTCTGGATTTCGATGAGATCGGGAATATCGATGCTCGTGCGAATCCGAGAAAAATCCTTACGTTCGACAAACTCCGAAAGAGTCGATTCCGACATTCGTTAGCCCTCCAAGCTCATAAGGAGATGAACGCCCTGCGCCATCCCAACGGACAACTCACACTGCCGCCCAACAAATCGTTACTTAACTTCGACCTTGGCTCCGCTCTCCTCGAGCTTCTTCTTCATCGTGTCGGCTTCTTCCTTCGTGGCACCGGCCTTGATGGGCTTCGGAGCGCCCTCGACCAGGTCCTTCGCTTCCTTGAGTCCGAGGCTGGTGAGCTCACGCACCACCTTGATGACCTGGATCTTCTTGTCTGCCGGAGCACTGACCAGGATCACGTCAAAGGAGGTCTTCTCTTCCGCCGGCGCGGCTGCCGCCCCGCCACCACCCACAGCCGCCACGGCCACAGGCGCCGCCGCCGTCACGCCAAAGCGCGTTTCCAGTCCCTTGACCAGATCGGCCAATTCCAACACGCTCATGCCCTCGATTGCCTTGATCAATTCATCTTGTGACAACTTGGTTCCTGCTGCTGCTGACATGTCGCCCTCCCCTTTCTTTTTATCCTGAATGGCTGCAATGACTCGCACAAACTTGCTTAACACTCCGCTCAACGCGTACACCACACCGCGAATCGGCCCCTGCATGGCCGATAGCAGCATCGCAATCAACACTTCTTTTTTCGGCAGCTGCGCAATGGCGTTCAGATCCGCAGCCTGCACTAGCCGGCCTTCCAGCACTCCGACTGTGACCTTGATTTTTTCGGAGCGCTTTTCAGCCTGAATGAAATCACGCAAGATTTTCGCCGGAAGAACCGGATCGTCATATCCGATCACCAGGCCGGTCGGCCCCTTGAAATGGTCTTTCGCGTCCGCGAGAATCGTGCCGGTCGAGGCGCGCACGGCCAGGGTATTCTTGATGACGCAATACTCCGCCTTCGCGCCGCGCAACTGTCTGCGCAACTCGGTCATCTGATTGACGGGCATCCCGGCGCACTCCGTCAGAATCGCCAAGCGGGCGCGACCGAATTTTTCCGTCAACTCTGCGATCGCTGTTGCCTTCTCTTCTTTCTTCATGCCTCTCCCCTTACTGAGAACCTGCCTGTTCTCAACTCCACAACTTCGACAGCGCCACAGGATCCAGCTTCACGCCGGGCCCCATGGTGCTCGACATCGTCACACTCTTGATGTATCGGCCCTTGCAGGAGGAGGGCTTCGCTTTTACCACAGACTCCAGCACGGCCTGCGCATTGTCATACAGCTTCTGAACGTCAAACGAGACCTTACCGACAGGCACTTGCACGATTCCGGCTTTCTCGACCTTGAACTCGACACGGCCCTTGCGAATTTCACTGACGGCCTTGCCGACCTCAAACGTGACCGTGCCGGTCTTCGGATTGGGCATCAGCCCGCGGGGACCGAGCACCTTTCCAAGCTTACCGACAGAGGCCATCAGATCAGGCGTGGAGATCGCGCAATCAAACTCCATCCACCCGCCCTTGATCTTTTCCATCAGGTCATCCGAGCCCACGTGATCAGCGCCCGCCTGGCGAGCCTCCTGCTCTTTTTCGCCCTTGGCAAATACGAGCACACGGAGCTTCTTACCCGTCCCATGCGGCAACGCCGTGGTCCCGCGCACCATCTGATCCGACCGCTTGGGATCAATCCCCAGACGAATCGCCAGATCGACGGACTCATCGTACTTGGCAAAGGCCGCCTGCTTGACAGCCTCGACTGCCTCTTTCAATCCATAAAACCTGGGCTCGATCTTTTCTTGAGCCGCGGTCAATTTCTTTCCCATACTACTGCTCCTTCACATCCGCCGGAGGTTCACTCTGCAGAAACTTACTGGACGGTGATACCCATGCTACGCGCAGTCCCCTGGATAATCTTGATGGCGCCCTCAAGATCGGCCGCATTCAGGTCGGACAACTTCTTCTGCGCGATTTCACGGACCTGGGCCTGACTCACTTTCCCCACCTTGTCCTTATGCGGCACGCCCGATCCCTTAATGATCCCGGCGGCCTTCTTCAGTAGGTCCGATGCCGGAGGCGTCTTCATGATGAAGGTAAAGCTCCGGTCCTTATAGACCGTAATGATCACCGGGATGATGCTATCCCCGTCCTTCTGCGTTTTGGCGTTAAACTGCTTGCAGAACTCCATAATGTTCACGCCGTGCTGACCCAATGACGGACCAACGGGCGGAGCAGGATTGGCCTTGCCGGCCGGAATCTGCAATTTAATCTGCGCTGATACTTCCTTGGCCATGAGTTACTCCCTGAGAACTGCGGACTGAGCACGAGGGCTGAGAACGGCTCTCAGTCCACCATCTCGAATCCAGTGACCTCAAATACGTTCGACCTGCAAGAAACCAAGCTCGACCGGCGTAGACCGGCCAAAAATACTCACAAAAACTTTTACCCGGCTATGATCGGCATCCACGTCATCGACCGCGCCATTAAAGCCGAGGAACGGACCATCCACAATGCGAACATTGTCGCCCTTGATAAACCGGACCTGCTCGCGCGGTCCCGCCGCACCGGCATCCACCTGCTTCAGCAAGGAATCGACCTCTTCGGAAGACAGCGGAGTGGGCTGAGCCCCCCCACCGACGAACCCAGTCACCTTGGGAGTCTCCTTGATCATCTGCAAGGTTTCGTCAGCGAGCGGCGCTTCCAGCTCGATCAAGACATACCCCGGGAAAAATTTTCTCCGGGACGTACGTCGCTTTCCATCCTTGATCTCGATCACATCTTCCGTGGGAACCAAGACCTGCCCAAGTCGCTCGGTGAGCCCCATTTGACTTGCGCGCTCAAGGAGACTGGTCTTCACGCGACCCTCAAACCCCGCATAGGTATGGATGACGTACCAGTTCTTATTGCTCATCATCTCCTCTCAGCTGAACATCCAGCATCGTATCGTCCGGGCAACGCCGGACCTGTCCAGCCGCACCACGCAACTAAATGACCTTGCGCATCAGCCAGCCCAGCACGGAATCCATCATCGACAGATAAAGGGACATGAGGATACAGAACACGATCACGACCGTGGTGGCGCCGACCGTTTCCGCTCTCGTCGGGAAAGAGACCTTCTTGAGCTCACCGCGCACACCGTCGATGAATTCTCGAATAGAGGCGATCAATCGCTGAAACACGGTTACAATCCTCTCTTAGAACTTCACGGGCACTTGATTGACCAGAACCAGCCGGCACCGGTCTACGCACTCATTCACTTACAAGGGCTTGGCAGGGGCACTAGGATTTGAACCTAGACTCTCGGTTTTGGAGACCGATGTGCTGCCGTTGACACCATGCCCCTCCACCCGGAACATGAGCGCTGCCGAGCCAAGGGCCATGCCCAACCCAGCAGAAAAGCCTACTTCACTTCCTTATGAGCGATGTGCTTCCGGCAGAACTTACAGAACTTGTTCCGCTCCAATCGATCCGGATCGTTCTTCTTGTTCTTGCGGGTCGTATAATTTCGCTGCTTACAGACCGTACAGGCCAAATCGATAATATCTCGCATTTGCCATCCCCTGAGCCGTCAACTCTCAGCCATCAGCCCTAACTCGCGAGCTGACCACTGATCGCCGATCGCGCATTCTTACGCTAAAATTTCCGTGACGACGCCCGAGCCGACGGTCTTGCCGCCCTCTCGAACCGCAAACCGCAATCCCTGATCCATGGCGATCGGGCTGATCAACTCGCCCGTGACCGTCACATTGTCTCCCGGCATCACCATCTCCACGCCCGGCGTTAACGTCACGATCCCCGTCACGTCGGTCGTCCGGAAGTAGAACTGCGGCCGGTAGCCGTTGAAGAACGGCGTATGACGTCCGCCCTCTTCCTTGGTCAACACATAGATCTCGGCCTTGAATTTCGTGTGCGGCGTGATGCTCTTCGGCTTGGCCAACACCATGCCCCGCTCCACATCCTCTTTCTTCGTGCCGCGCAACAAGACGCCGATGTTATCGCCCGCTTGCCCCTCATCGAGCACCTTGCGGAACATTTCCACGCCCGTCACGATGGTCGTCTGCGTGGGCCGCAAGCCGACGATTTCGATTTCGTCGCCGACCTTCACGATCCCCTTCTCGCACCGGCCCGTCACCACCGTGCCGCGCCCACTGATCGTAAACACGTCCTCGATCGGCATCAGGAACGGCTTATCAATGGCCCGGGTCGGCGTCGGAATGTAGGTATCGACGGCTTCGAGCAACTTCAGAATGGACGGCACGCCCAACGGCCCCTGATCCCCCTCGACCGCCTTCAGCGCCGACCCCTGCACGATCGGAATCTTATCGCCCGGGAAGTCGTACTTCGTCAGCAGCTCCCGCACTTCGAGCTCGACCAATTCCAACAATTCCTTGTCGTCGACCTTGTCCGCCTTGTTCAGAAACACCACGATGTAGGGGACGCCGACTTGGCGCGCCAACAAAATGTGCTCCCGCGTCTGCGGCATGGGACCGTCGGCGGCACTCACCACCAGGATCGCCCCGTCCATCTGCGCGGCGCCGGTGATCATGTTCTTCACATAATCCGCGTGGCCCGGGCAGTCAACGTGCGCATAGTGCCGGTTGTCCGTCTCGTACTCGACGTGGCTGATCGCGATCGTCATGATCTTGCTGGCATCCCGACGCCCCTGACTCTCGCTCGCCTTCGCCACTTCGTCATAGCTGATGAATTTCGCCATCCCGCGATCCGCGCAGATCTTGGTCAGCGCACTCGTCAGCGTCGTCTTGCCATGGTCCACGTGCCCGATCGTCCCGATGTTCACGTGGGGCTTTCGTCGCTCAAACTTCGCCTTCGCCATGATTCACTCCTTTTCTCAGAAAACACTCAAGGTTTTATCCGGTCGCCTCGAACCACCCTCAGGGCTCCCGGTCGGGTCAAGCATGGTATGGAGCCCACGACGCGAATCGAACGCGTGACCTCGTCCTTACCAAGGACGTGCTCTGCCAACTGAGCTACGTGGGCCCTGAACTCACAGTCTTAGTCCGCCCTCACACGCTCTGTCCGCACCCGCGGTCGAGCACGCTGGATTTGGAGCGGGCGATGGGATTTGAACCCACGACAGCCAGCTTGGAAGGCTGGAACTCTACCACTGAGCTACGCCCGCCCACAGTGACCCGACCAACACTCCAACGATCCGACGGCGACACGCTCGGCCACACAATGCTGCGCACCGCCAGATCGCGCTCATTATCATTGTCCAACCGGACGCACACGTTTCACGTGAGATTCGGTCGAATACGCTCAGTTTGGTGGGCAGGCAAGGATTCGAACCTTGGAAGCCATAAGGCAGCAGATTTACAGTCTGCCCCCTTTGTCCACTTGGGTACCTGCCCGCTAGGCACACGTTCCCAAACTCAAGCGAATATTATTTATTTCAAATAAATCCCGAACCAGAGCCACTTCATTCCCTGAAGAGAAGAATGAAAGTAAGCCCCACCATGCACAGCTCCCCAGCAAAACAACAGGGCTGGAGCGCTGATGAAATGAGGATTGACCTGGCTTCGAAAGCAGCCGATTTTATTTGCGACGCGTTCCATTGTCAAGGGGGTATGTTCTATGCAGGAACAAATCTACGATGCGGCAGGAGCCTCACAGGCTCCACGGGAGGCAGGAACAACCCTCCCGCGCGTCAATACCTGATCAGCCTGGCGAGTCATGTCCGCTGGACTACCCAAAACTTCCTTCATGAGTAACAAGAGTTCCGGAGCAGACAGGCGAAAGTCCGGCGCCAGAAATCGCTTGCGTGCCATCGCCTTTTCACTTGGATCCTCCGGCTCGTAATATCCTCTCAGGCTTGCGTCCTGCTCCGCCTGACTGAGCCGGGCAATCCAAGCCGGCACGTTCAGCGACCGACCGGATGATCGAAGCTCACGCGCTCCCTTCCTCTCCACTTCCAGTTGGGTCCAGATCGCCCATCCCACAAACACCGCCCAGGTTTCATTCAACGCTTCCCACGACTCCGCCTCGCTGAGAAAGCGCTCCTCTTTCAAATCTTTCTTTTGGAGCACCGGCGTGATGAGGACCTGCTGATAGCGACACCGTTGCTGCTCGCGGGCGAACGCCATAAACGACGCGTGGGCGGCTGACGGCGCACGCTCCTGCTCGAGAAAATCCATGTAGGCATGAAACAGTTCGTGATAGAGCGTTTCCAACTCCTTGTGCGTCAACCGCGCCAATGGACGCAGAGCCCTCCCCGCCGCATTCAGGGAGAGCGATCGATCCAACACCATTCGATGCTCGACCGGGTGATACTCCGCGGCAAACGCGTGCAGATCCTCAAACTCAAACGCCACAAACTGCGCTGGAATTTGTTCCAGGAACCGAGTAGGAAGATGGAGGGCTTTCGCTTCCGCCATCAATGCGCCCCAGAGGCGCGAAGAGTCCGAAGATGGCGCGGCCGTCTCTGCGCTGGCCTGGCCGAAGATCAGAAGTCCCAGCACCAGCCCCGCGGCCATCGTGGGCAGCACAGCTCGGAACCAACCGTTATAGACGAGCACCGGACGCATGATGATCTTGAATCGTAGAATGGAGTACGGCAACCCAACCAGAGTTATACGGTGGGAACGATCGACCTAGACGTACCGGTCATGCTCGTGCCCCCACTCGTGCCCATGGCCCTCTTCGACCAGAGCCAACGTTTCAAACAGACGGGGCGACACGTGATCCAGGAATCGCGATGGCTTGGATAACAACATGCCGGAACTCCGGTCATACACATTGATCGGATAGGTCAAAAACAGGTAGCGCTTCGCCCGAGTCACCGCGACATACAATAACCGCCGCTCCTCGTCCAACTCTTCATCCGTATTGAATGCGAAGACCGAGGGGAACTTCCCATCCACCACCCATAACAAAAATACGCACTGCCACTCCAGCCCCTTCGCCGAATGAATCGTCGACAGCACCACCTGCTCGTCGTCGCGCCCCGCAGGTTCCACACCCACCGCACTGCCATCCGGCGGGGCCAGCGCTAAATCAGAGAGGAACTCTGTCAGGCTGGGGTAACTCTCCGCGATGGTATGCAAATGGTCCAGATCCCGGATCCGCTTGGGATAGTCATCATGATGATCTTTCAGGATCGGCAGATAATACTCATAGACCCGGTTGACCTGCTCGGTCGGGCTCAGATCATCACTCTTCGACAGGTTGTCGAGCACCAGCGCCAGCTCCTTCAACCCCTTGCCCGAGCGGCCGCTACTGTCCCACAGCACCTGATACGGATCGTTCACCCTCACCATGGCCGCCACCAGATCCTGCGCCTTCTTGGGACCGACCCCTTCGACCAGCATGAGCACGCGATGCCAACTGACCGCATCCTGAGGATTCACGACCACCCGCAAATGGGCCAGGAGATCCTTCACATGTGCCGCCTCAATGAACTTGATTCCTCCCCGCTTCACGAACGGCAAGCCGCAGCGCGACAGCTCAATTTCCAGATCGAAGGAGTGAAAGCTGGAGCGAAAGAGCACGGCAATCTCACTGAGCGGCACGCCTTCTTCGCGCAGTTCCAGGATTTTTTGCGCCACAAATCGAGACTGCGCATTCTCCCCGGCCGCCTCCACCAGCGCCGGCAGAGGCCCGTCCAACTTACGCGTGAACAGATGTTTCGTATATTTCTCAGGGGCTTCCTGAATGATCTCGTTGGCCAGGCTGAGAATCGGTTGCGTGCTGCGGTAATTTTCCTCCAGTTTATAGATCTTGGCGCCGGGGAACCAGGAGGGAAACTCCATGATGTTGCGGAACGTCGCACCGCGGAACGCATAGATGGACTGTGAATCGTCACCCACGACCATGACGTTGTCGTGAGTAGCCGCCAGCTTTCGAATGAGTTCCGCCTGCAGCCGATTCGTGTCCTGATACTCATCCACTAGGATGTAGCGGAATTGTTGCGAGACGGTCCGCCGGATGGGTTCGTCCTTGGTCAACAAGTCCCGCAACAGCACCAGGAGATCGTCATAATCAAGCAACTGGCGCTGGCGCTTCGCAGCCTGATAGGCACGCTGGAGCTTCCCCAGCGCCTCCAGATGGTCCGCAAAGTGGGAAAACTCGTCGAGGACAATCTCTTCCAATCCTCGCAACGTGTTCTCACACTTGCTGTAAATCTCCGCAATGGTTCCCTTGCGAGGGAATCGCTTATCTTTTTCGTTCAGGCCCAATTGGGCGCGCAAGAGGGCGATCAGATCTTCGGCATCGCCGCGATCCATAATCGTAAAGCCCGGTTCGATCCCGAGGACTCGCCCATGGCGCCGCAGCAGCATGTTGGCGACCGAGTGAAAGGTACCGCCACAGACTCGCTGGCTACGCGATCCGATCAAAGCGCCGACTCGCTCCAGCATCTCCTCAGAAGACTTCCTAGTGAAGGTCAGCAGCAAAATGTGCGAGGGATCCACCCCGGAATCGATCAGATAGGCGACGCGATGCACGAGCGTCCGCGTTTTGCCGCTTCCGGCACCGGCAATGACCAGCGCAGGGCCATCGGCCGCCGTCACGGCCGCATACTGCTGCGCGTTCAACTCCTTGGCATAATCCAACGAGAACTTCCGGACGTGGTCTTGATCCGGAGTCCGTTTCAGAATGTAGGGCTTACTCTCTCGGTCCATGTTGGCATCCGACTGGGCAGTGAGGCTCATGACGGGAGCGGTCGCGCTGTATAACATACCACCGGAGACCTTGCAACGACACAGTTCGTGAGTCGCTTGCTCCGATCGCGTCCATCGAGATCAACACTTGGACCTTCAAATTGAGTTGTATATAATGCCGGACCAGCAGGGGACTTTTATGACGACCAGACCGCATTCGTTCGCTCAACAGATCCAAACCGTGGCGGAGCTCATGCTCGCGGTCGCGGGAGAGTCCGTCTCCGTGATCAAACGGGCGGCTCCGGAACAGGCCTTAAAGCTCAAACACCAGGATGAGTGGACCATTTACCTTGAATTCCTGCGCGTCATGTTTAACCTGACCGACCGCGTGTCAGCGCTCCACATCCCGCTCAAGGAGCAACCGCAATTCATGGACGAGTTGACCGACACGGTCATCGACCAACTCAAGAAAGCCCTGGAACCGGCCTTCGGTGCCGGCAGCGACCAGACGGAAATCGTACTGACCATCGGAACGGCCGTGGCCGAAAGCCGACAGACCTATGAGCGCTACCGGTTTCTCGTGACGGAAGACAGCCCGGCGAAGAACGACATGTACCGGGATTTCAGTGATCGCGTCGCCCGTGCGGTCGGAGTTCCACGCAGTCCGGGTGTGACCGCCGCGGCCACGCTCTGTGTCAGCGCCGTCATTCCGGCCCTCATCGGGATTTTCGAAGGGCAAGCGCCGCCCGTCGCCGCCGATGCGGCAGCCAACCCGGCCACGGCTGGGGGAAGCAGCGCGCCTCGGGGAGCCACCGGCGCCGATATTAAGCTGGTGAGTGTCATGTCGAGCATCAAAGGCGAGGAGGTCGAGACGCGATGGGGGCTCCATCCGCGTTTCCGCCAGGACCTGACGCAAGAGGAGGCGAAACAACTGACGACGACCATGAATCGAGTCGCCAAAATTCTCGGAGAGCGCTACGCCACCGTCGCCTTTTCTGACCAATGGGCATCCTGGCACAAAGCCGGACACGCCTGACGCAGCATTCAGGAAACGGGACAACACAGTCCCCTTCCTCACCCATCGATCACATTCCACGGAGGCGTCGTGCAAGCACCCGACCACATACAACCCCCTCAAGATACGGTTCCCCAAAGCCTGCATCGACTCGGTGAACTGGCCCGCAATCTCTGGTGGAGTTGGAATCAACCGGCACGTCAGCTGTTTGAGTCCATCGACCCTACACTCTGGTTCCTCACCCATCACAACCCGGTCCAGCTGCTCTCCGGCGTGAAACCTGAACGCTTTGTAACCTTGGCCGGCGATCCGAATTTCGTCCGGCAATACTCCGCGGTGTTACGCGCCTTCGACGAATATCTGAGTAATAAGAACACCTGGGCGGCGACGGAGTTCTCCGCACTCCAGAATTCTCCCATCGCCTACTTTTCGGCCGAGTTCGGACTCCACATTTCTATTCCAATCTATAGCGGCGGACTCGGCATTCTTGCCGGAGACCATTGCAAAGAAGCCAGCGACTTGGGCATTCCTCTCGTCGGCATCGGCTTCATGTACCCGCAAGGATATTTCAAGCAGCGTATCAACCCGGAAGGATGGCAGGAAGCCACCTACGCCCCCTTCAATCGATACGATTCGCCGATTCACCAGGCGATGACGCCGACGGGGATCCCCTGCTCCATCAAGGTCGAGATCGGCCACCGCCAGGTTACGGTGCTGGTGTGGCAAGTACGTAACGGACGAATGTCCCTCTATCTCATCGATACCGATGTGCCGGAAAACACGCCCGAAGATCGCGCCCTCTCCGCGAGGCTCTACGGTGGAGACCAGGAAATCAGGCTCTGTCAGGAGTTTCTGCTCGGGATCGGCGGCGTGCGGATCTTGCGCGCCCTGGGCATCAATCCCGCGGTCTGGCATTGCAATGAAGGCCATTCGGCCTTCCTGACCGTAGAACGCATCCGGGAATTCGTCACCACCGGACACAGTCATGCTGAAGCGAGTGACCTGGTTCGACAGAGCACCGTCTTCACCACCCACACCCCCGTTCCGGCCGGGCACGATATTTTTCCGTTTCACCTGATGGATCGCTACTTCAGCAATTATTGGGGCCAACTCGGACTCTCCAGAGAAGAGTTCCTACGCCTGGGCGAAACGCCGGAAAACGCAGGACACGGCTTCAACATGACCGCCCTTGCGATGCGGCTGTCGGCCCACGTCAACGGCGTGAGCCGCGAGCACGGGCGAGTCTCTCGACAAATGTGGCAACACTTGTGGCCTGGCCTGGCGCAGGACCTCGTCCCTATCCGCAGCCTCACCAACGGCATCCACGCGCCCACCTGGATCTCCCCGGAGTCGAACTCCCTCTATGCCAAATATCTCAGCCCTGACTGGGCGGAACGGGTCGATGACCCCACCATTTGGCAACGGGTCACGGACCTGCCGGATGACGCTCTTTGGGCCGTTCGACAAACAACGCGACGCAAACTGATGCGGTTTATTCGCGAGCGCGCGCGGGACGGCTGGATTCGCGGCCATCTCCAGCCCATGCAAGCGATCGCCAGGGGAACGCTGCTGGACCCGGAAGCCCTCACGATCGGATTTGCCAGACGGTTCGCGACCTACAAACGTGCGACACTCCTCTTCCGCGATCTCGACCGACTCAAACAGTTGCTCCACAATCGGTGGCGGCCCGTCCAGATCGTGTTTGCAGGCAAAGCGCACCCGGCCGACGAACCTGGGCGCTACTTCATTCACGAGGTGCTGAGTTTCTGCAACGATCACAAACTCGGTGGTCACGTCGCTTTCCTCGAAGACTATGACATGCATATGGCAAAGTACCTGGTGCAAGGCGTCGATATCTGGCTGAACACTCCGAGAGCCCCACTCGAGGCGAGCGGGACCAGCGGCCAAAAGGCCGCGCTCAACGGCGTGATTAACCTCAGTGTCCTCGATGGTTGGTGGCAGGAGGGGTACAACGGCGCCAACGGATGGGGCATTCAACCCCTGCCTGAGGGATCGGACACCCAGGCGCAGGACGCTCACGATGCGGAGCAATTGTTCCGGTTGTTGGAACAGGAGGTCGTACCGCTGTTCTACCAACGCGACTTGGATGGCATTCCACGCGGATGGCTCCAGATTGTTAAGGAGAGCATCAAAACCGTCGCCCCCCGCTTCTGCACCAAACGGATGGTCAAGGAATACATGAGGCAGCTGTATGCACCGGCCACCGCGCGCACCCCGAACAAGTGGTAGCATGACCGGGCCTGGGCCGGAGCTCGCTCGAGTGCGCCGACACACGACCTGGGTACTGCCAGTTGGGCTTGCGCTGCTTGCCTGGGCCATCCCGCATTCCGCAACGGCAGTCCCATCAGCGACCAAGCCCGCCGTCACCCCCGTCGAACGACAAGCCATGACGCTCTACCAGGCGGCTGAATACAGCCGCGTGCTGGAGCTACTCCAGCAGATACCCGCTGGCCAGCAACCAGCGTTGGAACTCCTGCGTTATGGCATTCTGAGTCATCTCAAACTTGGTAAGCCTGAGGAAGCGTGGAAGCTCTACACCAAACTCGTTGCGGACAATCGTCCAGACGAACCAGCCGTATTGCGGGACATTGCACGAAGCTTTATTGTGACTCGTGTCCGTGATACTCAGGAACATATCCGCATTGCTGCCTATACGGCGCTGGCGGAAATGGGCGAAAGCGACACGTTACCGATACTCGAAGACGGCCTGTTGGATTCATCGGCGCTCGTCCGCGCTCGCGCAGCCGAAGCCATTGGACGAGCCGGCCTGGCCGGACGCTCCTCTGCGCTCAAACGAGCGCTGCGCGACGAGGCGCCCGGAGTTCGCATTGCGGCAATCAATGCCCTCAGTGATGCCAAAGTCGCCGGCATAACGGATCAACTGACTGAAATCGCCCGCGTCGATGAGGGTCCGGAATCCATCTTTGCCTTCGCAGGATTGTACAAGCTTGGACGAACGGACGTCCTGACCGACATCTCCAATGCCGTCACGCTCCCCGACCCTGAGGTGCGCATGGCAGCACTGGGTGTGCTCGGACGATTGCGTCGACCTGCCAGCCTGTCGATCTTGAGCCAAGCCGTCTACGATCCCCATCCTGCCGTCCGTGCCTTCGCAGCGGGGGCTCTAGGAGAATTCGGTAGCACCGACGGGATCGCTCCACTGACACACGCTCTGAGTGATGAGAATCCGCGCGTCCGCAGTGTCGCCGCTTCCAGTATCGGTCGACTTGGCGCCACTGAAACTCGTAGCGTTGTCCAACCGCTATTGCGAGACCCCGATGAGCATGTTCGTATCAGCGCCGTCGAAGCTCTCCTCCGACTCGGTGATGCCAGTGCAGTTCTGAATGCCGCAGACCTCGCCCGACATCCCGATCCCTCCGTACGTGGGGGTGCTGCGCATGCCCTGGCGGCCGCCACCACCCCCAATGCCCTGACCGTGCTCGAAAGCTTACTTCGAGACCAGCAGCCGCTCCCACGACTCATGGCCGCACGGGCGCTGGGCAAACTGCAACAGAAATCCCTCATCTCTCCACTTAAAACCGGCCTCCAAGATTCGGATCCCACGGTTCGGATAGCTTCAGCAGGAAGCCTTATCCACATATTGTCTCGAAAAGACAAACAAGGGAGCGCCCGCTAGGGGCTGAGAATCAGTATGCTCAGATTCATAGGGCTATTGATGCTACTAGCCCTCTCGTTCGGATTCGGATACCTCTGGGGCAAACAGCCGGCGAACAATCTTGAGCAAACGGTGCGGGATTTCTCGCGGAATGTCGTGGATACCACCCTGGGAGTAGAACGGGATCTGCATCGCCGCCAAAGCCTCATCGACGCAAAATCCAAAGTAGTGCAAGCGAAGGCTGAACTTTACGACAAAAATACAACCAATGCTGCAAAGGAACTGGCAGCGGCTATCGACTCACTCGAGCTAGCCACCCGTGGGGGGAAACAAGTAGATCCTAATGCTCAGGTCAAAGAGCTGGCAGGAAAAATCAGAGAACTTCGCTTGGAACTATCCCTCGGAAAGAAGGTTTCTGCTACGAAGCTCGACGACGTCCAAAAAGAACTAGACCTCCTGCTCCGCAAGTGAAGCTGTCGTTAAACAGCGGCCGGTTGCTTCTTCCACTTTGCAAGAATACGCTCAACTCGCATCTTAACCACCATATCACTGTCTTTCAGCAATGGCTTGATCGCTTCGCGACCACGCTCATCGCCGATAGCTTCAAGTGCCGCGGCAGCTGTCAGCCGAGTGAACCAGTCCTTATTCTGCAACATTTCAATCAGCGGATCGATGGCTTCGGGAGACTTAATCCGCCCCAACGCAATCACCGCTTGCTTCCGCACTAACTCTTCTTTGTCTTTCAACGCCTTGATCAAACCAGGCAGAGCCGGCTCACCAAGATTAACCAAGGCATCGGTGGCATCCTCCATGAACTCATCATTTCGGAGCTGTTGCATCAGAGGCTCAAGCACCCGTTCATCACGAATTTTCCCCAGAGCCATGATTGCGGACTTCCGCACATCCCAATCTCTGAGCAACTTAAGCAACACCTCGACGGCAGGAGAACCGATCTGCCCGATCCCCTCAATCGCAACTTCCCGCACCTGCCAGTCACCATCGCGAAGAGCCGCAGCAAGCGGTTCGACGCAACGCTCATCGCCCATTTCTCCCAGCGTGATTGCAGCTTCTCGCCTGACCACCCAATCAGGATCCTTGAGAAGATCGATTTGAATATCGATCTCGTCCTTGACCTGCTCCTCCTCAAGAACCACTTCCTGCAATGGATCAGTGAGGTCCTGGGCGCCTGCCGAAGAATCCAAGGAAGCAGCCAGTTGATCTGAGACCTGATCTGTCAAAGTCTCATCCTCAACCTGACTAATGGGGGAAACAGCCTGGGCCTGTTCTTCTTTTTCACCAGTGTGTTCCATATCAATGTTCCTTGTTCCGCAGAGGGGTGGGCGTGGCGATCAAATCCGTCAATCCCGCAACCGCTTAGGACTTCGCTTCAGTCTGATTTCCAGCAGCATGCTTTTTTCTCAACGCAAGCGCACGCCGTTTGCGCTGCACTCGCTTGAGCCGTTTGTGTAAAGAGCGGGCAGCCGGATCACCTGAAAGTTTTGCTTCTTTTGTTACTCGTACCGCAATTTTTTTCTTGAGTCGGACCTCGTCTGATTCACCAACTGGTTTCTTTGCCATTCAGCTTTCAACCTCCAACAATTAAGATCAACAAACATAAGAAATGACGGCGCAATCAGGCATCACTCCAGAGGAGGCAGTCTAATCAAGTACGGGCGGAAGTGTCAACTAACGGAGTACCGCCCACTTAGGATAGGATGAGGACGGGGACGGTATTGTGAGCTGTGTGGTCGGCTGCCAACATACTGCCGATACGGCGCTCACGCCTCACATAGAGCGCTTCTTGTGGCATCATTCTTACAGGAACGGCAGGTCTTTCAACTCCCTCCTCCGGGCGACGATGTTGCCTCACTGCTCGCATATCCGTATTCAATACCATACCGGACACAGCAGGAATCTTCGTCGAGGGAATCTGCGCGACCGGACGATGATCTCCAATCACCTCAATCTGCACCGCCGTGGTACCGGCTTCAACCATGCCTAACTCTCGAGCCGCCGCATGCGAAAGATCCAGCATACGCCCTGCAACGTAAGGCCCCCGATCGTTGATTCGAACTTGAACGGTTTTCCCATTGGTCAAATTGACCACACGAACCACACTACCTAACGGCAGTTTGCGATGAGCAGCAGTGTAGGCCGTCATATCGAAGGCCTCCCCATTCGCTGCGAGCTTTCCATGAAACTCCTTGCCATACCATGAGGCCACTCCCCGATCTTTAATACCGAGGTCCAATGTAAGCTCGCCTTTCGGCAACGCAGAACAAGCACTCAAGAGAAGCCAGCCAGCCAGAGGAATCACAGCGTAACCGGCCTTACGACGGAAAGGGTTCCGGGAGTTCATGTCCATAGAAGCACCTCGTGTGAAAGCCTACACCTCACCGCCTGTCAGACAACTCTCCTACTCAGTGAGGTCAGGCTACGCAAGATTGCCCTTGGCGACAATACCGTCTGGGTAGCAGACGCCCCCTACAAATAGGCAGACAATTCAACGCTCAACGAAGAAGAAGTCTATGATTTTGCTGAACAGAGCCGAACAACGACACAAATGAATTTCTTCCGCTCACTGATACGCAGGATGCCTCAACGCTTGGAACTGCTGATAGTTCCAGAGTGAACACAAGCCCAAATTGTCGGGCTCTCGGATCAACCGTATGAAATCAGGCCAGCCCGACAGTTCGATTTCCCACTGGCAACACGATCTAACGAAATCGAATACCCCGGTCTTCAAATTTGGTGTTTACTACGAACCGCTCGAAATTCTTCTCCAACACTTCTGACAGGATACTTTCCCCATCCTGCGGCTCGAACCACAACACATTGTCATGGCTACCTGAATGAGCGTCGGTTCGTACGAGTGCGCTGTTATCTTCTCGGTTGCTCGCCTGAATGACCAGTTTGGTTCGGGCTTCAATATCGGTGAGAAATACCCCGCGCCGGGCATCGACCGCCAGTTCGAGAATCTTCCCGGAAAGCACAACATCGGGACCGGCTTCTGATGCTGCCGGGGCAGTCTTGGCGTACTGCGCTTGCCATCCTTTGCGCTTGAGATAATCGGCAAAAGCCTGGGCGGTTTCCTCGCCAGCACTACCGCTCGACACGTTAAAGTATGTGTCGCCTCCCCACATCGAACTCCGACTCCCAACCTTGGTTCGATCGGGCCGCCCATCTTCAAACGGAATGACCATCACTCGAGGCCCCGCCATAGGCTTCACCACCTGAACCGCACTAGTGGTATCCGTTTGCATTTTGGGGGTCAGGTTCATCGGAATAATGTCGCCTTTTCCGGAGCAGCCCAACAGGAGCAGCAACCCGACGGCCACCGGCGCAGATGTCCCCCGCACCACATGCTGTCGAATCATAAAATCTCTCTACCTCCTTGTGAGTAACAAATCCATAACTGGTGACTAATCATTGCCTAATTGCGGTGGAGCACAATTGATCGAACGGCGAGGCCGTCACGAGTTTTGACATACTTCAGCGTCACTTTGTCTCCCGCATGAATTTGATCGAGTCCGATCCGCTTTTTCCCGCGCACGATGGTGGCACCCTGCTTGAGCACCGCACCGACCACCGTGGCTTCATTTGCTCCGTGCTGCCCCCTGACCACGATGACCGGAGGGTCATCTGCTAGGTTGACGGCTTCAACCGTTCCTTTGATCTCGTGCACCGTGTTACTGGCAGCATAGACCGAGGTCAGAAAACTTCCGAGGCCGGCAAGGGCGACACAGAGTGCGGCGCCGATCACTAACACACCGAGCAAGCTCGGTCTCGGCTGATTGATATCACTCCTCATCCCAGACGAACCTCTTTTCATTCATTGTGCGGAGCAACTTGATGGATAAAGTCGCGGAACTTTAGCAGTTACACATCACGCTGTAAAGACGGACGAGGGCTTTTCCTGCCGTCCCGGAAAGCCAGGAGCCACATCCGTCTCTTGACTGCACCGAAGGCGGTCGGTAATATCCAGATCGATTTGCCACACCACGTGCCGTATCAACGAACAGCAGGAATCACACCCATCCAGCCGTCTCTCTCGACTGCATGATCGAAGTTCGCAACATCACAAAACGGTATGGCAACCTGACGGCGATCGACCGCGTCACCTTTCGTGTGGACAAAGGTGAGGTGCTGGCATTCCTCGGCCCGAATGGCGCTGGAAAAACCACGACCATGCGAATCCTAACCTCTTTCATTCCGGCAACGGAAGGGACAGCGCAGGTCGCAGGGTTCGATTGTGCAGAGCAACCGGATGAGGTGAAAAAGCGAATCGGCTATTTACCCGAGACGCCGCCGGTGTATCAAGAACTCACTGTCTCCGAATACCTCGCCTTCGTTGGACAACTCCGCGGACTCAGTGGCGCAGAGCTGACGGCCGGCATGGACCGTGTCATGGAACGGCTTTCCTTAGGATCTGTCCGCCAGCGACTCATCGCCAATCTGTCACGCGGGTACCGCCAGCGAGTCGGCCTGGCCCAAGCGCTGATTCACGATCCCCCGGTTCTGATCCTGGACGAACCCACGGTAGGTCTCGACCCAAAACAAATCATCGAAATTAGAGAATTGATCAAGAGCCTGGCCGGCTCTCACTCAGTGATTTTGAGCACCCACATTCTCCCTGAAGCCACGGCCGTCTGTCAGCGTGTCGTGATCATCAACGGCGGCCGGATCGTCGCCGAAGACACGCCCGACCAACTGTCCGCCAGGCTCCGACGATCGGAAAAAATAAGCGTGACCCTCAAAGCTCCACCGGCAGATGTCCTCGAGCGATTTCGCGAGGTCGCCGGGGTCGAGCATGCGCTGACGACATCTGAGCCCCACACCGTTCTCATCGAGTGCGCCCTCGGCAGAGATATACGAGAAGAAGTCGCACGGTTTGCAGTGGGCCAGCATTGGGGATTGCTTGAGATGAAATCGGTCTCTATGACCTTGGAAGACGTCTTCCTGAAACTGACTCAGCGGGAAGACGGTCTGCCGAAAGCGGACGATGCAAGCGAAAGCGAACTACACTAGCCCGATGCCACCAGTTCAAGCCATTATCGCGAAAGAACTGCGATCCTATTTCGTCTCCCCGATCGTCTATGTCGTCGGCGCCGTCTTCCTGCTCACCTTTGGCTTCCTCGCTTACCTCTATATTGTGTTTACCGGAGCTCAAGCCATTCAGTTGATGCAGATGCAGGGCGGCACCGCGCAGATCAATCTGAACGATCTGGTCTTCCGCAATCTCTTTGCCAGCATGCGCTTCGTGTTGCTGTTGATCCTCCCTATTCTCACCATGCGACTCCTGGCCGAGGAACGAAAACTGCGGACCTTCGAATTTTTGATGACCGCCCCCGTGCGGGTCAGTGAGATTATTGTCGGGAAATTCATCAGCGTGTACCTTGTGTTCCTCGGAATGCTGCTCCTGACCACCCTGGTTCCGCTCACACTGGCCCTCTTCAGCGATTTCGATTGGTATCCCGTCCTGACCGGCTACCTGGGCATGACACTCCTCGGAGGGTTCTTTCTGGCCGTCGGCCTCTTTGCCTCATCCATCACAGAGAATCAAATCGTGGCCGCCTTTACCAGCTTCGGCCTGCTCTTGATGTGTTGGCTGTTGGCGGGCCTCGGCTCGCTGCTAGGTGACACGCCGGCCGGCCACGTGGTCTCCTATCTCTCGTTCATGGAACACTTCGATCATTTGGTTCGTGGCTTGGTCGACACAAAAGATCTGGTTTATTACGTCAGTGGTACCGTTTTAATGCTATTCCTCGCGCACCGAGTGGTGGATTCGTCACGATGGAAATAACTCGTCGCCCCCTTCCTATCGGCGCCATCGGAACCGGGCTGGCCATTGCCGGAGTGATCACCTACACCCTGGTACCGGACAAACTGTGGCTCGTGACGCTACTGGAAGGGCTGGCCCTGGTCTCGCTCATTTGGGCCTTTGCCATCCACTTCGAACGGCTCAAGACCTTTACCTCCCAACGATCGACCCGCATGGGCGCCAACAGTGCGCTCATGGTGGCGCTGTTTCTCGGCATCCTCGCCATCGTCAACTTCCTCGCGGCGCGACATTCGATCCGCTGGGACTTCTCCGAGAATCAGAACTATACGCTCGCGCCGGAAACCTATCGTGTCCTTCGCAACCTCACGCGGGATATCAGCATCACAGTGTTCACGCGGGAGAAGGACCCAGGGTACCAGGCGTACAAGGAACGCTTCGACAGTTATCGGCAGGCCAGTTCCAAGCTGACCGTCCAATTCATCGACCCCGAGCGTCAGCCGAAAGTCGCACAAAACTATGGCATCACCAGAACCGATATCGCGATCTTTGAAAGCGGCCCGCAATCGGTTCGCATTACGTCCCCGGCCGAGGTAGAAATTACCGGCGCGCTCGTTCGGGTGTCCAAAGATACCAAGAAGCGGGTTGTGTTTCTGGAAGGGCATGGCGAGCGGAGCCTGGACGATACCGATCGCGGCGGGCTGACGCTGACCAAAGAAGTGCTGCAAAAGCAGGGATATGACATCGGCACCCTCACCTTGCTGCAGGAATCCGCAGTGCCTGAGAACACCGATGTCCTGATCATTGCCGGCCCACGGCGAGCGCTGACCAAAGAGGAGAAGGAACGCATCCAGGCCTACGTGGTGAAGGGGGGACACGTCCTGGTGATGGTCGATCCCGATACCCAGTCGAATATGGACGACCTGCTCAAAACCTGGGGACTTGAACTAGGGCCGGGGGTCCTGGTCGATCTACAGGACCGACTGGCGCAGGGAGACCTGACCGCCCTCTTGGTCCGCACGTTTACCGACCACGAAATCACCCATGAATTGACGGCGGCCGTGCTGTTTCCCCTGGCTCGCCATCTCACGTTCCAGGAGGAATCAGGCAAAGAGTGGGACTATGTTCCTCTCGCGCGCACCTCGCCGCGCAGCTGGGCCGAAACCGATATGAAAGGACGCGTCGTCAGCTACACCGAAAAGGAAGACGTCCAAGGCCCCCTCGCGCTGGCTGCAGCCTTGACCCCCAAGCAAGCGCCCGAAGAAGGCAAACCGCGCCCCGCCGTAGTCGTCGTCGGCAACTCCGCATTTGCCAGCAACGGGTTTATCAACTTCGTCGGCAACAGCGATTTCTTTCAACGCACGGTGGGATGGCTCTCGGAAGAACGGGATCTCATCTCCCTCACGCCCAAAGACCCTGCTGTGCGTCCCTTTACCCCCAACCCGCTCCAGGAACGCATTCTGCTCTACGTTCAGGTTATTCTGCTCCCGGCGATGACTATCCTGTGCGGCCTCCTAGTGTGGCGGAAGCGGCGTCGTTTGTAAGACCATGGCGCGCTACTGGTCGACGCTCATACTGGCAGGCGTGTTGGCAGGGCTTGGACTGTACCTCTACCTCGTCGAACTCCCCGACCAACGTACCGAAGTGGCAACCGCCACCCAAGCCAAACAAATTCTGCCGTTCACCGAGGCACAGATCACATCGCTGACGGTTCGCAGCCAATCCGGCGAGGTGGTATTGACTCACTCACCTGGCCAACCCTGGACCATTACCGCACCCCTTCAAACCGACGCCGACCAGCGGCAGGTGCAGGCCTTGATCCGCGCGTTGATCATGGGCAAGGTCTCGCGCCTTGTCGAAACACATCCAGCCTCATTGGCTCCGTTCGGCCTCGACCACCCTTCAACAGTCGTCACCCTGACCGCAGGAGACAAGCAGGAAACGCTCTCGATCGGCGATGCCGGCCCCCTGTTCTCCACCCTCTATGTGCTGAGAACGTCCGACGAGGCCGTACTTTTGACGGACCTGGCCCCCAAAGACTTTCTGAACCGAACCCTGCTCTCATTCCGCCGCAAGGAATTGTTGCAGTTCAATCAGCAGGAGACGGAGCGACTGCGCCTCACCTATCCCACAACAGAAATCGTGCTCTACGCGTTGGACGAAAAGCCGAAAAAGAAATGGAAAATCCGCTATCCCATTGAAGCTGAGGGGGACCGCACCGAGATCCTAGCCCTCCTCTTCCGATTGGAAGATCTTAAAGCGCTCTCGATCGTCGATCAGGGGCCTGAGCGGGAAAAGCTCGCACCCATGCTGACCAAACCCAAAATAAAAGTCACCTTGAGTGCGGCCGGGGTGGACCACGTGGTCCGCCTCTATCAGCCCGACCCGGCAAGTGGAGAAGCCTATGCCCAAACCACCCCGGACGGCCCGATATACAAAATCAGCCCCTCGGCGATCAAGGACCTGACCAAAGACCTCTTTACCCTCCAGGATAAGCGACTGCTCGGAGTGGATACCGGCGACATCGCCATGCTCTCGATCAAGACACGCGAAGAGCAGTACGTGCTCATTCATGACCGGAACGAATGGATCCTCGAGGATCAGCCGACAGAGAAGCTTCGTCAGGACGTCGCGGACCTGCTCGTCAGCCGTATCGTCAATCTGCCGGCGGAAGAACGTGTCCTGAAACAAGCCGGCCCGCTGGCGCCCTATGGCCTCGTGGCTCCCGTGGTTGAATTCGTCGCTACCGGGAAGGACGGGCGCGTCGCCGGACGCCTCGCAATGGGCAATCAAGTCGGCGGACTCGTGTATGCCATCGGCCATCGAATTCCAGGGATATTCCAGGTACGCCCCGACCTGCTGAAACAAATTCCCTCCCGACTCGCACTCCTGGGCCAGGGTCCGGGGCCACCCCCCTAAACGACCTTCCGGAGGTGTTTCCAGATAGAGAAGGTTTATGCTACTGTGCGCCCATCGCTCTTGATCAAGGAGGATCCTTCAATGACGAACTCGCGTTCTCACGGTGCTGTAGTTCTGTCCTTATCTCTGTTGTTACTCAGTGCCTGTGCTACGGAAGAAACCATGACCGGCGGCGGATCGACACCATCTTCGAGCGCTGCCATGAAAGCCTCCGCGCAGGCCTATGACTCACTGCAATCCTGCCTGGCACGCATCCAATCCGGCGGCACGGCGGGCACGCGTCAGCTCGCCGAAGAAGGCTGTCAGAGGGATGAGGCGCTTCGTCAGTCGATCGCCGGGAATGCCACTGCAAAGAGTGGAAACAGGGCGGCGGCCGGTGCTGCAGGTGATAGCCTTGAAGCCTGCATGGCACGCATTCCCAAAGACGGCTCAGTCGGGCAACGGATGTTGGCCGAAGAGAGCTGCCAGCGCGACCAAGCCAATCGACGCTAGCACCCTCTCGCTTCTCGAGACCGACTCACCTCCGAAGGTGGCAGCCGCCCCTTCGGAGGCGCGTCACTTAAGGTAGACAATCCTCCTCGCTTTCAGTATCGTATCCCCACGCCCCCGTAGCTCAGTTGGATAGAGCAGCGGTTTCCTAAACCGCGGGTCGCACGTTCAATTCGTGTCGGGGGCACCA
>OBID01000114.1_pt1 | contig 35354 bp, 21 predicted proteins | sample 1519781 | NCBI WGS metagenome assembly OBID01 (sample SAMEA3991478, study PRJEB22521) | metagenome | biome: anthropogenic terrestrial biome; feature: sewage plant; material: sludge | place: Sweden | collected 2012-09-26 | reverse complement strand
CTGAACATACCGGTATCGTTATCGCTGAATGTTCCGTTTACAAGTGTATCAAGTGCACGTTTTATACGTGGATTCTGGTTATATATCTGAAGTGAATTGTATGAGTCATATATTTGTGATATTTCATATACTTTTGCACCGAAAATATAATTGTTCTCTTCTCCGGCCTGTTCAACTATTTCTGCATTTGCGCCGTCTAGAGTACCGAGTGTTACAGCCCCGTTTAACATGAATTTCATATTTCCGGTACCACTTGCTTCTGTTCCTGCGGTTGAAATCTGTTCTGATATATCTGCAGCAGGAATAAGCTTCTGTGCATATGAAACATTATAATTCTGTACAAACAAAACTTTAATTTTATTACTTACAGACTCATCAGCGTTAACCATTGCAGATACTTCATTGATAAGCTTAATAATGCCTTTTGCACGATAATATCTCGGTGCAGCTTTTGCACCAAAAAGAAAGACAGTTGGATTGAAATCCTTTATTGTTCCGTCTTTTATACAATAATAAATATCTATGATAGACAATATATTCAGAAGCTGACGTTTATACTCATGAAGTCGTTTAATCTGTATATCAAATATAAAATCAGGATTTAATGTTACTCCTTCATGCTTTTTTATATATTCACAGAGTTGAAGTTTTTTTTGATTTTTAATCTTACGGAAATCATCAAGAGATTTTTTATCATCAACATATTTATTAAGATTCTTAAGATCATTCAGATCTGTTATCCACTTGTCACCTATTCTCTCTGTTATAAATGCTGAAAGTTCAGGATTGCAGAGGGCAAGCCATCTTCTCTGTGTTATACCATTTGTTTTGTTATTGAATCGTTCAGGATAAAGTTCGTACCATTCTTTTAATACTGAATTTTTTAATATTTCAGTATGAATATGAGCAACTCCGTTTACTGAATGTGATGCATAAATCCCCATACGTGCCATGTGTATCTGATCATTGTTGATGATTCTGAATTTTTCCATCTCATTTCCGCTAATGCCTTTTGCGTGAAATTTATGAGTAAGATTATCATTAAGAAAAACTACGTATGGGTATACATCAGGAAGTACACTTCTAAAAAGTGAAACATCCCATTTCTCCATAGCTTCAGCCATTACGGTATGATTTGTATATGCAAATAATTTATTTGTAATATCAATTGTTTCCTGAACAGGAATATGATAATCTGCTATCAGTATTCTCATGAATTCAGGAATAGTTGAAATAGGATGAGTGTCATTAAGCTGTATAGAGTAGCAAGATGTAAATTTGCTGAAATCATTACCGTATTTGCTGACATAGTTCCTGATCATACTCTTTATTGACGCACTTGAGAAGAAATACTGCTGTTTAAGTCTTAAAACCTTTCCTTCATAATTGCTGTCATTAGGATAAAGAACTGATGAGATTGCTTCAGCAAGATTGCGTTCTCTGAATGCCTCATCGTATTTCTGATTATTAAATTCTCCGAAGTTAAATTTATTCAATGGTTCTGACTGCCACAGTCGGAGTGTGTTTATCATTTTGTTTCCGTATCCTATTATCGGCATGTCATATGGGACTGCTATTACTGTCTGGTCTCCGAATGTTATAGTTTCTGAACATTCATCACGCCTGATACTCCACGGATCTCCGAAACGTGTCCAGTCATCTTCTTTTTCACACTGAAATCCATTTTCAAAGTATTGTTTGAAAATACCATATTTATATCTTATGCCATAACCGTCAAGAGGAATTGAATGTGTTGCTGCACTGTCAAGGAAACATGCAGCTAGTCTGCCAAGACCTCCGTTTCCAAGTGCATTATCTTCTATTTCTTCAAATACGGACGGTTCAAATCCGTATTTGCGAAGGAAGTCTTCACATTCAGTAAAAAGGCCTGTATTATAAAGATTGTTATATATCATGAGACCTGTAAGGAATTCAGCAGAAAAATAACAAGCTCTTTTTTTATCATAAGCTTCTGTTTCAGTCCATTTACTGTTTATCTGTTTGACAACTGCTTTTGAGACAGCATTGTAGAGCATTGTTTTATCAGCGTTATCCGGACTTATATTATAGTCGTAATTAAGAATGGAGATTATATCATTCTGAAAGTTGTTCATAAAATTCTCCTTTATCTGCCGTATAAAACAGTAAGCTTTTTTATTTTTTCGGCAAGCTCATCTGTAAGCATATCTGATGTCAGACGCCAGCACCAGTTGCCTCCTATTGTAGAAGGAGTATTAATCCGGGCAGAATTATCAAGCTCCATATAATCCTGAAGCTGAAAAATTGCAAGAACGGCAATGCTGGCATAGGCACTTCTGATAATGCCCCATGTTATATCTTTTCTTCGGTGTACATTCAGATATGATTGTGCAAAATTAATTGTTTTACTTTTCTGATGAAGAAAAAAACCTGTAAGTGTCTCGTTATCATGAGTTCCACCGTAAACTATGCAGTTTTTTTCAAACATATGAGGAAGACTTTTATTAAGAGGATTTCCGTCAAATCCAAACTCCATAAGTTTCATTCCCGGATACCCACTCTTTTTAAGAACTCTTATTACATTGGGAGTTATTATGCCGAGATCCTCAGCAATTATTTTTTTGTCTCCTGTAACAAGACTTATTGCATTAATAAGTTTCTCACCTGGGCCGGTTTTCCATGTGCCATTTTCAGCGGTTGCCTCACCATAAGGAACAGAGTAGTAATTTAATATTCCAATAAAATGATCAATTCGTATCATGTCGTAAAGCAATGTATTATGGAATATTCTTCTCTTCCACCATTGAAAGCCCTGACTTTCCATAGCATTCCAATCAAAGAGGGGATTTCCCCATAGCTGTCCTGTAGCAGAGAACATGTCTGGAGGTACTCCTGCAACTGCAGTAGGAATAAGACTGCTGTCAAGCTGAAATAATTCCGGCGATGCCCATACATCTGCACTGTCAAGTGCTACATAGATAGGAATATCACCTATTATCTGTATTCCCATGTCGTTTGCGTATTTTTTAAGTTTCTGCCATTGCTTGTAGAATATAAACTGACAGAATTTGTAATATTCTATTTCATTATGCAATTTATCCTTCAGTATATTTAAAGCAGTTTCATTTCTGAATTTGATATCATCACGCCATTCATACCAAGGCTTATTGTCAAAATGTCTGCGTATAGCCATAAATGCAGCATAGTCCTCAAGCCAGTATGAATTCTGGTCACAAAAATTTATATATTCACTGCTTTTTTTATCTGTACTGTTATAATATGCCTTTTCAAGCAATTTTGATTTTTTAATTTCTGTTTCTATATAATCAACGCAGCTTTTATTCTTCCCGCAGCATTGAGAAATTTCATTTCTGTCTATAAGACCTTCGTCTGCGAGTGAATGCATATCTATATATAAAATACTTCCCGCAAATGATGAACAACTCTGATACGGACTGTCTCCGTATCCTGTGGGAACAAGCGGGAGTACCTGCCAACAGCTTTGTCCTGCACTGTGCAGAAAATCAATAAATTTATAGGTTTCTTTTCCTAATGACCCTATCCCCTGATCCGATGGTAATGAAGACAGGGGAATAAGAACACCTGCACATCTTGAGAGTGTTTTTTGCTTCTTTATTCTCAGATTTATCACCCCTTTACAGAACCCGCAACTACGCCTTTGATAATGTGTTTCTGACAACTAAGGTAGAAAATAATAATCGGAATTATTGATAAAATAAGCATTGACATTAATGCTCCCATATCTCTTGAACCATATCCGCCCTGAAGATACTGGACTGCAATAGGAATTGTCTTGTATTTGTTTCCGATTACAAGGTATGGAAGAAGGTAATCATTCCATATCCACATTGCGTTCAAAATACCAACAGTTATAGCAGTAGGTTTTAAAATCGGAAGTATTATCCGGAAAAATGTCTGTATTGGGTTGCAGCCATCAATTGTTGCAGCCTCTTCAATGTCCAGGGGAATGCTTTTAATAAATCCACTGAACATGAAAATCGACAGACCTGATCCAAATCCTATATATATGACGATTATTCCTAAAGGATTGTCAAGACGCATGACATTTGCTATTTTTGACATTGTGAACATTACCATCTGAAATGGTACAATCATACTGAATACAAACAAATAGTAAAGAAGATTTGAAACTTTATTTTTGCATCGTATTATATACCATGCAGTCATAGATGTGAAAAAAAGAATTCCGCATACAGAAAATACAGTTATAAACAGCGAATAGAAAAACGCACTGAAAAATTTGATTTTCTGTATGCCGTTTGTATAATTAATCAACTTTACAAATGTTTTATCTGTAGGAAGTTTGAATGGAGTGTCAGAAATATAAAATTGTCCTTTAAATGAATTTATAAGAACAATAATAACAGGTGCAATAAATATAAGAGAAATAATAATCAGCAAGGTAAATATCACAGGGTTTGTTTTTGTACGTTCCACTATTGCTCGACCTCCTTGCTTCTTGTCAGTACAAGCTGAACTCCGGCAATTACTGCAACAAAAATAAAGAATATCACAGCTTTTGCCTGACCAACACCCTCATAACCCGTACGTCCGTAAAATGTGTTATAAATATCAAGAGCCAGCATCTGAGTTTCCTTGCCCGGTGCACCTCCGGTCAGTGCAAAGTTCTGATCAAAAAGTTTAAATGAATTTGTAAGAGTAAGGAATGAGCATATTGTTATTGACGGCATAAGAAGAGGTATAGTGACTCTGCCGAGTGTCTGAAATGCGTTTGCCCCATCGATACGTGCAGCTTCAAGAACATCACCTGGGAGATTCTGAATCCCGGCAATATAAATTATCATCATATATCCTATCATCTGCCAGTTCATTAATATAACGAGTCCCCAAAAACCGTATTTTGCGTCAAATGTTATGTCAACACCGAATTTTATAAGAACACCATTAATAATTAATTGCCATATATACCCCAATACTATTCCGCCTATAAGATTAGGCATGAAGAAAATTGTTCTGAATATATTTGTGCCTTTTATTTTTTTAGTAAGAAGCAATGCGAGCAGAAATGCAAGCACGTTAATAGAGATTACTGAAACTATAGTAAATCTTATGGTAAACCATAAAGCGTTTATAAAATCACGGCTTTCGGTAAAGATTTTAGTATAGTTTGAAAAGCCTACCCACCGGGCATCCGAAACAGTTGTAAATTCTGTGAAGGATAGATAAACCCCCATAATAAACGGAATAATAAAGGCAATTGTAAAGGCTGCAAAAGTGGGAAGTGCAAAAAAGGCAAAATACTTTCTTAAAGTTTTTTGCATAAGTTTATCTCCTGGAAATTTGATTTTTTGTCATACCTGAAAGTAATTATTTTTTTATCTTTAAATTTTAGCTTTCAGATTTCCATTTATCAACAACTATTGTTTTTACTTCATCCCATGACTTTTTACCTTGTGCATACTGTAGGAGAGCTGCACCGAATTCATCTTTGAAATTCTGGCTAGGGAAAACTGTGAAATTCCACGGAATATTTGAAATTTTATCATTTTCCATCCATCTTGCTACTTCTCTTGCAAGAGGGTCACTTGGCTTTTCGTCATCATTAAATGTGTCAAATGGTGCAATAAATCCTAGCTTATTTACAACATATTCTTTGCCTTTTTCACTTGAGAACAGCCAGTAAAGAAAATCTTCGGCAAGTTTTTGCTTTTCAACTGAAACCTGAGAATTTACACAGAAGAAATTTTCTGTACCTATAGCAATACCTTGCTTTTCTTCGCCGCTCATTCCTGTATATACAGGCAGAAAACCAATATTCTCTTCATTTACTGTATTTCCTGAAACATCACTTATCTGTCCCCATGCCCAGTTTCCGTTCTGAACCATTGCACATTGTCCAAGAGCAAATTCTGCCATAGAATCCGCTACCTGCTTTGTACCGAGAAGCTTTGGTTCAACAGTTGAATTATTTATATACAGATCAAAAATGTTTTTATATTCATTGCTTTTGCTGAACTGAATTTCTTTTGTCTGATCGCTTGAGAGATCTATATTATTCTCCTGGAATTCATAATAGAGAGGTATATTTGCAAGGTGAGTCTGCCATCTCCAGTCTTCACCGGACTTTAGTGATGTTGCGGCAAATACGCCGTTAATTTCAAGAGCTTCTTTGTTTGCTGTCATATCTTCAACAACTGCTTTGAGCTTTTCAAAATTATCAATTTTATCTATTGAATCAATATCGGTCTTTTTGTTCCCAAGCTGGAAATACTTATCCATAATGCTCTTGTTGTAGATAATGCCGTATCCTTCAACAACGTACGGGATTCCGTATACGCCGTCACCGGATTTAATAGCAAGAGCTTTATCAGCCAGATGCTTATAAATTTCTGTATTTGATAAGTCTGCACAGTAATTTTTCCAGCTGGCATATCCTTTAGGACCATTTATCTGAAAAATAGTCGGTGCGTCAGCTTTTGCAATTTCAGATTTGAGTGTTTGCTCATAAGTTCCTGAAGCTGCAGTTACTACATTGAGTTTTACTCCTGTTTCTTCACTGTATGTCTTTGCAATATCTTCATAAACATCAGCAATTTCAGGTTTGAAATTGAGGTAGTAAATACTCTGATCCTTGCTTCCAGAAGCAGAATTTGCAGTCTTGCTGTCTTCACTGCCAGAACTTGTTGAATTTGAACCTAATCCGCAGCTTGCAAATGAAATACCTAATGCAAGTGTCGTTAAAAGTAAAATAATTTTTTTCATAAAAGCCTCCTGTTTACAGTTAAATTGATATATATGTTTCCAGAAAATATTTTGCACAGATTTTCATGAATATTTCATAGATATTGAACAGTAAATATTGGTAATTGAAAAAAACAGGGCTTATTTAGCATAATATCTTGTAATTTGTTGAAATATGTGTTATACCGAAAAAGTAAAATTTTTTAACATCTATACCAATAACAAATAAAATTTATTAAGAGGGTTTTAGTATGAATGTGATTATTCAAAGACTTAGAAATTGAGGATGTGATACAGAAGGAACACTTAGAAAAATGGATGATAATTTTCTATCGATGACCATAAAAAGAAATTTTTAAAAAAACTGCAATAATTTTATTTTATTGCAGCTTTTTTGTATCATAAAAAGTATTAATAATAAAACCAAAAATCTTTATTATATCAGGAGGCTTTTCTATGAAAAAAATAATATCGCTTATAAGTTCGTTTGTACTGATAACTTCATTATCAGTATGCCCAGTTTGTGCCGAAAATACCGGGGAGCAGCAACAGGGTGGTGTATACCTGGAGTGTGATACAAATGGTGATGCAATAGTATCAGCTGCTGATATGGCATCACTTTTAGGATATCTTATCGGAAAAGACGCCGTGATAAAAAATGGTGATGTAAACGGTGATGGCAAAATTAATGTGATGGATCTTATTTTATTAAAGAAATATATGCTTAATGACGGGCAGGAAGGTACTGAAGAGATACAGATACCTGTAGTAAGCTCAGAAATAATCAACATAGAAGAGTTTGGAGAAAATGTCAGTAAAACAAAGCAACCCCAGGGAGATGAGAGCAAAGCTGTTTTTATTCAATCGTATGATGAGATGAAGACATTTATTGATGAAATAAAGTGTGAGGATTCTGTACGTGATTCGATCAATAAAACTTACAACGAAGAATTTTTTGAAAACTATTCATTAGCAGCTGGAATTATTGAAAATAGAAAGTTCGATGTTATTTTTAAAACAGCTGTAATCAGAGAAGATACTTTGTTTCTGAATTTTTCCGGGTATAATGGCAGGTATTGTTATGAAGAACCATCAACGTGCGTATTTGTAGTGTTTGACAAAAAAGAAACTCAGAATAAAAAAGTAGGCAATACTGTTTTCAATAATGAAGTTAAGAGTACTGATAGTCTTAATATTGATACTCAGAAAAATATTTTATGGAGCCATAATGAAGAATACAAAATTATTGAGTCAAATAAAGAATTTGCGGAATTTATGCATTCAGATGAAATAATCGATTATTCTTCCGGAATACCAGAGTTGATATCAGAATATGATGATGAGTTTTTCGTAAAAAACAAACTAATTGTAATTACTTCAGATGGAACTTATTCATATGCTTCCGGAGAATATGATGACAATATCTTATTTGTCACTATGTCAACAGGAGGAAGATATGATTGTATTAATCTGATAACCTTACCAAGAGAAATAAGTGATGGCAGGCAGATAAGGGTTGATATCAGTGAGATGCCGAAGGCTGCAAAACCTGTAATATATCTGTATCCTGAAGAAGAAACAAAGGTATCTGTTTCTGTCAACTTAAACGGAGAATTTACTTGTGTATATCCTGAGTTTACAGATAGGGAGACAAGTACATGGACGGTAACAGCAAAACCGGATGGAACACTTTATACGGAAGATGGTTCAGAATACAGCTACTTGTTCTGGGAAGGAACAGAAGATGCATACTGGGATATGTCAGAGGGCTTTGTTGTAAAGGGCTGCGAAACAATGAAATTCTTAAAAGAGCAGCTCCCGAAAATGGGCCTTACACCAAAGGAATACAATGACTTTATAGTATACTGGCTGCCGGAGATGCAGTACAATGAATATAATTATATAACATTCCAGACAGACAGATATACAGATGGTGCGGTTCTTTCGGTTACACCAGAAGCCGATAGCGTACTCAGAGTATTTATGGCTTATGAACCCGTAAATGCAGAGAAGGCAGAATATTTAAAAAATACAACAACAGAACCTGAATTTGAAAAGTTTGAAAGAAAAGGATTTACAGTTGTTGAGTGGGGCGGAACAAAGATAAATAGATAGTAGTATGATATCCGTATTAATGCGGATAGTTTAAAACAACTTTTGACTAATAAATTAAATAACATCCCTCAGGCGTTATACAGCTTTCATTAAGCGGTATAACGCCTGTTGGTTTTTGTTTATGGTGAAGATTGACTCATTTATAAAACTATGATAAAATTAATAATTACAAGAATATGATCTTAAATGTGTATTGCTTATTAATATCTGTTTTTTATCAGATTAACATATGCATTAAAAAGTGAGATGAACATAATTGCAGATAAATAGATTATTTGGAATAATATACATACTGCTTGAAAAAAAGACAGTAACGGCAGCAGAGCTTTCAAAAAAATTTGAAGTATCGGTAAGAACTATTTACCGTGATATAGAAACATTATCACAGTCAGGTATTCCTGTATACATGAGCAAGGGTAAGGGCGGAGGAATTTCTCTGATATCTGATTTTATACTTAACAAAGCTGTTCTTACAGAGCAGGAAAAGGAGGATATTTTATCTTCACTCAAAGCCGTAAATGCAGTAAACTTTACAAGAGGCCATAATACATTAGAAAAGCTTGACAGTATGCTCGGAAGCAGCGGGAGTGACTGGATAGAAGTCAATTTCTCGTCGTGGGGAAATTATCTGAATGAATCTGAAAATTTCTCAGAATTAAAAAAAGCAATACTCCAGAAACGCTCTGTAAAATTTGTTTATGAAAGTGTAAAATCCGAAAATACAAACCGCGATGTTCTGCCGCTGAAGCTTGTGTTCAAAGGGTCAGCATGGTATCTTTACGGATTTTGCAGAAAGAGGAATGATTATCGTTTTTTTAAATTGAGGCGGATAAGTAATCTTAAGATAACTGATGAAATATTCAGCATGTCCTCACCTGAAATCAACTTTAACGAATCTGAAATATTTAAAGGTGAGTCTGTAAATGTAAAACTTGAGATTTCTTCAAAAATGGCGTTTCGTGTCTATGATGAAATGTCGGATTTCAGCATTATGAAAAACGGAGATTTTCTCTGCAACGTCGATATGCCGGATAATGACACTATGTGCAGATATATTATTTCCTTCGGTGAATACTGCAAGGTAATTGAACCGGAAAGCTTACGCAATGAGGTAAAACAAAAAATTCAGGATATGCTGAAAAATTATTTATAATATGACATACAGGTGTCATATTATATCTGTTATACTATGTTCATAATAAAAAAAGAAAGAGGTAATCACATTATGAACTATGAAATTGTAACACTTGAGGAAAAGCTTATCGCAGGATTAACAGCAAGAACAGGAAACAATGATCCGGACTGTACAAAGATAATAGGAGGACTATGGCAGAAATTTATGGGCGATAATATTTCCCAAAACATGAAGAACAAGGTGTCACAGTATCCTGTAGGACTTTATTCTGATTATGATGAGACTTCATATGACGTTACTGTAGGCACGGCAGTTTCTGAAAACGGAAATCCGGAGCTTTCAACAAAAGTTATTCCGTCCGGAAAATATGCTAAATTTTCAATAAAGGGCGACGTTGTAAAGGATGTAGCAGATGCATGGAATGAGATCTGGAAAATGCCCCTTGAAAGAAGTTTTATAGCTGATTTTGAAGAGTATATCAGTAATAATAACGGAGTAGCAGACGTTAATATTTATGTTGCTTTGAAGTAACCGGAGTCCGGCTTCCTTTGGAATCTGACGGGATTTTCCGGTTGTTATATACCGTCTGATATCACATATGATAGGGTGTAAAAACGGACAACAAAACAATGCATAAAAAGTCGTGTAAATTTATCTTCTGTATGTTATCATATAACTACAGACAAGGGGAGGATAAAAAAAGTGAACTGGATAGATGGTATATGTGAAGCTCTCGATTATATCGAGGATAATCTGACAGAGGATATAACAATTGAGGAAATAGCAAAGCGTGCGTGTGTATCCAGCTTCTATTTTCAGAAAGCATTCAGTATGCTGTGTGGTTTTACGGTAGGTGAATACATACGCAGCCGTCGTCTGGCTCTTGCTGGCAGTGAGCTTGCGGCAACCGATATAAAGGTTATAGATCTTGCGGTAAAATATTGTTATGATTCTCCGGACAGTTTTACAAGGGCATTTACCAGATTTCACGGTGTTACTCCGTCTGCAGTTCGTAAAAACGGTGCAATGATAAAATCATATGCTCCGCTTAAATTAAATTTTACATTAGAGGGTGGATTTATTATGGATTATAAAATTGTTGAAAAAGAAGCTTTTACTGTTGTCGGTGTGTCAAAAGATTTTAAGAATGAAACAGCTATGGCTGAAATTCCGGGGTTCTGGACAGAACACTGCAAATCAGATAAGTCAAAGTCTGTTTGCGGAATGTACGGCATATGCATAGATGATGGCAGTGTGCCTGACGGATTTGAATATGTTATTGCTGATAACTATATTCCATGGAATGACATTCCGGAAGGAATCAAAGCATATAGCATTCCTAAAAATACATGGGCGGTTTTCCCTTGCAAAGGTCCTATGCCTCATTCACTTCAGAGTGTGAATAAAAAAATTTTCTCCGAATGGCTTCCTAACTGCAAGGAGTATGAGATTGCAGGAGGATACAACATTGAAATGTATACGCCATGCAGTGATTATCCAAAGGGAAACCTTGACGAAAATTATTACAGTGAAATCTGGATTCCTGTAAAAAAGAAATAGCATAAAAACAAATGTGTAAATAAAAGATAAATACCAATCCCCGCAGTTTATCAGAAATGAGGCTGCGGGGGTTTTATTTTTTAATGATAAATCCTAGGCGTCGAAAAATTTAAAAACATTTGAAAACTATAAAAATATATGGTATAATAAATAAAACTTTATACATATTTAATAAAAAAGGGAGTTGGATATTATGATTACGAATTTTGGCGACAATATTAAAAAGGTAATACTTATTGGCATAGGTGCAATGGCATCAACAGCAGAAAAATCAAAGGAAATAGTAGATGATCTTGTAAGAAAAGGTGAGATTACCGCACAGCAGGGCAAAACACTCAATGAGGAATTAAAGCATAAAATCAAAGAAAACGTTGAAACAATTAAAGAAAACGTTTCAAGTGCCATAGCTCCTGAAAAGAAGGAAAAGAAAGAAGAGGAAATCAATGACGTAATATCAAAGCTCGACAGTATGAGTGCAGACGAGCTTGCGGCAGTAAAGGCAAAGCTTGATGAAATAGAAAAAGGCTCTACGGAGTCTCAGAAGTAATGAAGTCGGCATCTGAAAATCCTAACCGTCTGCAGGAAATATATTCGGTCTTAAAAAAACGTGAAATAGTCAAAGGGCTTACACCGGAAAAGCTAAGGCTTATCCTGGAGGATTTCGGTCCTACCTTTGTAAAGCTCGGACAAATAATGTCAATGAGAAATGATATTCTGCCGGCAAAATACTGTCATGAACTTGAAAAGCTTCGTGCAGATGTAAATCCGCTGCCCGCAGAAGAAATAAAATCTGTTATAGAGGAAGAGTACGGACAGCCTGTCAGTGAAGTGTTTGAAACATTTGACGATAAGCCCCTTGGTTCGGCCTCTATTGCTCAGGTACATGCAGCGGTGTTAAAGGATGGAAGAAAAATAGTAGTAAAGGTTCAGCGTCCTCATATACGGGACATAATGTCAAAGGATTTTGCACTGCTCAGAAAAGCGTCAGCAGCACTGAGGCTTATACCTGTCGGAGAAACTGTAGATTTCAATATGGTTCTTGATGAGCTGTGGACTGTATCTCAGCAGGAAATGGATTTTCTTGCGGAGGCACGTCATGCAGAGGAATTTTACGAGCTTAACAAGGACGTTAAGTTTGCAACTTGTCCGGTTATAGAATTGGCACTTACAACCTCAAAGGTTCTTGTTATGGAGTACATTGAAGGACTTGCAGTTGACGATATAAAGAAACTTGAGGAAAACGGATATGACCGCAATGAAATAGGTACAAAGCTTGTAGATAATTATATAAAGCAGGTAATCGACGACGGATTTTTTCACGCTGATCCTCATCCCGGAAATATTCGCATACGTGACGGAAAAATAGTCTGGATTGATATGGGTATGATGGGCAGGCTGTCACACAGGGATAAGGGCCTTATAAAATGTGCAATCAAAGCAGTTGTCCAGAATGATGTAAATGAGCTTAAAAGCGTTGTACTCCAGATGGGTATTTACAATACAGAAATCAATCATATAAAGCTTTATTCTGATATAGACGGATTTCTTGAAAAATACAGTTCTGTAGAAATGGGAGAGCTTAATATGGGATCAGTGCTTGAGGAGCTGTTTTCAGTTGCTTCATCACATCACATTTCAATGCCAAAGGGAGTATCTATTCTCGGACGTGGAATGCTCACTCTTGAGGGAGTTGTAAGTAGGTTAAGTCCTGATGTAAACATTGTAAATATTGCTTCTGTACGTATAATAGATGATATGAAGCGGGATTTCAATGTAAAAAAAGAAGTCATAACGGGTGCACAGAAAATGTATTCATCAGGCAATAAAGCTATGGATATACCAGCTTTGGCAGCAGACCTGATGAGGAGTACTATCAAAGGTCAGACAAAGGTAAATCTTGACCTAACAGGCTCAAGAGAGCCACTTGAAAAAATAGATATAATGGTTACAAAGCTTGTGGTTTCTATTCTTGCAGCATCACTTCTGCTTGGGTCAAGTGTAATATGTACGACTGATATGACGCCAAGGACATTCAGTATTCCAACTCTTGGCTTTTTCGGATATGTTGTTGCACTGGTATTAAGTATATGGCTTATACTTACTTCCAAGAGGAAGAAAAGAAAAAAAAGAAAGTGAAAAATACGGTGTGCTGTCATTTTTTTATGGCAGTACACCATATTTTTTATTTATTATGAGTTATAATCCTTAAATATTATATTTAAAATAAGTACAATAAGTTATTGAAAATTAATTATTAATAGTATATAATAATTAATTGAAGTAAAAAAATAATTAATAAAATATGCATATAAGTGTAATATTGAAACTGAATATAGAAAAATATTAGAAAAGAATACCAGATGTGATCCGGAAAGCAGTGTTTTTGTTTATAACTCGCCAATATGTCCTCCGTCTCTAAGACGGCGGGGACATATTCACATTCAGCAGAAATCAAGCTTTATATTGAATGTGAATGTGCAGCTATACTGCAAATTGTCACGTTAAAAAAAGGGTAAGCGCTTATCCGGATACTTTTATAAATGAGACGGAGGTGTTAAGTAAAACAATGATTTAACTATTGTTGTATAATAACAGCAGGGACAGAAAATATTATTTTTTAAAAGGGAGCTAAGATTTATGACAAAAACAAGAACAAGAACAAGCACAATGTCTGTAGTTGTTGCCTTTATGCTCATGATTTCATTTTGTCTGTCATTCCCGGCCAAGGATCAGTCTGCGGTAAATGCCGCTGCTGCAAACTATAAGTTTGACTTCGGAGGAAATGGTACAGCAAATGGCTATATCGGAGTTTCAGCTTCGGACGGATATGACAGTGGGAAGGGATATGGCTTTAATCAGACATACAATGTGGCAAATTCGGCTGCTGCCGGAAGCGGAGCGTTAAGTGATTCGGTTGTATTTAAAAGCACAGACAGATCAAATACATTTAAGGTTGATCTTACACCGGGACTCTATAAAATTGCTGTATATCTTGGAAATACAACAAGAGCAAGTGTAGTTGCAGAGGATGTTCTTCAGCTTATTAATCTGACCGGAAATAATGCTGTGGATACGTTTACAATTCCGGTTACTGACGGACAGCTGAGCCTTATGGTAACAGAGGGAAAGGCCGGAACAGTATTTTCACTAAGCGCACTTGAAATTGAAAAAATATCTGATGATATTACTACTCAGCCGACTATATGGATATGCGGAGATTCTACTGTATGTAACTATTATCCCAAGGATACAGCAGTAAGGGTAGGATGGGCACAGATGCTTGACGAATATGTAAGCAAGGATTTTATGATAAGAAACCTTGCAGCCAGCGGACAGTTTGCGGCCGGATTTGTAAGTGCCGGACAGTTTGAACCAGTACTCAAGTACGGGAAAAAGGGAGATTATTATATAATTTCCATAGGCATAAATGATAAAAATTATTCAGATGAAGAAGAGTATTATAATGTAGTTACTGACATGACAAAAAAGGCAAAGGAAAAAGGCATGACGGTAATACTGGTAAAACAGCAGGGAAGAGCTGATGATATATCAAGACCAACGCTTCTTACAGGAAGATGGTTCGGTTCACAGCTTGATACCATAGGAAAAGAGCAGAATGTTCAGGTTCTTGATCTTTTTAACCTTGCTCAGAACTACTTTCTGTCTATAGGACAGGATAAGACAAACGAACTTTATGATTCGGGTGATACGCTTCACTTTAACAGGAGCGGTGCAAAGGTTCTTGCAAAGCTTGTGAGTGAAAATGTTGATTTCAGAACCGGCAGTGACACACCGACAGTTCCGGTTGAGCCAACGGAGCCTGAAAAACCTGACACAGTAACTGTTGAATACATAAAGGGTGATATGGATAATGATGAATCTATAACTGTCGTTGATCTGATAATACTTAAAAATATGATAATAACAGGTGAAATATCATCACACGATATATTATCAGCTGATATTGACGAAAATGGCATTGCAGATATTCATGATATAACAGAGCTTATTAAATATCTTTACGGGATAGATTCGTCTGTTACAGGACAGAAGCTTACAGCGGAGACAGAAGAAAGTATTACGGGTGATAAAAATATTTATCCGGCTATAAATGCCACATTGTACAATGCTTTTGGGGAAACGATAAATGCCGGATACAAGTGCAGTGAATATGTAAATTTCAACAATGAAACAGGAAGCTATGCTGAGTGGAACACGAATGTGTTGAAAACAGGTAATTATCTTGTTTCATTCAGAATTGCAAACGGAAGTGAATCTGACAGAAATATGAAAATTGAAGTAAACAATAATCACGATAATTATTGGGTTCAGCCGTTTCTTACAACAGGTGCATGGACAACATGGGAAATCAGAGGAATCGTTCTGCCTCTTACAGCTGGCACAAATATTATAAGAGCTACTTCATTCATGACAGATGGTGGTCCTAATATTGACTACATAAAGCTTGAGCCTACTGACGAACCGGTTGCTGAAATTTATCAGCCGGAAAGTACAGATCCTGTTGTTCCTTCAGAAAATCCTGTTATTTATATTGCAGGGGATTCAACGGCACAGAGCTATAAACCGAGCTATGCACCGCAGCAGGGATGGGGATACTATCTCGGAAACTATTTTACTTCAAATGTAACAGTATCAAATCAGGCTATAGCCGGAAGAAGCTCAAAGAGTTTTTATGATAACGGAAGACTTGATACTATTCTTGGTACAATAAAAAAAGGCGATTATCTGCTTATACAGTTCGGAATAAATGATGCAGCATCCACTAAGCCTGAACGATATGCACCGGTATGCGGTTCGGCGGAAAATCCTGCACAGGGATCATTTGAATATTATATTGCAAAATATATTGAGGGTGCATCTGCAAAGGGTGCTACACCGGTTCTTGTAACAAATACTCTCGGACTGAAGGCATATTCAGGGGGAAAATTTGTAGGCAGCTATGAAAATTACTGCAATGCAATGAAGAATATGGCTTCAAAGTATAGAATACCATGTATTGATCTTAACAGTATTATGGTGGATCATTATAATTCAATAGGATATGATGCTGCCAGAATGTATCATCTGTACGGAGTTGTCAGCGGTTCAACGGATATGACGCATTTCAGTGAAAGCGGTGCTGATAAGGTTGCAGGTCTTGTAGCAGGAGCTATAAAAAAACTTAATATTGATATTTCTGCTTATTTAAGATAGTAAAATATATGGTTTTACTATTTTTGATGTGTGCAATAAGAAAAGATATGCTCAGACGAATTTTTTAAAATTACAGGAGAGTGAAGTATGAAAATAATAAAAAAGAAGATGTCGGTGGCCTTGTCTGCATTAATGTGCTTTAATCTTTGCTATGGCGTAAACGTTATGGGAAATGATAATGATGATGTGAATGTAAAATATTATGGAGATATTGATGGAAACGGAGTAGTTGAGATAAACGATCTTACAAAATTCTCAATGTATCTGCTTGGAGACTACAATATGCCTGATAAAGTCATACCAATAATGGATTTTAACACAAACGGTATGGCAGATCTGGCAGATATGGCTTCACTTAAGCAGTATATAATGAAAGAAGATATTTATCCTATAGGTGAGGTCTATGTGACTGAACAACCGCCTGTCACAACTACTCCGTCAACGGAAGTTACGACCGGGACAACAACCCAGATTACATTACCGCTTGTTACAACACAGACAACGCCTCAGACTACAGAGATCACAACACCGGATACTACAGTGGAGACAACAATCCAGACCACACAGAAACCTCAGAATACAGTTTATTATGCATGTGATGCGGATGTATATAATGGTATAACAGAAACCATAAATCCAGGATTTACAGGTCAGTCCTATGTAAATTATAATAATGAAATGGGAAGTTCAGTAACATGGAATGTAAATGTTCCTTCAGACGGATATTATAAAATGACAGTCAGATATGCAAACGGAACGGAGGTAAACAGGCCTCTGGGCATTTTTGTAAATAACAACAACGGTTTCAGCACGATGAATTTTGCAGGCACATCAGCATGGACAGAGTGGAAGGAAAATGACATATTTATTTCACTGAATTCCGGCAGCAATATGATAAAAGCAGAGGCTATCACACAAAACGGTGGCCCGAATGTTGACTATATAAAACTCGAGGTAACAGGACAGCAGCCGGCAGAAACGCAGCCGCCTGCAAAGGATTACCCTTCAGATCCCCAGGGAAATAAGCAGGAAAGACAGGTGGAATATCTTGACAGAGGACTCATAGCAACAAAGACAGGTTCAGGTATGCTTGTAAGCTGGAGACTGCTCGGTACGGACAGGGAAAGTACATCTTTCAAGCTTTATAAGGATGGTACACTCATCTATACTGCTGATCAGAACAAAGCAACAACTTATCTTGATAAGAGCGGCAATACAGGTTCAAAGTATACTCTTCTGACATATCAGGGAACAGAAAAAACAGAATCTTCTGACCTTGCAGCTGTCTTAGGTAACGGATATATGGATATACCTATGGAAAAACCGGGAAATGATTATACGGCAAGCGACTGCAGTGTTGGAGATGTTGACGGAGATGGTCAGTATGAAATATTTGTAAAATGGGATCCGGCTGATGCAAAGGACAATGCACAGGATGGTGTAACAGGAAATGTGTTTATTGACTGCTATACGCTGCAGGGGAAGAAACTGTGGAGAATCGATCTGGGAAGAAACATCCGTGCAGGGGCACATTATACGCAGTACATGGTATACGATTTTGACGGAGACGGAAAATCTGAAATGATATGCAAAACAGCTGACGGAACAGTTGACGGTACAGGGAAAGCTATTACTGAAAATGCTGAAAGTTATGTAAATCAATCAGGATATATTCTTGACGGAAATGAATATCTGACGGTATTTAATGGTCAGACCGGAGCAGAAATGAGTACAATCAGTTATAATCCGCCAAGAGGTACAGTCAGCAGCTGGGGTGACAAATACGGAAACCGTTGTGACAGATTCCTCGCAGGTGTTGCATATTTTGATGGAAAAACACCGAGTGTTGTAATGTGCAGGGGATATTATACAAGGGCTGTACTTGTGGCATATGACTGGGATGGCAGCTCTCTTGAACAGAGATGGATATTTGACAGTACCGACGGAGGAACAGACAGCAAGGGAAATCCAAATTCAGATTACAGTGGTCAGGGTACTCATAATCTGAGTGTTGCAGATGTAGATAATGATGGATTTGATGAAATAATTTACGGTTCATGCTGTATTGACCATAACGGAAAAGGACTTTATTCTACGAAACTCAACCACGGTGATGCTCTTCATGTAGGAGATTTTATTCCGGACAGACCGGGTCTTGAAGTATGGCAATGTCATGAAACAAGTCCGTATGGATGTACACTCAGAGATGCTGCAACCGGAAATATAATATTCAGATATACAGCAGATAAGGATACGGGAAGATGTGCAGCCGCAAATATTCTTGCAGGAAACAATACAGCTGAATTCTGGGGTTCAAGAGGAGCGGGTGTGTATGACGGTGCAGGAAATGTTGTAGGTTCCCAGAACGGTGTTGCACAAAATTTCCTTATTTACTGGGACGGTGATCTTGAATCAGAGCTTCTTGACGGAACGACAATATGCAAATATAACGGAAATGGTGTTGATACTCTTCTTTCGGATTCAGGAGTAGCTGCATGTAACGGCACCAAAAATACACCTAATCTTTCAGCTGATATATTCGGAGACTGGCGTGAAGAACTTATTGTACACACAACTGACAGTTCAGCACTGAGAATCTATTCCACAACATATACGACAGATCTGAGAATGTTTACATTAATGCATGATACTCAGTACAGAACAGCTATTGCTTGGCAGAATACCGCATATAATCAGCCTCCGCATGCAAGCTTCTTTCTGGGAACAGGCTTTAAACTGCCGTCATTCCCGTTTGTTTATCAGGCCAATAAATAAAAAATAAAAAAAAGATGATTTTATAGATTATTTATGTATTTATTAAATAAATCAGACTATAATATTATTGCATTCATTTGCTTATAAAATTAACTGAAAGGTCTGATATACTATGTATGTTATGCCATTGATAAAGGGTGTAGCTGCAGGTGCAGCTGTCGGAACAGTCTATTACGTCGTTTCAAAGTCTTCAAAAAGGCAGCGTAATTCACTCCGAAAAAATACAGGAAGAGCTGTAAAATCGTTTGTAACAGTGCTTAGCGACATTTCTGATATGATGTAAATATGAAAACTCCGTATTTTTTATTAGAAAATATGGAGTTTTTTATTTGGTATGTATTGAATAATTTTTAAAAATATGATATAATTAATCTGCGACTATATTATTTACCGCAATAAATATTTGGAGGGGTTTGTTATGGAGGAGAATAAAATAAATTTAGAGAAAAATGAAGAAAATAATCAGGAACAAGATATAAAAGAAGGATTAAACTCAGAAATAAAGGTAAATGAGGAAACACAGACGGTGCAGAGCCCGTCAGCTGATCCTGCTGAAGTATCTCAGGATATATCAAAGAAAAATAAAAAAACAGGCAGTATAGCAATAATTGCAGCAGCAGTTGTTATTCTTATTGTTGCTGGTTCAGTTGCAAACTCAGGTGCTTATAAAAAACCTATAAAAAATTATTATGAAGCAATTGAAAAACAGGACATCAAAAAGTATAAAAAAGCTATGGGGAAGACTGTTGTATCAGCAGTAGAAGAATTATGTAAGGATACAGGAGGCGACAAAGACGATGTTGATGAATTTTTTGAGGCATTTATTGAACCGGAGTATGATAATCTTGTAGATGAGTATGGTGAAAAACTAAAAATCAGCTATAAGATCGCTGACAAGGAAAAGATTGATAAGGATGACCTCAAAGAACTCGAAGATGAATTTAAGGATACTTATGACGAAAAGGTGAAAGTGTCAAAGGGTTATGAAATAGAATTAGAGGTTACATATAAGGGTAAGGATGACAAGGGAACAAAGGATGAAAAGTTAGAAGTCCTTAAATTAAACGGCGAATGGATAGCAGTTGCTGATTAGGCATTTTTAACATAGTGTATAACAAGGAGGATTTATTTTGGAAGATAATAAGATCGATCTGACAAAGGAAATGGGTCAGGGCAATCAGAATGACATTAAACAGGAGGTACACGTGGAGTCTGTAATACCTGAAGAAGTACATCCGGCTGGAAATTCGGTATCTTCATCAGCTCCGACAGCACCGGATGAAAATTCAGCAGCTAAGAAAAATAAAAAAATCGGGACAATTGCAATAATCGCAGCAGCTGCGGTTGTTCTTATAGGAGGAGTGGCAATCGCTTCTGCAAATACCTATAAAGCACCGATTGAAAATTATTTTGAGGCTATTGAAAAGGAAAACGGAAAAAAACTGCAAAAAGCTTTTGGTAAAGCTGTTGTGTCAGCTATGGATGATTATCTTGAAGAAGAAGATTATTATGATGACGGAAGATATGACGATATAGATGAACTATTTGAAGGAATGGCAGAATCTCTTAACAAAGGATGCCAGGATAAACATGGTAAAAATCTAAAAATAAGTTATAAGATTACTGATAAGGATAAGCTTGATAAGGGTGATTTAAAGGATTATAGAGATTCATTAAAGGATTCTTTTGATAAGAAGCTGAAGGTAACCAAGGGATATGAAGTTGATTTAAAGGTTACATATAAGGATAAAGATGATAAGGATACAGGAAAAATGAAACTTGATGTTCTTAAGGTAAACGGAAAATGGATGGTTGCTAGTGAAGATGCCTTGATGTATACGTCTTTATATTCATATTTCTAATATTTAAGGTGATAAATTACAAAAACACGTCTGATGCAATTTTAATTTTGCATCAGACGTGTTTTTTAGTGCCTGTTTTCAAGGTGATTTTTAAGATACTGACCGGTGTAGGAGCGTTCACACATCATTATTTCTTCCGGTGTTCCTTTTGCAATAATTTCGCCGCCCTTGTCGCCGCCCTCAGGTCCTATGTCTATAATATAGTCAGATACCTTAATAAGTCCAAGGTTATGCTCTATTATAAGAACAGTGTTTCCGCTGTCAACAAGAGTCTGAAGAACGTCAATGAGCTTATGGATATCAGCATTGTGAAGTCCGGTCGTAGGTTCATCAAGAATATATATGGTCTTTCCGGTTGAACGTTTTGAAAGTTCGGTCGCAAGTTTTACACGCTGTGCTTCTCCGCCGGAAAGTGTTGTTGCGGGCTGACCAATTTTTATATACCCAAGACCTACCTGCTGAAGTGTTTTTAACTTTCTTGATATTTTCGGTATGTTTTCAAAGAATGTAACACCCTCATCAACTGTCATTTCGAGAACGTCATATATTGACTTGTCCTTATACTTTACTTCAAGTGTTTCACGATTGTATCGTTTTCCTTTGCAGACATCACACGGAACATAGACATCAGGCAGAAAATGCATTTCTATTTTTATTATTCCGTCACCTTCACATGCTTCGCATCTGCCGCCTTTTATATTGAATGAAAATCTTCCTGATGTATAGCCTTTAAGCTTTGAATAATTTGTCTGTGCAAATAATTCTCTTATATCGTTAAATACACCTGTGTAAGTGGCAGGATTTGAACGTGGTGTTCTTCCGATAGGTGACTGGTCGATATCAATTACTTTATCAAGATATTCTATGCCTGTCATTTCGCTGAATTTGCCGCATGGAAATTTTGCGCGGTTTAACTGTGCAGCAAGATGCTTGTATATTATTTCATTTACCAGAGATGATTTGCCTGAACCTGAAACACCGGTTACGCATACAAATTCACCGAGTGGTATATCAACGTCAATATTTTTAAGATTGTTTTCCGCTGCACCTTTTATTGAAAGAACTTTTCCGTTTCCTGTTCTTCTCTTTTCAGGTACAGGTATAAATTTTTTGCCACTGAGATATTGTCCGGTAAGTGATCTGTCGCATGCAAGTATATCATCTATTGTACCGCAGCAGACTATTTCACCGCCGTTTACACCTGCCCCCGGTCCTATGTCAACGATATAATCTGCCGCATACATAGTATCATCATCATGCTCAACGACAATAAGTGTATTTCCAAGGTCACGAAGACTTTTAAGTGTTGCAATAAGTTTGTCATTGTCACGCTGGTGTAGTCCTATACTTGGTTCATCAAGTATATACAGAACTCCGACAAGTGATGAGCCTATCTGTGTAGCAAGTCTTATACGCTGGCTTTCTCCGCCTGATAATGTTCCTGCAGATCTTGAAAGTGTAAGATATCCGAGTCCTACATTTTTTAAGAAAACAAGTCTGTCCTTTATTTCTTTGATGATCCTTTTACCAATCATCTGTTCACGTTCTGAAAGTTTGATGTTATTGAAAAAATCAAAAGCATCAGATATTGATTTTTCACATAATTCACTTATATTAAGTCCGCCTACAGTTACGGAGAGACTTTCTTTTTTCAGTCTCATTCCATGGCATTCCGGACATTTTTCGGATGTCATATATGAGATTATTTCTTCTTTTGAGACGTTGCTGTTTGTTTCACTGTAACGTCGTTCCAGATTATTTATTACACCTTCAAATGCAGATTTGTATGAGCTTCCGCCATATTCAGTAGAACGTGAGAGCTTAAGTGCCCTGTCACCGGTGCCATACAGAAAAATATTCAGCTGCTCTTCTGAAAGCTTGTTTACAGGTACGTCTAAAGGAATATTGTATTCCTTTGAAATAGCAGTATAGTACATCATTGCTATGGAATTAGGTTCAAGTGAATTCCAACCCGATGCCTGTATTGCACCTTGAAGAATGCTCAGATTTTTATCAGGTATAATAAGATCAGGATTTATTTTCATAAATATTCCGAGACCCGTACATTTTTCACATGCTCCGAAAGGATTATTAAATGAGAACATCCTCGGTGCTAATTCCTCAATAGATATGTCATGGTCAGGACATGCATAGTTAAGAGAAAATGTTGTCTCCTTTGCACCGTTGATATCGACTGTAATAAGTCCTCCGGAAAGTGAGCTTACCGTTTCTATACTGTCTGTCATTCTGGATTCAATATTTTCTTTTATTACAAGACGGTCAACAACAATTTCAATAGTATGTTTTTTATTTTTTTCAAGAGATATTTCTTCTGAAAGGTCGTACATTATTCCGTCTGCACGGACACGGACATATCCTGAACGGCGTGCACTTTCAAGCTCTTTTAAATGAGAACCCTTACGTCCTCTGATGATAGGTGCCATAAGTTGAATTTTTGTACCCTTTTCAAGCTTCATAAGCTTATCTACTATCTGATCTATGGTCTGCTGCTTTATTTCCTTATGACAGACAGGGCAGTGAGGAATACCGGCCCTTGCATATAAAAGACGAAGATAATCATATATTTCAGTAACAGTACCAACTGTAGAACGAGGATTTTTGGAGGTTGTCTTTTGATCTATGGAAATAGCAGGGGAAAGTCCCTCAATGCTGTCTACGTCAGGTTTGTTCATCTGGCCCAGAAATTGTCTTGCATATGACGAAAGACTTTCTACATATCTTCTCTGTCCGTCTGCATATATTGTATCAAATGCAAGTGAAGATTTACCTGATCCTGACAATCCTGTCATGACGATAAGCTTATCTCTTTCAAGCTCAATATCTATGTTTTTGAGGTTATGTTCTCTTGCACCCTTAATGATTATTTTGTTATTTATCAAAATTACAGGCTCTCCTTTAATTCTTTTATCTTGTCACGCAGAAATGCAGCATGTTCAAACTCGAGCATTTTTGCTGCTGTTTTCATTTCTTCGCTGAGCTTTGCTATCTTTTCGGCTTTTTCTTTTGCTGAAAGTTTCTTACCGTTTATATCCATAACTTTTGGCTTTGAACTGATTTCAATTACATCACGTATATCCTTTATAATTGTTTTAGGAGTTATGCCGTGCTCCTTGTTATGCTGCATCTGAATCTTACGTCGGCGTTCTGTTTCAGTTATGGCATTTTCCATTGAACGTGTTACGGAATCAGCGTACATTATTACCTTTCCTTCTACATTCCTTGCAGCTCTTCCTATTGTCTGGATAAGTGATGTTTCACTTCTGAGAAAACCTTCCTTATCAGCGTCAAGAATAGCAATAAGTGATACCTCAGGAAGGTCAAGCCCTTCTCTTAAAAGGTTTATTCCCACAAGCACATCAAATTCGCCTGTACGAAGATCATGTATTATCTCCATACGTTCTATCGTATCAATATCATGGTGCAGATAACGTACTTTTATTCCTGCATTTTCAAGATATGCGGTCAGATCCTCAGCCATCTTTTTTGTAAGTGTTGTAATAAGGACACGTTCTGACTTTGCTGTACGGATATTTATCTGTGAAATAATATCATCAATCTGTCCGGCAATAGGCTTTACAATAATTTCAGGATCAACAAGTCCTGTAGGACGTATTACCTGTTCAACAATCTGTGAAGAATTTTCTTTTTCAATCTGTCCCGGAGTTGCACTTACGTAAATGGCCTGCTTGATATGACTGTTGAATTCATCAAAATTCAAAGGTCTGTTATCAAAAGCACTCGGAAGTCTGAAACCATATTCAATAAGTGTATTTTTTCTGGCTCTGTCACCGGCATACATTCCTCTTACCTGTGGAAGAGTTACATGGCTTTCATCAACTATAAGAAGAAAATCTTCAGGGAAATAATCAAGCAATGTAAAAGGAGTGCTTCCATTAGGACGTCTTGAGAGAACACGTGAATAGTTTTCAACTCCGCTGCAGAAACCGACCTCAGTGAGCATTTCCATATCATAATGTGTACGTTCGGCTATTCTCTGTGCTTCAATAAGTTTATGATTTTCATTAAAATACTCTATTCTCTCTGCAAGTTCTTCGTCAATATCCTTTATTGCATCACTCAGTTTATTACGTGATACGACATGGTGAGATGCAGGGAAAAATGCAACATGTGAAAGCTCAGAAATAATTTCTCCTGTGAGATAATTTATTTCACATATGCGGTCAATCTCATCACCGAAAAATTCAACACGTACAGCTACATCTGTTGAATGTGATGGAAATATTTCTACCACATCTCCTCTGACTCTGAATCTGTTTCTCTGAAAATCAATATCATTTCGTTCATATCTGATTGATACAAGTTCATCAAGAAGGGTATCTCTTGATTTTTCCATGTTTTTTCGGACAGATACTACCATAGCACGGTATTCTTCAGGATCACCCAGAGAGTAAATACACGAAACACTGGAAACTATAATTACATCACGGCGTTCTGAAAGTGACGTTGTTGCTGAATGACGTAGCTTGTCTATTTCCATATTTATTGACGAATCTTTTTCTATAAATGTATCGGTTCCCGGAATATATGCTTCCGGTTGATAATAATCATAGTAGGAAACAAAATATTCAACTGCATTTTCAGGAAAAAATTCTTTAAATTCTGAACAAAGCTGAGCGGCAAGTATTTTATTGTGTGCAAGAACCAGGGTCGGTCTGTTTACATTTGCTATGACGTTAGCCATTGTAAATGTCTTTCCTGAACCGGTAACACCAAGCAGTGTCTGTTCACGCTGACCTTCCTGTATACCCTTGGTAAGCTTCTCTATTGCCTGTGGCTGATCGCCGGATGGTTTGTACGGGGAAACCAGTTTAAATTTATCCACGTTTATTATCCACTTCCTTTTAATCTGTATATATTTATATTATAATATAAAATGAATTTTTTTAAAAGGGGAGAATGAATAATTTTATAAAAATATCATTGGTAATAATGATGCTACATTTATTCTGACTGATATCCGTGGTCTTTTTACCATTCTGTACATTTTGTTATGATACGGCAAAATAAAAAAATTCCACTGTAAGCGGAACTTTTTTATCTAGGAACTTTTTCTTGCGTATAAGATGGATCCTTGATAACATTTATGTTTTTATTTTTTTTATTTATGTAGAGTATTTTATCAGCTTCATTCATGATTTTGTTCAGATCTGAATTTTTACTGCAGATAAATTCGTATACACCTACGCTGATTGTTATATTATAAGGTTTATTGTTTGTACGATTTATTCTGCTGCAGATATTGTTAAGACGTTTTATAAACATGTCCTTAAAGTTGCTTTCGTATATCATTGCATATGCTACAAATTCGTCACCGCCGAACCTTGCAGTAATGTCATTGCTTCTGACACATTCCCTTAATATTTCAGATGCTTTCTTTATTGCATAATCACCCTCATCGTGTCCGAACATATCATTTATCTTTTTTAGATTATCCATATCAGCATAAATAATGACAGCCCTTCTTCCAGAATGCCTTTTTATGGATGAATACACACTTTCAATAAATCCACGTCTGTTGTATATTCCTGTTAGTTCATCTGATTTTGAAATCTGAGATAGCATTTTATTGCTCGACTGTGCTTTGTTAAGATTGTCCATAAGCTGAGACTGTATAAGACGCTGGTTTCTGAGCATATATCTGAGTTTTATTGCACATGAAAGCTGTGGGGTAATAATTGAATTATAGAATACATAGTCATCAATATTTGTATCACATAATAAAAGGCCATAGTTTTCCTCACTGAAAAATACAGGTGAGGCAATAAAAGTATATCTCTGATCAGGCATATAATCATTGTCAAAAAGGTTTCGTGCTTTTATTTTACAGTTTTTATTTTTAAAAGGGTGAAATGAATCACCGATGTAATAGGAGTGAAGAAGTTCTGTTTCAGGCTGTACCCAGTCATATCTCGAATAAGAGATTACAGGGGCTTCATGTATGTAGAAATAGCAGCTTTGGATATTAAGATTACGGAATTTCTGCATAATTTCAAGATAATTCTTGCTTGTGTTTTCAGAATTCTCTATAATGCTGTTCATTATGAGATTAGTATCGTAAATATTGCATTTGATTTCAGATTTTTCTGACAGATTTTCATATTGTTTATATACAATAACATCCTGATATAATTTTATAAACAGTCTGAAAATCTTATCTTTTTTTTCTTCCGGTGTTGCAATCATAATAGCTTTTTCACAGACGGTGTGAAGAAGAAAATTAAAATTTTCAACTGTAACAAAATCAAGGATATTTAATTTAAGAAGGGTATTGAATTTGAAGATCAGTAAATCATTATTGATACAATTTTCAGGGTTTGTAACCTGTGACAGAAATATTGAAATAAATTTAAGAAGAAGATTTATTACCTGTTTGTTCGGCTGATAATTTGTATTGTTATAGTATGAGTAAATAACATCATGTATGGTGTTTACAAACAGAACAATATCCTTACTTTCATTTGACATCAGTTCATTAAGTGTATTGTGTGCAACGGTAGTTTTTGAACAGCATCCGCATGAATCTCTTTTAATGAGTCTTGTGTTTACCGTAATATCTGATTTTTCCATACCTTTGATGAAATTGATTGATTCTGAAAGTGCTTTGCTGCCAAGTTCACGATAGCTTGCCTGTATAGTAGTCAGCGGAGGATTCATTGATGCTGAGGCAGGAATATCATCAAAACCGGTGACTGTTATGTCCGCTCCTATTTTTAAACCGCATTTGTTTATTTCATGATAACCCGGTATTGCCATACAGTCGTTTGAAAAGCATATTGCATCAATGTTGTCCTTATTTATTTTAAGAAGTTCAGCAATAGGTTCATTGCAGAACTCTGTAAAATCACCTTCTGCTACAAGCTCAGGATCAAAATCTATATTAAATTTCTTCAATGCTTTTTTATATTCTTCAAGTCTTATGACTGCTTCTGAATTTGAGAGAGGTCCGCTTACAAATCCAATGCGTTTTCTGTTGTGGCATTTTACCAGATGTTCAATTTCTGTTTCAATACCGTTTGAATTAAAAGAAACACAAGGATAATCGTCAATCTTTTCAGATATTGTTATTACAGGCGTTCCTTTGAATTTGTTTAAAATTGAAGACATGGTATCGTGGGTTACAAGTCTACCCATTACTGCAGTTTCAACTATTATTGCATCAAAACTGTTGTTTTCAGCATATGAAAACATACAGTTATACTGATACTGATATTTTTTATTAGTGAGATCGTGCTGTATTGTTTCAATATACCTTACCGGAAATACAACAAGGTTTACATCAAGCAGTTCCGCTGTATGAGCGGCACCGAGCATTACCTCTTCAGAAAATTCATTTTCAATATGACCAATAAAAAGAGCTATTGTATATCGTTTCTTCAACACGTTAAAATCCCCCCAAGATCTATATGTATCCCATAATATACCACTATATGTTATAAAAATATACGCAACAAACTATAATATCTATTCTAACGTATTTTTTTATAAAAATCAAGCCCATAATGTATTTTTTTATGTAAGATATTGCTGTATTTTATAATTTAATATTCACAATTAACTAAGCTTGAAAGAAATGATTTTTTCACATAGTTGTTTCCCAGTCTGAACCCTGGCTGTCAATTTCCGCAACTGCACCGAAATTAACAAGGGTTTTACCTTCATTTTTGTTTATTTCCTTTTGTGTGTTGACTTTTGACAGAAAAATGTATATAATTAAAGAATATTATGTAACATTATGATGTAAAAACATATAAAGGAAAGGATTGTGTTTAATGCGCAGTGACAAGTATGAGGTTAATGTTGTAAAAAGTATTATTGCATCAGTAGTCTTTTTTATTATCGGTATAATACTAATTGTATCGTCTATAGCCGATACAATTTCATTAAGTAAAGGAATTACTGATTTTAACGAAATGAAATGTGAGGAATTTCAAAATGGGCGTTTTGTACAGGGAACGCTGCAATTTCTTGATAACGGATTTGCAGAGGAATATATGCAGGAATACGGCTCGTCAGAAAAAGATGTTACATCCTCTTATTATCTTATGCAGCTTTTGGCTCACGGTGATGAACTAAAATACATTACGGTTTGTTTTTCAAAGGATACGGATATAGAAACAGCAGATAAAATGGTTACAGAAATGGAAGAATATTACGGAAGTGGAACAATGCCGGATAATGCTACAACAATGGAGTTTACCGGTAAGGTATCAAAGCTTGATAAAGAAATAGTGCAACTTTTATATGATAGGCTCATAGAATCCGACTTTGGATTAGATAAAGAAGAATGCAGCAAATATGTTTGCGATTACTGTATAACACCTTGTGAAATTGATACTAAATCTCCTGTTGTTTTCGGTACAATATTATTATTAGTCGGCGTAATAGGTTTTGTTATTTCTGTTCTTCAGTTTTTAAGAATAAAAAGATAAAAAAGGGACTTTTCGGAGTCCCTTTTTTATGCGTTATTTTATAAAGCCGTGCTAAATTTCTTTGCCTAAAACAACCTTGCCGTTATTTTTAACTGTAATATGCTCTGCATTTCCAGCCGAATAGTCATTACTAAGGTCAAAATCCGACCAGTCGCTTTTGTTTATTCTCAGCTGTATTTTCCACATTTCATTTTCGCCTATTGACTTTTCGTCTGTTGCACAAATGCTGCACACAGTATCCGCTGTGCTTTCCGGGGTGCTTACGTTTGAAAAGCTTCCGCTTACGCCTTCGACAGTTGAATAATTTGATTCTGATGTTATTGCGGAATTGTCGCACCACATTTTCATTGAATCATTCGCTGCACCCTCGGCGGTAAAGTAATAAAGAATATTTAAATCCTTTACCGGAACAGGGGAGCTGCCTGTATTTGTAACGGTAATATCAAAGGTTATTGTGTTTGAATTACCGCTTGTTTTTTCCTGATTGATTTCAACCTTTAAATCACCGCCTTCGCTTGACGATTTACCAGGAGGTACGGCTGTCTGCTTGGTACTGTTATTTTTTTGGGTTGTTTTCTTCTTTTCATTGCTTTCTGTTTTCGGATTTGAATCCGAGGCAGATTTTCCGTCAGGTTCACTTCCGGATACGAGCTTACCATCTGAATAAAGTCCTGAATACTGTGCAGATACAAGTGAATTTCCGCTTGTCTGTTCTATATCCTTATAAGAAAAATCATTTGAATTATCCCATGTGCCGTTATTGCTCTTTATTCTGAACTGCACTTCCTTTTTATAGCTTTCCTGTCCACCCGGATAAATCTTTATACCTGCAAAATCAACTGATACATAGTAAATATGTTTTTCTTCATTCCATGGCGTAAGATTTGCTGATACTTCATCCTGTGAATAATTTACGGATACTTCTACATCATCAGATGAGCCTCCGGCTGAATATAGTTCTGAAAGGTCGATAAAATATCTTAACTCAAGATTATCTTCTGTACGTGCAGGCCATGCGGATTTATTATAAACTATGGCCTTTACTTCTGTAAAATCTGCACCGCTTGCATTTATGCATTCTTCTGTATAAAGCTCCTGTCTGTCGATTTTCTCAACTGCACCGAAATTAACAAGGGTTTTACCACCATTTTTTTTATAAAGCTTTGCAAGTGCTCCAACAAATCCGGCGTTGTAGTCACAGGCAACCTCATTGTTTACATAGTTTGATATTTCATCTGTATATCCGTCACTGTTATCAGGTCCGCCTACAAGAGCACCGTAAAGAGTATGAGCTTCTTCTGCCGGTTCATTCATATTATTTGCCCATGAACAATGTGATGTTCTGTGGTGAGGATTTACAGGAGAGTTTTCTCCGAAACCTACAACATAGCTTCTGCCGCTGCTTCCTAGCGCATAGTTTACCTGAGAAACAGCAAAATCCCAGTATGTATCTTTTTTTGACTTTGTGCATCCTTTATATTCACTGTATACTCCTGCCAGAAATGCTTCAGTTGTTGCATATCTTAAAGAACCCCATTGATCAAGCCATGCAAGTCCGTCAGGAGTATATGTGATCTGTTCGCCGTCACATCCTGTAGTCCAGTAGTCAAGATTCTTTTCCATGATATCTGAGTACTTCTTATCATTTGTCTGTTGTGCAATTAAGAGACAGCTTCCCATATAGACATCATCCCAGCACTGAGACCATTTGTAATTTCCCGATGCCATATCAAAATATTTTTCAGATTTTTTCAGATAATCCTTATCGTCTGTTGCCATGTACAGCCATACTCCGGCCCATGAAAGTTCATCATAAAATCCGCTCCACGAATTATAATAACCGTTTGCGGCAGTATATCCCTCATCACTCTGGGTTTTTTCTGCAAAATCATAAAGCTGTTTTGCGTGACTCAGGCATTCTTTTGAGTATTTGCTGTCTTCATCGGAAAATACTATACTGCATGCAGCAAGAGAAGCGGCAGCTTCAGCAGAAACAGCTGAACCCGGATTATCCTTGTCAACCTTATAGCTTGGGCGTTCCATCTGCATTACTTCGCATGGACCCCACCACGCATGATCAAGGCTCCCGTCACCAACCTGATAATAGTAAACATCGTCTTCAGGATGACACTTTATAAGATAATCGTTTACCCACTTAATATTATCAAGTATATACTCAGTCTGTCCGCTTTCATCATAGCTTTCAGTATCTTCATACAGTGACCATGCAAGCATTGCACTTGTATATGCCATAGGAAGATTGAATTTTACATTATCACCTGCATCATAAAATCCTCCTGTCAGATCAATTCCGGCATCACTGCCGTCATTAAGACCGGAATCTCCTCGCCAGTTGCATCTTGTTTTTTCCGGAAGATCACCGGAACGCTGCATATCGTAAAATAGAATTGCTTTCTGAAGGGCTTCACCATAGTTATAGTCTCCTGTGCCTTCTCTTCCTTCATATGTATCTGCGTTTTCACTGAGATTTCCTGTGTCAGTTAAAGAACTTTTTTTTATTACTTTTTTATTTTCAGTCTTTTCATCCTCCGGTTTATCATTTGAACTGCTTACTTCTGTAACAGATGAGCTACCTGACGATGATATTTCTGTATTTTCATCTTTTTTTGATGAAAATGCAATGCATATTATTACTGTGGCAAGCCCGAGAAGAACAATAACCCCGAGAGTTATCAGTATCTCTTTGAATCTGCCTGATTTATGTTCATGTGGTTTCACTTACAATACCATCCTTTTATTAATAATTTTACAGGTATAATTTTATCATAATGTGAGGGAATAAGTCAAATGGATATTATGATAGTGAATGGTTATGTTTAAATAATTTCGACTCTGTGGAGTCGACCGGGCTTTCCAATCGCCCTGGACCTTCGGGCATATGTCCGCTTGGTTTGGAGTATGGCTGAATAATGTTCAGGGAAAACTCACTTGACAAATGGATAGTTTGCTTGTTACAATTAATAAAAGACTTATATGCCAGTCGATATTTTGATTGACGGCATAGAAACGGAGTAAAAACGGATGATTTTAATTATAGCAGAGAAACCTAGCCTTGCACGTAATATCACATCAGCTGTTGGGGGAATGTCAAAACGTGATGGCTATTTTGAGGGAAACGGGTATATCGTGACGTGGGCATTCGGCCATCTGTTTTCGCTTGCGGATGTGGAGGATTATAATCCGTCACCTGAGGGAACACATTACTGGACAATGAGTAATCTGCCGTGTTTTCCCCACAAATATAAATTTGAAATTAAAAAGGACAAAAACAAAAAAACTGATACCGGTGTATTAAAGCAGTTTCAAACAATAAAAAAACTTTGCTGCCGTGATGATATAGAGATTATAGTAAATGCGGGGGACTCTGACCGTGAGGGAGAGATAATAGTAAGGCTTTGCATTGAAAAAGCATTTGACGGTGTAGTTACAAAAACAGTAAAAAGATTATGGCTTCCGGATCAGACTACTGAGACTATAAATAAGGCACTTTCCGGGATGAAGGATGACAGTGAATATGACAGTCTTGCCAACGAGGGATTTGCACGTACATTTATTGACTGGCTTTACGGGGTGAATCTGACGAGATACGCAACACTCAAGAGTGGAACACTGCTCAGGGTGGGCCGTGTTATTGTTCCGATTGTAAAGGCAATATATGACCGTGATATGGCAATTAAAAATTTCGTTCCTGACATATATTACGCAATAGTAAGCAAGGCAAAAACCAACGGAACAGTCGTGCCTCTTCAGAGTAAAGTAAAGTTTGATAAAAATCAGCTTGTCGCTGCGCAGGCACTGTCTGACAGATATAATGCAGCAGATGCTATAGTTACATCAGTCAGACGAAAAAAGGAACAGCTTTTACCCGGAAAGCTCTATTCGCTGACAAAGCTTCAGAATGTACTCGGAAAAAAATATAAAATGTCTATGCCTGACAGCCTTGCAATAGTTCAGAAATTATATGAAGAAGGATATGTAACATATCCAAGAACAAACTCTGAATATCTTGCTACAGCAGAAAAGGACAAAGTAAAACAGATACTTGAAAATGTCGGAAAGATGGGCTATCCGGTTGAATTTAAAGACAGTAAGACAATTTTTGATGACAGCAAGATAGAGTCACATTCCGCTCTGACGCCTACCTATAAAATTCCGGACAAAAATAAACTTACACCTGATGAAACCAAGGTTTATGCAACAATTATGAGAAGATTTGCGGCTGTTTTCTGTTCCAGACCGTGTATTGCAGACAAGACTGAGATAAAGATAGATGTAGGAGGTATGGAGGAGTTTATACTTAAAGGAACAGTAATAGTTGAGCCAGGATGGACGAAATATGATGACTATAACGCAAAGGATAAATTTCTTCCTGATTTAAAAAAGGGTGATAAGGTTGTTACAGATTTTGCACCTGTTGAAAAGGAAACATCACCGCCTAAACATTATACTATAGAAACTCTCAATAATTATCTTAAAAATCCGTTTAAAGAGGAAAAGGCAGCTTCACATGCTGAAAATTCCGTAGATGAGACTGAAAACATAAATGACGATGAAGAATACAGAGCAATTTTTGAAGGACTTGAGCTCGGTACTGAGGCTACACGTACCGGAATAATAGACAATGCCCGCAAAAGCAATTACATTCAGCTTAAAAAGGATGTCTATCTTATACAGCCTGATGGAATTTTTCTTATAGAGGCATTATCAAGAATGCATATAGGAATGGACAAATTCAAAACAGCAGAGCTAGGACGTTCACTAAAAAAGGTTTATCATGGAGAAATTAAAATAGAAGACAGTACAATGCTTGCACAAAAAGAAATTTCAGAAATATTTTCACCGGGTAAAATGTCAGAAGAGGATGACACTGATGACGGCTTTTTCGGAGATAATGTGGGAAAATGTCCTCTTTGCGGGGGAAATATAACAAGAACAAAATTCGGATATGGATGTAGTAACTATAAGGACGGATGTAAATTTTCAATTGGGGGTATTATATGCAAAAGAGTAATTTCTGTTTCAAATGCCACAAAGCTTCTTGAAGAGGGTAGAACCTCAAAAATAAACGGCTTTACATCTAAAAACGGAAAATTGTTTGACGCATTTTTAAAGCTTGAAAACGGAAAAGTTGTTTTTGATTTTGAAAACAGATGATCATTATATTGCAGCTTTGATGCACGTGGCCACGTTAAAAACGTGGCCAACACCTTATTTGTTACTATTGAGCCACTGTCTGTTAGTTTATTGTTTTACAGGAGTTTCGACTCTGCAGAGTCGACCGGGCTTTGCGGTCGCCCTGGACCTTCACTAATTCTAATAGTTGAAAAGAAATAAAATTATTTAAGCAACAAAAAAATCTGTTATCTGAGAAACTCAGATAACAGATTTTTCAATAATAGAGGCGCCACCCGGATTTGAACCGGGGATCAAGGTGTTGCAGACCTACGCCTTACCGCTTGGCTATAGCGCCTTATATAA
>OBID01000113.1_pt1 | contig 35368 bp, 31 predicted proteins | sample 1519781 | NCBI WGS metagenome assembly OBID01 (sample SAMEA3991478, study PRJEB22521) | metagenome | biome: anthropogenic terrestrial biome; feature: sewage plant; material: sludge | place: Sweden | collected 2012-09-26 | reverse complement strand
CTATTGCGTAAGAGGTTAAGGTTCACCCCGTAGGGGCACAGGCTTCGTGAACCTTACCAAAACTCTGAGCTTGTCTCAGCTAAGTCCCCTCTAGCGCCTAGAGGGGATTTAGGGGTGTTCGACAGCCCCTCTTAGGTCAAGAGGGGCCTTGGGGTGATGTGAAAAGAATTCCATTGGAGGGTCTTAGGTGGGGAAAAGAATAAAGTTAAATAACAATTTACTTCAATGAAGTACAAATACAAAAAAGGATTGGAATATAAATAGAATCCAATCCTTTTTTATTTCTTATAATAAGACTAACTATTAATTGGCAGCTTCGAATTCTTCGAGGAACCTCGTATCGTTCTCTGAGAACATACGCAGATCACTCACCTGATATTTCAAGTTGGTGATACGCTCTACACCTAGACCGAAGGCATAACCGGTGTAAACCTTACTGTCTATACCGCACAATTCAAGGACATTGGGATCGACCATGCCGCATCCTAAAATCTCTACCCAACCAGTATGCTTGCAGAATCCACAACCAACACCACCGCAGATATGACAGGATATATCCATCTCCGCACTGGGTTCAGTGAACGGGAAATAACTGGGACGTAAACGGATTTTCGTTTCCGGACCGAACATCTCGCGGGCAAATGTCAACATGACTTGTTTGAGGTCGGTGAAAGATACATTCTTATCTACATATAAACCCTCAATCTGATGGAAGAAACAATGCGCACGGGCTGAAATGGCCTCGTTGCGATAAACACGACCCGGACAGATGACCCGGATAGGCGGTTGTGTCTTCTCCATCACGCGCGCCTGTACACTACTTGTATGCGTACGGAGAAGAATATTCTTAGTCACATCATCAGGATTCGTCTCAACGAAGAAAGTATCCTGCATATCACGGGCAGGATGGTCGGCTGCAAAATTCATCTTGGTGAACACATGCAGGTCGTCTTCCACTTCAGGACCGTCGGCCAAGGTGAAACCCATACGTGAGAAAATGTCTACAATCTCATTCTTGACAATCGTCAGAGGATGACGGGTGCCCAACTGGATAGGATATGCCGAACGGGTGAGGTCTATATCGTCGCTCTGACTGTCGGCAGTCTCGTATTGCTCTTTGAGAGAATTGATCTTTTCCAGAGCAGTCTGCTTTAGTTCATTGATTTTCATACCGACGGATTTCTTCTGATCGGCTGCAACATTACGGAAATCTGTCATAAGAGCAGTTATTTCACCTTTTTTGCTTAAATACTTTAAGCGAAGAGCTTCAATTTCCTCAGCATTAGAGGCTTTAAGCTCGTTAACTTCCTTAAGAAGTTGGTCTATTTTGTCAAGTATCATTGTATGATAATTTTATTCTCAAAAAATATTTTCGTGCAAAGGTAATATTTTTACTGCAAAATTGAGCAAAATATCAAAATAAAGTTGTATTTTTGCGCAAATTTGAGAGACGGATAAAATCCGATTGTATATAAAAATATGAAAAAGTGTGTTTTTTTGCTTGTCGCGCTTGCACTGCTTACCATGTGCTGGACCGGTTGTACTGATAAAAAACCGGTGGCTAATGACAGTACGGCTGTAGATACTATGGCGGATACCACCGCCACTGATACCATGGAGCAGATCATAGCCGATACCCCTATGCCAAAGGCCGCTGATGAATTGTTTGATGATTTCATCTTCAATTTTGCAGCCAACAGGAAGTTGCAATACAAGCGTGTACAGTTTCCTCTGAAAGTGTATAACGGTTCGCATGTCGACTCCTTGACGAAAGGTCAGTGGAAGATGGAACATTTCTTTATGCGCCAAGGGTATTATACGTTGATATTTGATAATGTCAGACAGATGAATGTGGTAAAGGATACTTCTATCAACCATGTCGTCATAGAGAAAATCAGTTTGCACAAGAACCACGTCAAGCAATATGTGTTCAACCGCGTGAACGGTCAGTGGATGATGACGGCCATCAACAATCAGGCAGTCTACCAGTCGTCGAACGCTTCTTTTCTGAAATTTTATCAGAAATTTGCCGTAGATTCGGCTTTCCAGAGCAGAAGTCTTTCTGATCCTGTCAAATTCGTAGGACCGGACCCTGATGATGACTTCAGTACGATGGAGGGAATCATCACTCCTGATACATGGCCGGCTTTCGCACCGAAACTGCCGTCGGGATTGATTTATAATATCATTTACGGACAGCAGTATAAGGACAGTAAGAGAAAAATATTCGTGATGCGTGGCATAGCCAATGGTCTCGAGGTGGAGATGACCTTCGTCAAGGTCGGCAAATCATGGAAACTTTCCAAATTGAGTAATTAGAATTGAAAAAGGAGAATAATTATAGTCTGCTAGGACACAATACATTCGGTATAGAGGCGAAATGTCGTAGATATATCGAGATGGAAACCGTGGAAGAGGTGCAGGATGTGGTACGGCATATCACAGACGATGACAGACCATTGCTGTTGCTCGGCGGCGGCAGTAACCTCCTGCTTACCAAGGATTTTGACGGAACTGTACTCCATTCTGCCATCATGGGTGTAGATGTGACCCATGGAGACGGTGATGTGATGCTGAGATGTGGAAGCGGCGAGACATGGGATGATGTCGTGGCCCTGTCGGTAGACAATGGATGGTGCGGAATGGAGAACCTGTCTCTCATCCCCGGTGAGGTAGGTGCCAGTGCCATACAGAATATAGGTGCTTACGGTGCCGAGGCCAAAGACATTATTTATAAGGTGGAGGCAGTGGAGATAGCGACAGGTCATGCCGTCTGTTTTACGAATGCCGAGTGCGACTATTCGTATAGGCAAAGCAAATTTAAGAACGAATGGAAAGACAGGTATTTTATCACTTATGTCACTTATTGTCTGTCAAATACATTCAGTCCGCGTCTTGATTATGGTAATATCCGGAGTCAACTGGATAAGATGGATATTGAGCAACCTACACCCGGGCAATTGCGCCAGGCGATTATAGATATCAGAAATGCCAAATTACCAGATCCTAAGATAGAGGGAAATGCAGGTAGTTTCTTCATGAACCCTATTGTGCAGAAAGAAAAGTACAACCAACTCGAATCCCAGTATCCTGGAATGCCCCATTATACGATAGATGCCGGCCATGAGAAGATTCCGGCGGGATGGATGATAGACCAGTGTGGCTGGAAAGGAAAATCACTGGGCAGGGCAGGCGTCCACAGTAAACAGGCTCTGGTACTGGTGAACCGCGGAGGCGCGACGGGAGAGGATGTCGTTAATCTGAGTGACACGATACGCAGAGATGTAAAAGAAAAATTCGGTATTGATATATATCCCGAGGTAAACTTTAAATAAATGAATGTAACATTCTTGGGCACAGGAACTTCTGGTGGCGTACCTTCTATCGGATGTAGTTGTGAGGTATGCCGTAGTAACAATCCTAAAGATAAAAGACTACGATGTTCGGTCCTGATAGAAAGTGAAACGACACGCATATTGCTGGACTGCGGTCCTGATTTCCGGCAACAAATTCTGAAGCAACCGTTTAAGAAGATAGATGGCGTACTGCTGACACATATCCATTATGACCATGTGGGAGGCATGGACGATCTGCGCCCGTTCTGCGTATTTGGCGATATACCGGTTTATGCTGACAAACGGACGGCTAACGGACTCAGACGCTCTATCCCTTATTGTTTCGCGGATGTCAAATATCCTGGTGTCCCACTTATTACCATCGAAGAAATCAAGCCGCATATACCTTTTATGATAGGAGACATCGACGTGTTGCCGGTACAGGTGATGCACGATAAGATGCCGATTTTAGGTTACAGATTCGGAACTTTCGCCTATATCACCGATATGAAATATATCGATGAAAGCGAATACGAATACCTTAACGGGGTGGAAACACTTGTAGTCAACGCACTCAGATTCGTAAAAGAACACCACTCACACCAGTTGGTTGATGATGCCATCCGTTTCGCCAGGAGAGTAGGCGCCAAACGAACCTTGCTGATACATTCCTGCCATCATATCGGACTGCATGACGAGGTGAACAAAATACTTCCCGACGGATTTGAAATGGCTTATGACGGTCAGGTAATCACCATCTAATTGTTTAAAAATTACTATGTAAAATACTGAAAATCAAATTATTGGTTAAATAATGTTGTATTAGACGCATTTTTATTCGAAAAGACTTGTTTCTCATTGATAATATCCATAATTTTGCATCGTGTTTTTCATAGTATTAGATTTAAGGTTAACAAAGAAAAGGTTGGAGTACGGCGGTACTCCATTTTTTTGTCCTCAAACGATACATGAAAAATACGATACTATCTTCTGAATCTGAAAGGTTTGCCAAACTTACGGTACAACTTCCACCCTAACAAAATACCATCAAGGATACCGGCACCTGTGTTGATGACACTGACAAGACGTTTGTTTCTCGATGTCGGTTCTTCACGATGGAACAGATTCTTCCAGTTCTCATCAATCTTCCTGCCGTCCTTACGGATGTCATCAAGCAATTTCACTTTACGCTGATGAATGGCGTCGACAGTATCAAATCTAATTTCTTCCATCATAATTACTTGTCTAAGAGTAGAGCTGTTAGGAATTTAACAAGAGGGCGTTCTATTATATTCTTGCGGAACATCACAAATATTATGAACAACAATAAATAGAATCCGGCCACGATACAATAGGCAGCGGCAAAACCTAATAATGGTTCCAATGCGTACACGATTGCAAAAGAAAGGAATATAATAATCAATGCAGCAATGACAAGACCAGCCGTAATGATGGCCAATGCCTTGATAAGCTTCACAATCTTCTCAATTACATCGAGCTTCACATATTCTTTCTGAAGCCCGATGTAATGTTTAAGTAACTCTACAAGTTGCCCTATAGTCTCAATGTTCTTATCGCTGGAAAACATAGATGACTGTTATGTTATTCAGCGGCATCGTCTTTGATATCATTGATATCATCGACCAAGTCTCCCATTTCCTTACGACTCAGTTTGATATTATGCTTTTTGCAAAAATCATCAACAGCGTCTGTTATTTTCTCACGTGTCTCAGTACCCTTTTCAGGTGCCAATAGGAGACCCAATGCAGCTCCGGCGATAGCACCGCCTAGGAAAGCTCCGATATAACCTAATGTCTTCATCGTCTTATTTGTTTTAATTAAACATATTTGCGGAAATGATTACATCCCTTTATCGAAAGCAAATATAACCATTCCTTTCCGAAAAAGCAATAAAATCGCCGAAAAAATTTGTTAAAACAAGACATTTTCAGTCATTTAACAAACTTTATGTGGGTATTTTCCTCTATTTTGCTCGATTTTATGTAATTTCGCAAGGAATTAAAATATCGTATAAGTTTAATCTTTAAAATATTAAGGAAGAAATGAAAAAGTACATGGTTATTTGCGCAGGTTTATGTGCAGCATTGGCATTAACGAGTTGTAAATCAAGCGAAAGCGCATATAAGAAGGCTTACGAAAAGGCCAAAGCACAGGAAACTGCCCAACAGCCTGCCGTAACGACTGCCCAGAACAACGAAGCGGAAGTGGTTACACCCCTTGAAACAAAACCGGCCGATCAGACACGTGTAGTGGATAATGCGGACAATGTTTCCGTAAGACAGGAGAAAGTGACATTGGTTAATGGCAGTGGACTGAAAAACTTCAGTGTCGTTGTCGGATCTTTCTCTCTGAAGGCTAATGCAGAAGGACTGCAAGGCCAATTGAAGAGCGCTGGTTATGATTCACAGATTGCATACAACGCAGAACGTAATATGTATCGTGTCATAGCAGCTACCTTTGATCAGAAAGCAGATGCAGCACGCAGCCGCGATCAGTTCCGCTCAAAGTATGCCGATGCGTGGTTACTTTATAATGTCAAATAAAGGGCGTGGCGCGGATACTATCAATAGATTACGGTAAGAAACGAACAGGACTGGCAGTCACCGATCCTCTACAGATTATTCCTGGAGGATTGGCGACTGTTTCTACGTCTGAACTATTTGATTATCTTATCAAATATATTAACCAGGAACCGGTAGAAAGGATTGTAATCGGTGAACCCAAGCAGACCAATGGACAGCCGAGTGAAAATATGGCGAGGGTCAGGCAGTTTGTAAATAGATGGCAAAAAGCCAAACCAGAAATCCCTATTGAATTCTACGATGAGCGTTTCACGTCCGTATTGGCCCACAGGGCTATGATAGACGGAGGCTTGCACAAGAAAGCTAGACAAAACAAAGCATTGGTAGACGAAATCAGTGCTACTATTATATTACAAGATTATTTGGAATCAAGAAAATAAAATGATATTACCTATTTATATTTATGGACAGCCCGTACTTAGAAAGGTGGCTGAAGATATTAATGCTGATTATCCGGACTTGAAACAACTGATAACGGATATGTTTGAAACCCTTACTGCTTCTGACGGAGTGGGGCTGGCCGGACCGCAGATCGGAAAAGCGATACGGCTTGTTGTGATAGACCTCTCGGTTCTGGCAGAGGATTTCCCTGAATATAAAGATTTCAGGAAGGCATATATCAATGCGCATATCCTGGAAAAGGACGATGCGGAGACGGAATCCCTGGAAGAGGGGTGTCTCAGTCTGCCTGGTATTCACGAAAAGGTGGTCCGCCCCACACGTATCCATGTAAAGTATATGGATGATGATATGAACGAGCACGATGAATGGGTGGACGGTTATCTGGCAAGGGTGATGCAGCATGAATTCGACCATCTGGACGGTAGTATGTTCATAGACCATCTGTCACCACTTCGGAAACAGTTGATCAAAGGGAAATTGAAAGCTCTGTTGCAGGGACGGGTCAGATGTTCGTACAGGGTGAAGACGGTGAAAAAATAGGATTGAAAAAAGGTACTGGAATATTTGAGGTTGAAAAGATGCGTGATAAGTTATTAGTAATCATATTTGTGCTGTCGCCTTTGTATGCCATGGCACAGTTTAACACTGACCGCCTGATCATAACCGGGCGGAGTGCGCTGTATTATGAGGATTATGTACTTTCAATACAGTATTTCAATCAGGCTATATCCGCCAAACCGTATCTTTATGAACCGTGGTATTATCGCGGTGTGGCCAAATTCTATCTGGATGACTTTACAGGAGCTGAGAGCGATTGTTCGGAAGCGATAGAACGAAACCCGTACGTGGGCGGTATCTTTGAACTGAGGGCTTTGTGTCGTATTCATACGCAAGACCTTAACGGGGCCATTGCCGATTATAACAAATCGATCAGGAATAATCCCGATAATCAGGGACTCTGGTATAACAGAGTGCTGTGCCGTGTGCAACAAAAGGATTACGACCACGCCCTTCTAGACCTAGACACCATAATCGGGCGGTGGAATAATTATTCCAAGGCATACAACATCCGTGCAGATGTGTATCTGGCGAAGAAAGATACATTGAAAGCGACGGAGGCGTTGGACAAAAGTTTGGCTCTGGATGCTTACGACGGAGAAACATGGATGCAAAGGGCGATGATTAGTTTGGCCAAAAATAAATGGAAAGAGGCGGACGGATTTCTAGGGAAGGCGATACACCTCAAACCTAAAATAGTAAACAACTATATCAACAGGGCTCTGGCCAGGTATAAGATCAATAATCTCCGCGGTGCAATGACCGATTATGATACGGCACTTGATTTCGATCCTGATAATTTCCTCGCCCATTACAACCGTGGACTTTTGCGCACGCAGGTGGGTGATGACAACAGGGCTATTAAAGATTTTGATTTCGTACTCAGACTAGAACCGGAGAATCTCATGGCGTTGTTCAACCGCGCTCTTTTGTTGGATAAGACGGGTGACCTAAGGGGTGCCATCAGAGATTATTCGCGGGTTATCAAACGATTCCCCAATTTCTGGACGGGACTGCAATATCGTGCCAGTTGCTACAGGCGACTGGGATATGCCAAACAGGCGGAACTGGACGAGTTCCATATCTTCAAGGCCCAGTTGAATAAGTCATACGGCATACAACCGAGATGGAAAAAGAATGACATCCGTAAAAAGAGCGACTTGGATCTGGAAAAATACAGTATGTTGGTCGTTGCCGACGATGATAATGTGGAGCATGAATATTCAAGCGAATATAGAGGAAGAGTACAAGACAGAAAGGTAAGCATTGAATTGCAACCGATGTATCAACTGTCGTATCTGAAATACAACAACGGTGTCAAATCGTATGAAGCCTTTGACCGACAGGTCGATGCCTTGAACAGTAGACTGAAACCGACGAAAGAAATATTTGTCGCTTGCAATCCGAAGAATCTGGATGAAAAAGAGTCGAAAGAGTATTTCTCGCTGATAGATTCCTTGTCAAAACGCATGAGCAATACCAAGACAATGGCAGCCGAATCCGGATTCCTGTTGCAAAGGGCGATAGCATATACCGTGATACAGAATTTCGATGATGCCATAGCTGACCTCAACGCATACATACAAGTAGATTCGACATCCGCTTTGGCATATTGGCAGAAAGCCGTATGCCAGTCGATGATGAACGAATTCAAAGCCTCGCAGGGATTAGGGGCTCAGATGAAAGTGATGAGTATCATCGTTGATATGAACAAAGCGATTGGCATTAACGGTCAAAGCGCTTATATGTATTATGACAGAGGTAATATTTACGCCCAGTGCAAGGATTACAGAAGAGCGATAGACGATTACAATATGGCAATCAGACTGGATAAGAATTTTGCCGAGGCATATTATAACCGTGGACTCGTCCAGATATATAACAACAATAACAAGGCCGGAATACAGGATTTGAGCAAGGCCGGAGAACTCGGGTTGTTTACTGCTTATGGTGTCATTAAAAAATACAGAAAGTGATAAAGACGAAAATTTCATAAAAATCGTTGTTAGTCTCGAAAGAAAGTATTAATTTTGCATCCAAATTGAAAATTTATATATAAAGTTATGATAAAAATCACTTTTCCTGACGGTTCCGTTCGTGAATACGAACAGGGCATAACAGGACTACAGATTGCAGAAAGTATCTCACCAGCTTTAGCGCGTGACGTTTTGGCATGTGGCGTAAATGGTGAAACAGTAGAATTGAACCGTCCTATCAACGAGGATTCTAAGATTGAACTCTATAAATGGGATGATGAACAAGGAAAGCATGCTTTTTGGCATACTTCCGCCCACCTTCTGGCTGAGGCTCTACAGGAACTTTACCCCGGAATTCAGTTCGGATTCGGTCCCGCAATCGAAAATGGTTTCTTCTACGATGTCCTGTTGAAAGACGGAGAAGCTATCAAAGAGGGTGATTTTGCCAAGATAGAGGAAAAAATGAAGGAACTGGCTTCAAAGAAAGAACCTGTTGTTCGCAAGGAAGTAGCTAAGGCTGATGCGTTGAAGGAATTCGGTGCAGACGGTCAGACATACAAATGCGAACATATCGAGCAGGATCTGGAAGACGGTTCAATAACGACGTATACACAAGGTGCATTTACCGATCTTTGTAAAGGTCCGCACCTTCTTAATACAGGAGCCATCAAAGCTGTAAAATTGACAAGTGTTGCCGGAGCTTTCTGGCGTGGTGATGCCAATCGTGAACAGATGCAGCGTCTTTACGGTGTTTCTTTCCCGAAAAAGAAAATGCTGGATGAATATCTCGTCATGCTCGAAGAGGCTAAGAAACGTGACCATCGCAAGATAGGTAAGGAAATGGAACTCTTCATGTTCTCAGAAAGAGTGGGCAAGGGTCTTCCTATCTGGTTACCGAAAGGAACGGAATTGCGTCTGCGTATGCAGGATATGCTCCGTAAAATACAGAAGAGATACGGTTATCAGGAAGTGATCACTCCGCATATCGGTAGTAAGAACCTATATGTAACCAGCGGTCACTATGCACATTACGGTAAGGATTCGTTCCAGCCGATACATACACCTGAAGAAGGAGAGGAATACATGCTGAAACCGATGAACTGCCCTCACCACTGTGAGGTGTTCGCCTGGAAACCACGTTCATATAAGGACCTTCCTCTGCGTATTGCAGAGTTTGGTACAGTATACCGTTATGAACAGAGCGGTGAACTTCACGGATTAACACGTGTGCGTTCGTTCACACAAGATGATGCTCATATATTCTGCCGTCCCGATCAGGTAAAGGATGAGTTCCTCCGGGTTATGGATATTATACAGATCGTATTCTCCATGTTCCACTTCGATAATTTCGAAGCCCAGATTTCGCTCCGAGATCCTGAAGACCACGAGAAGTATATCGGAAGTGATGAGATATGGGAACGTTCGGAGCGTGCTATCATCGAAGCTTGTAAAGAAAAGGGACTGAAAGCGAAGGTAGAATATGGTGAAGCAGCATTCTATGGACCTAAACTCGACTTTATGGTCAAGGATGCTATCGGCCGTCGTTGGCAGTTGGGTACCATACAGGTTGACTACAACCTGCCACAACGTTTCAAACTGGAATATACGGCAGATGACAATTCAAAACAGACTCCGGTCATGATTCACCGTGCACCATTCGGTTCACTTGAGAGATTTACAGCCGTACTGATAGAACATACAGCAGGGCATTTCCCATTGTGGCTAACACCCGATCAGGTAGCCATATTGCCAATCAGTGAGAAGTTTAACGATTATGCCAAATCACTGGCAAAATACTTCGATACTGTAGGCGTGCGCGCAACAATCGACGACCGTAACGAAAAGATTGGACGAAAGATTCGTGATAACGAATTAAAACGTACACCTTATATGCTTGTCGTTGGTGAAAAAGAACAAGCCGAAGGTATGGTTTCTGTCAGAAAACAGGGTGAAGGAGACCAAGGAACCATGAAAAAGGAAGATTTTGCAAAGAAAATTAACGATGAAGTTGCAGAAATGACAAAAAATGTATAACTTTGCAGCCGCTTACTATAAAATAGTTGAATGAAGAATGACAATATAAAGAATCAGTACCGTGTGAATGAACAGATTCGCGTACGGGAAGTCCGCATCGCAGGTGAAGGCGGATCGACAGTTATACCTACACGTCAGGCGTTGGATATGGCTCGTGAACAGGGAGTGGATCTCGTAGAGATATCTCCAAATGCCCAACCTCCAGTTTGTCGTCTCATTGACTATTCTAAGTTCCTATATCAACAGAAGAAACGTGCCAAAGAATTAAAGTCTAAGCAAGTGAAGGTTGAAGTCAAGGAAATTCGTTTCGGACCTCAGACAGGTGAGAATGATTATGCATTCAAGCTAAAACATGCCCAGGAGTTTCTGGAAGAAGGTAACAAAGTAAGGGCATACGTCTTTTTCCGTGGTCGTTCGATTCTCTTCAAAGAGCAAGGAGAAGTACTCCTCCTCCGTTTTGCCAATGATTTGGAAGAGCTAGGCAAGGTGGAGCAGATGCCAGCACTAGAAGGGAAAAAAATGTTTATCACATTGACTCCTAAGAAAGCCGGTGTGATCAAAAAGAGTCAGCAGAAAGTTGACCGCGAGAAAAGGGAATCGGAAGCGAAAACTGTTAATGCTGCAAAATCCGATAGTCCGGTAAGCGAAGAGCCAATCTCATCGAATGGTGGACTTTTTGCAAACGCAAAGAATGGACTGGATGCATTGAGTAAACTTAAAGATCAAGATTAAATGATAATATGTGCGTAACGTTCTGGTATATACGTTGCCACTGAATAATAAATAACAATAATAAAAATTTAAAAAAATGCCAAAAGTTAAGACAAATTCCGGTGCAAAGAAGAGATTCAGATTTACCGGTACAGGTAAGATTAAGAGACATCATGCCTTCCACAGTCACATTCTGACTAAGAAAACAAAGAAGCAAAAACGTAATCTGGTACACCAGGCTATCGTTGATCAGACAAACATGAAGCAGGTTCGTGACTTGCTATGTCTACGTTAATCTAAAGTCAAACATTTAAAGAAAGAAAATTATGCCAAGATCAGTAAATCACGTTGCTTCAAGAGCAAAGAGAAAAGAGATTTTAAAACTCACCCGTGGATACTACGGAGCTAGAAAAAATGTTTGGACGGTAGCTAAGAATACCTGGGAGAAGGGTTTGACATACGCTTACCGTGATCGTAGAAATAAGAAACGCAATTTCCGTTCATTATGGATACAGCGTATTAATGCTGCAGCCCGTCTGGAGAACATGAGTTATTCAACACTTATGGGTGCACTTCACAAGGCTGGTATCGAGATTAACCGTAAGGTTCTCGCTGACCTCGCAGTTAATAATCCTGAGGCTTTCAAAGCTATTGTTGAGAAAGTAAAATAAGAAAGATTATTTACCAAATATAAAAGACCACAATCGTACATCGGTTGTGGTCTTTTTTATTCTTTGTTCCTATAAACTTTGGGTCCCATGCCTGTCTGTTGTTTGAAGTATTTCCCGAATGCCGATTGGGTGGAAAAATGAAGGTGGTATGAAATGGATTGTATGCTTTCGTCTGTGCTTTTCAACATCATCTTCGCTTCTGTGACGACATATTCGTTAATCCATTCCATAGCACTTCTGCCGCTGGATTCTTTGATTGCTCCCGACAGATAATTGGGGGTGAGGCAGAGACGGTCGGCATAAAAAGATACACTTCGTTCGCGATTGTGGTGTATGGTGAGCAGTGCCATGAACTTATCAAACAGTTGTTGACTTCGCGGAGTCGCTATATTTTCTTCATCTTGTTGCCTGTAAGCGTGTATCAGTGATATGACGGTGTATGAGAATGCACGTATCAGTCCTTTCAGTATTTCCTGACGTTCCACACGGTTAGATTCCATATTTGTACTTAACAGTTCGTAATAGGGCTTTAATAACAGTATTTCCTCAAAAGGTACGTGGGCGATGGCATTATGGCGGATATCGATACGAAAACTGGTACGTTGTCGGAAGTCTATCTGCAAATTGTTCAGGTAGTCTGAAGATATAGCTATGGAATAGGCTTCCATACCATCCGTCTGATGGATCTGAATGATGTCGCTCGAAAAGGCTACCAATATTGTATTTTTACCCAAATGATAATGTTTCAGATTGACGCTGCAATCTACAACACCTCCAAGACAGACAAAAACAGTGGTGGCATCCAACCGGCATGGGTGTCGAAACGGTTCAATATATTCCACATGATTTGTCACGAGGATATCATCGTTGTAATAAAAGACAGACCGTAAACCGCGCTGTTCGAGTTGACTAATTGATATACTGTTTTGTTCCATTAATTGTGATAATATATGTAATAAACCTTTAAATAGAGCACAAATATACAATATTTTATTTTAAAAAGGCGGAAATACCCTTTAAATGTACCAATATCTCCTTTATTTGTATCTTTCCTGACACACCACTTCCGTTTAATTTTGCACCTCGAAATAAAAACAGAGATGAATAATATGAGAAAAAAGTTTTTTTTGTTGTTGGCAATGCTTGCATTAGTCACGAATATGAAGGCACAGATAAGGACTCTGACCCTGGACAGTTGTCGTGCCCTCGCGGTGAACTATAACAAGGAATTGCGCATGGCTGACAAGAAAGTGCAGGCTGCCTATTATGAACGAAAGGCGGCATTTACAAAATACCTGCCACGCATTACGGCCACTGGTGCATACCTGTACACGAGCAAGGAATTATCGTTATTGAGTGACGGTCAGAAGGAGAAACTAGGCAACCTGGGAACAACCGTGTCAACACTTGTTCCTCAGTTGGGGAGTATGAGTACGATGTTGAACGGAGTAGGACAGGGATTGGTTGATGATCTGCATACGGATACACGTAACATGGGTGCGGCCGCTGTGCTGCTCACACAACCTATATATATGGGTGGTAAAATCATTGCCTACAACCATATCACTCGTTTTGCAGAACAAATAGCCCGCAACAGTCAGGATTTATCACTGCAAGATGTTATCGTGGAGGTAGACGAAGCCTATTGGAGGATTGTAGCTTTGCAGACGAAAAAGGAACTGGCAGAGAGTTATCTTAAGTTGGTCGAAAAGTTGGACAACGATGTGCAGCATATCATCAAAGAAGGTATGGCCACGAAAGCGGATGGACTGAGCGTGAAGGTGAAAGTTAATGAGGCGCGTGTATCACTGATACAAGTGAAAAACGGACTCTCAATCTCACAGATGTTACTATGTCAGATATGTGGAATACCTTTGGATTCGCAAATCAGTTTGTCGGACGAAAATCCCAACACACATCCTACCACGACATCGACAGTAAACAACAGTGTGCAGACGGCATGGACTCTTCGTCCGGAACTGCGCTCGTTGGAACTTGCTACGAAAATAGCCAATGAGAAAGTGAAAATCACCCGTGCCGAATATCTCCCCAATGTAGCTCTGACCGGCGGATATCTGGCATCAAACCCGTCTGTGTTCAACAGTTTTGAACGTAAGTTTAAAGGCATGTGGAATGTTGGCGTTGTCGTGCGCATACCCCTGGTCACTTTTGGTGAACGAATATATAAGGTAAAGGCCGAACGCGCTGAAGCTGAGGCAGCCGCATTGAGATTGGCCGAGACACGCGAGAAGGTAGAACTGCAGGTGAATCAGAATCATCAGAAGGTGGAGGAAGCTACCGAAAGACTCACAACAGCTGAGCGGAGTCAAGACGAAGCCGACGAGAATCTACGTTATGCCACACTTGGACTGAAAGAAGGAGTGATACCCGTAAGCAATGTCCTGGAAGCCCAGACAGCCTGGTTGTCCGCCCATTCCGAATGTGTTACGGCACGTATCGATCTCCGTCTGGCAAATCTTTATCTAGACAAATCTATAGGAACATTGACATATAAATAAAATCGTATATAGAAATGAAAAAAAGTAAGAATATCACAACAATTCTCGTCGCCGCTTGTATCTTAGTCGGCGTCATAGTGATCGTAATCATAGTAGGACTGACTATGCCCGACCATCCTGATATTATACAGGGACAAGCTGATAATACTGATTACCGTATGTCGTGTAAAGTACCGACCCGTGTCAAAGAACTGCGTGTCAAAGAGGGTGATACCGTTCATCGCGGTGATACGCTCGCCATACTTGAAGCCCCGGATATACAAGCCAAACTGTCGCAGGCGGAAGCTGCATATTCTGCCGCAGAGGCAATGGACCAGGAAGCACAGAACGGTACAAGACAAGAACAGATACAGCAAGCTTTCGATATGTTACAGAAAGCGAAAGCCGGAGTTGTGGTTGCCGAAAAGACATATAAACGTGTGAACCGTTTGTTCGAGAGTGGGGTGATGGCAGAACAGAAACGTGATGAGGCCCGTGCGCAATACGATGCCATGGTAGCTACAGAGAAAGCCGCCAGTGCTCAATATGACATGGCATTGAATGGTGCCCGCCGTGAGGAGAAAGCTGCTGCCGGAGCTCAGGTGCTCCGTGCAAAAGGGGCTATAAAGGAAGTTGCTTCTTATGTATCAGAAACAGTGCTGATAGCTACCACCGACGGTTATGTCACGGAGATATTCCCTGAAATCGGAGAACTCGTCGGGACAGGTGCACCTATTATGAATATAGCCAGCAACAGTGACGTGTGGTTCACATTCAATGTACGTGAAGATCTTTTGCCTGGATTGAAAATCGGTACCGAAACCAGTGTTTATGTACCGGCTATCAACAAAAATGTGAAAGTGAAAATAACGTTGATGAAAGAAGTTGGTACTTTCGCCGCATGGAAAGCCACAAAAGCCTTGGACGGTTTCGATCTGAAAACATTCGAGGTTCAAGCTCATCCTATTCACCAGCAAGATGTGGATGGAGTAAGATGTGGAATGTCCGCTATATTGAAAAAGTAAATATACAAATAATGAAACAACTATATTATCAATTAAAAGCAATCATATACCGTGAGTTGAAGATATTCGCCCATCGTCCGTTGTTTCTTTTCACGATGATTGTGGCCCCGGTGGTGTGCATCATCTTCTTCACGACGCTGATGGGTGGCGGACTTCCTACAAAATTACCGGCCGGATGGGTGGATGAAGATGACACTCATGTAACGCGCATCGTAGGCAGAATACTCGGTTCAATGGAGGAAACCGAACTGAAAACACGTTATTCCAACTTTGACGATGCCCGCAAGGCGATGCAGAAAGGGGAGATATATGGTTTCTTTTACATACCCAAAGGACTGACGGAGAAAGCAATCGCAAATCGTCAGCCTAAACTATCTTTCTATACCAATGAAACCTATTTCGTACCCGGCACACTGTTGATGAAAGATCTACGATATATCTGTGAATTGGCGGGATTGGCACTGACACGTGAAAATCTTTACGGACATGGTATGACAGAGCGTCAGGCCATGGGGGTTATACAACCGATAGTCATAGAGACTCATCCGCTGAACAATCCATACTTGAACTATTCCGTTTATCTGAGCAATATCATCCTGCCAGGAATACTTATCCTGCTTGTCATGTTGTCTACTACCTATACGATAGGTTTGGAGTGGAAACGCGGTACACAGCGTAAACTGTATCGAATGAGCGGATACTCGTCGACGGTAGCCCTGCTGGGGAAACTGTTGCCCCAGACGTTCTTGTTTTCGTTGATATTCATATTTTATGATGTCTATTTTTACCGTTTCCTGTTGTTCCCATGCAATTCGGGAATACTGTCGATGATGATACTAGGAATTGTTACAGTACTTGCTTCACAATCTTTCGGCGTATTCCTTTTCGGGGCGTTTATAGGACAGATGCGTCTGTCGATGTGTCTCTGTTCGTTGTGGGGCATCCTGTCATTCTCATTGGCGGGCTTCACATATCCGGTTCCGGCAATGGACGGTTTCCTTCAGAAACTGTCGTGGCTGTTCCCGCTGCGTCACTATTATCTGATTTATGTGAATCAGGCGCTCGACGGCTATTCCATCGCCTACGTATGGCCGTCGGTGGTAGCGTTGCTGTTGTTCCTTCTGTTGCCAGCTACCGTATTGTGGCGTTATCGTGCAGCTTTCCTGAAGTATAAATATAAACCTTGATAAGTGATGAAAATAATACATAATATATTAGAAATCTGGTATAATGAATTTACCACAGTGATGCGTGATAAGGGCATACTGATATTTATAATTTTTGTGCCGTTATGTTATCCGTTGCTCTATTCATACGTTTATACGAACGAAGTGGTGCGCGACGTGCCGGCGGCAGTGGTTGATGACAGTAATACACAACTCAGTAGAAAATTCATACGTCACATGGACGCTTCACCTGACGTGTGTATAGCAGCTTATTGCTCAAATATGGCAGATGCGGAAGAATTGCTGAAACAGCAGAAAGTATACGGTATCGTGCATATCCCGTCTTCTTTTATTCTCGATTTATGGCATCATGAACAGACACACGTAGGACTCTATTGCGACATGTGCAGTATGTTATATTACAAAGCCTTGATGATTACAGCTACCAATGTATCGTTGGATATGAACAAAGACATTAAGGTGGAGCGATATATACCCGCCACGACCGACCGTGAAAAAGAGATTATCCGTATGCCTATTGACTATGACTACGTATCTCTTTATAATCCCCAAAGCGGTTTTGCGGCTTTCCTGATACCGCCTGTGTTGATGCTTATTATCCAACAGACTCTTTTCCTTGGTATAGGAATGTCCATGGGTGAATCAAGGGATAAATACAGTGGGAGTGTCATACCCTTCAAACCTGCCTACAAGAATTCGGTGAATATCGTTTTGGGTAAGGCGATCATGTACTTTATGCTTTATTTGATCATGGGAATTTATATGTTCACTTTCGTAACGCGCAGTTTCGGTCTGCCGCAGTTGGGCAATTATCTTACTTTCCTCGCCTTTCTGGTTCCATACCTGTTGGCATGTATATTTCTAGCGATGGTATTGTCGTCTTTTGTCTATCACAGGGAAGACTGTATCATGTTGTTTGTGTTCCTGTCAGTCCCGTTGCTCTTCCTTTCGGGTATATCGTGGCCGGGTGCAGCCATGCCGATGTTTTGGAAATATGTATCATGGCTTATGCCTTCATCTTTCGGAATGAACGGTTATGTGCGCATCACAGGTTGCGGTGCATCGCTTGCCGACGTGTCATTTGAATTTAAGGGATTGTGGATACAGGCAATTGTTTATTTTATGATCGCCTGTATGATGTATCACCGTGAGATAATGCGTATGCTGAAAAGGTACAGTGTTCAAAAGTGACAGACTAATTATGGCGTGTCATTGTCTAAGTGTCCATCTGATACCTTTCGCCATGCGTAGTTCGGTCTGCATATAATGATTGCCCGTGTTCAGTTCGAACGTGGTGGGGATGTCTTGCGCCTGATAGTGTGCGCAGAGCCATCGCGTATTTTCTTCAACCCGCTGCAAGACCTGATTGCGGACATGACTTTCACGGTCGCCCAACGAGAGATAGATGCTCGACAACTGTCTCATGAGTGTGTGACTGTCAGCGTATTCGATGAAGTCGGGATACCAGAACGATCCCGATCCCGATATCACGCCGTCGAACATATCCGTGTGATATACTGACCACAAGGCAAACAGGCCCGCCAACGAATAACCGGCGATGAAACGGCGGGTCATAGTCAAATTCTTTTCCACCGTCGGAATAATCTGCGAGGTGAGCACTTGCAACCATTCTTCACCTCCGCCTGTGCAGGCGGTGTCCCCGGCAAAGAGTTTGGCAGAGGGCCACGGCGACATGTCCCTGTTCCAGTCTACCCCGTCTATTTCCACAAGGACAAAACGTTTGGTACCTGTTTTCGAACATTGTTCCCATACTTTTTCGCCCTCATGCTGGAAAGTATGAAGATAAATAATCGGTGCAGCCTTGTCTGTATCACCGAAGATGCGGATATTCTTTCCTGCTATATTCATCGTGTTCCTCTTGCTTTATGTTCGATTATGTATTCAGTCAATCATCAGCAAAAGTAATATAAATAACTGAAACGGTGAACGTCATTGAATAATTTTCTTTATCTTTGCCGATAAATTGGTAAAAAACAAATAAAATGAAGATACATGACATTCCCGTTTTGCTGCTTACAGGTTATCTGGGCAGTGGAAAGACAACACTCGTAAACAAAATACTGAAGAACGAGCGCGGCATCAAGTTCGCCGTCATCGTCAACGATATCGGAGAGGTGAACATCGATGCAAACCTTATCGAACAGGGCGGTGTCGTAGGACAGAAAGACGATTCGCTCGTGGCTCTGCAGAACGGTTGCATCTGTTGTACGTTGAAGATGGACCTCGTGCAACAACTCTCAGAGATTGTAGCCATGCAGAAATTCGACTACATCGTGATAGAGGCAAGCGGTATCTGCGAACCTGCCCCTATAGCCCAGACCATCAGTGCTTATCCCGAAATGTATCCTGAATATGCCAAGGACGGTTCTGCCCGGCTCGATGCCATCGTCACTGTGGTGGATGCTTTGCGTATGCGCGATGAATTTGAAAACGGAAACGATCTGATGGCGAAAGATCTGGGAGAGGACGATTTGGCCAGTCTGGTCATTCAACAGGTAGAATTCTGCAATATGGTGCTGCTCAATAAGGCATCGGAAGTGAAACCGGAAGAGTTGGCCAAGTTGAAAGAAATTATCCGTGCCCTCCAACCCCAAGCTGAAATATTGGAATGCAATTACGGTGATATAGCCCTTGATAAAATACTCAATACAAATCTTTTTGACTTCGACAAGGTTGCCACTTCCGCCAAATGGATAGAGGCGATAGAAGAGCATGAGGAAGAAGAGGATGGCGATGAGAGCGGTGAGGCCCTCGAATATGGCATCGACACCTTCGTCTATTGCCGTCGGCCGGCTTTCAATCTAGGCTTCTTTGATGAGTTTGTGGCCCGTAAATGGCCCAAGAGCATCATCCGTTGTAAAGGCATGTGCTATTTCCGTGACGAACGCGATACCTGTTATGTGTTTGAACAGGCAGGTAAACAGGTCGGGTTGCGCAATGCCGGACAATGGTATGCCACGATGCCGAAAGATCAACTGGAACAATTGAAGGCTCAGAATCCAGGACTTGTGCAAGACTGGGACGAGAACTACGGCGACCGCATGCAGAAGATTGTGTTCATCGGGCAGAACATGGATAAAAAAGCCATCTGCGAGGAGTTGGACAAATGCTTGGAGAAATAAGAGAAATCAAACTCATTTGATATTTTTGCAATCTGAACAAATATATAATGAATATGGCAGAGAGAACATTTAAGCAGGCTTTGGAACATCGCCGCACCTATTATGCGATTGGTAGTGAATCACCAGTCAGTGACGAGAAAATAGAAGAACTTATCAAGTTCGCAGTAAAAAACGTGCCCAGTGCATTCAATTCACAATCCACCCGTGTGGTCTTGCTGTTAGGTGAAAACCACAAACGTCTGTGGACAATCACCAAAGATATACTAAGACGCATTGTTCCGGCAGATGCTTTCAAAGCCACCGAAGACAAAATCAACAATTGTTTTCTGGCAGGGCATGGTACCGTGCTGTTCTTCGAAGACCAGGAGGTAGTGAAGGGATTGCAAAATTCATTCCCTTCTTATGCAGACAATTTCCCCGTTTGGTCGCAACAGACATCAGCTATGCATCAGTTGGCTATATGGACAATGTTGGAGGATTTAGGTTTTGGCGTAAATCTTCAGCACTACAATCCGCTGATAGACAAAGAAGTGGCATCTGAATGGCAGATACCAGACACATGGAAGTTGATCGCTGAGATGCCATTCGGCAATCCGTTAGCAGAACCAGGTGAAAAGCAGTTTAATAAGATAGAAGACCGCGTTAAGATTTTCAGATAAATCGTATACCAATAAAATAAAGTCCGCACTTTCACAAGTGCGGACAAGAAACATTAACTTTGATATTAAAAAAAATTACTATAAGTATCTTTTCATTTTATTTACTGCATATTCTTTTCATGTACGATTTTACATCCGTCCAATGGTAGTAAGGTCTTATATTGCTGTCTATCGGGATATTGCATTCTTTTTCATTGAGCATGAATTTTACAAGAATATCATCTGAACTTCCATGACGATAAAAAGTGAGTTGAATGTTTCCGGCCATCGGCGCAATCTTAAAGTCACTGAACACTTTATAGAAATCAGCAGGTTCAGAGACACTTCCGCAATATCCATCTATTCCCAGCAGAGAAACAAGACGCATAAGGTTCATATCATGACCGAAATAAAAAGTAGCCCCTGTCTTCTTCGTATCAATGTACGTGGATGCTTGATTCATCATGTCATTTAATAACGGCTTTTCGTTTTCAAGAGGTATTCCGTCATTTTTCGTATATTTGCCACAAGTGATATAAAAACGGGCGTTAAAGCATTGCCATAAATCAAACAATTCCTGTTTGTCGAATACATCATAAAATGAGATAGGCACCTCCATATCTTGCATATCTGAGGCTATCCAATATAAACTCCACATTAAATTAATGGGTTTTATATTCTTGTCTATAAACGTTTGACTGGTAAACAATGAATGAACGAGACGGTCTGGTCTTAACAGTGAAGTCTCAAATCTATTCAGTTCTTTATGCCAAGTGCTTGATTCCAGATCAAAACTGTCCGAACGGCTCGTGTGATAGTTCATGATGTCAGCATCACGCTTCGTCGCATTTCTGGATATTGATAAAGAAGGATTCTGCTCCTTCAGTCTTTCACAAAAGGCATCCATACTTAATATGCTCCTAATCACAAGTGATGACCGGGCAGTGATAACGCTACTGTCATTAAAGACAGAAGGTGACGATTCAAACATTCTTTCAGCTATGCCCCTATATTGTTTAACACCTAACGAAGAAAGATCCCCGTCTCTGTCCTTTGAATCTTGATAGACGATTTTTAACCGTGACAAGACATCTTTGCCTAACGGAGACAGTGCATTATGGGTATTCGCACTGTTTAGTAATGTTATCATATCCCGATAATCTTTATCATCCAGAAGATATCGGGACCCATGACGGCCATACATGCAAATGTAAAATGGAGTATAACCTACAGGAACCGCCGTCTGCTTTTCTTTTGGAGATTGGTATGCATAATACACTCCGCCCGATTTGCAAAGATCTTCATAAATTTCCTTTTTAGTTGTTTGACCATGTAGAGTGGAAAAAACAACTAAAAGGAATGTATAGAATAAATAACTCCGCTTATTCATAATCTGGATTTTGTTTCAGATTCGGATTGGTAGTAAACTCATCTTGCGGGATAGGGAACATTTTGTATTTCGCAGCTACATCGGTACCTACATAAGTACCTGCACTGCCATCTCCACCTTTCCAGTCCCAGTTGTATCCAGATGTGAATTTCCCGAAGCGGATGAGGTCTGTACGACGTACACACTCCGTATATAATTCCCTGGCACGTTCATCCAGAATAAAATCCAAAGTCAGTTGACTATCAGATATTTTCCCTGTCACACTATTTGATCCATATTTCCCTGACATATATGCCCGTTGACGAACTTCATTAACATATCCCAGAGCTTCCTCGCGAGAGCCACCTCCACCCCGTAAGATAGCCTCCGCTGCCATCAGATATGCATCTGCGGTACGAAACATCGGATAATCTACTGATGAATATACGGTTCCACCGTTTACGATTTCTTTTCGTGAACTGTAGACGTTACGCCATTTTATACAAGCATAACCTTGACTGAAATCTTTTTTGAATCCTTTTCCTTCTGCCCATGTATTCTTCGTATGCCCGATACTAAAAAACTGTGCACGTTTATCCATCTTATTATCACCCCACGTGTCATTTACATCAAAGGTTTGGTCTGCTTCATCAAATTTATTCACTAAGGTAGTTTTACAACGTCCATTTCCCCAACCGCGTGTACCAATACCTGTCTGATAATAGTTATTCATACTACCATTGACAAGAGCCTTTATCAGGAAATTCGTTCCGGCGCTACCTTGAGCATTGTCCGCATCTTGGTCAAGTCCCCATATTATTTCAGTGCAATTATTATTGTCAGCAAGGAAGATCGTTCTATAATCTTTAGCTAATGGATATTTTCCACAATCGATAACTTTTTTGGCATACTTGTATGCATCGGCATAATGATTTTCGCCAGTCCATGCTTCAGCGTTGAGATAATCCCTTGCGAGAAGGAACCATACGGCTACTTTGTCTATCCGCCCATAAACCTTATCACCGGCATCCTTAATATCCGATTCCAAAGCAAGAAGTTCGGAAACAGCATAATCATAGATTTCCTTTCTTGATTTCTGTGATGGAATAGTACCTGTCTCCATTGTCTCATCAATATATGGCGCAGCCCCATAAAGATCGCATATCATACTGTAACAGTAAGCACGAATGAAACGTGCCTCAGCGCGGTAGTTGAGATAATCTACTTTCAACGAATCATATACATTGCGCTTTTTCAGATTATCTTCCGTACATTGTTTCAGAAACTCATTGCAATATCCGATAGCCATGTAGAGGCGATAATATGGATAACTGATTACTTTCGTAGAAGGATCCCAATTCATATACAAAAGTGATAATGTACCATGACTGCCTCCAGCATGAAAGCATATTTCGTCTGTACAACATTCCTGTACATAAAACAGACTGCGCGTATATCCGCTGTAGCCTTCATCTATACCCGTTACATCACCATCTCCGCCATCTCCGCCTTTTTGTCCTGTTTGTATCAGAGATGCGTAGCACTTCGCCAGAGCTCCTTTGTAACCTGCAGTTGTACTGTAAACATTGTTTTCGGTCAACTGGTTATTGTCTAACGGTTGTGTATCCAAATCACCGGTACACGAACAACAACCCAAAATCAGCAATAATGATATTGCGATATTTAATAATCTATCTTTCATATTCTAGTTCCTCTCATTTTAAAAGTTTAAATTTAATCCAAGAACGAACACTCTCGGATGTTGATATACTTGTGTATCGATTCCTGAATATATTTCGGGGTCGACACCTGAATATCCAGTAATAGTACATACATTCTGTACAGCGAATGATACACGGAGATTACTTTGAGAATTCCATAATTTTTCTATCGTATACCCCAATGTTATGTTGTCGATTCTGAAGAATGAAGCATTTTCAAGGAAATAATCTGTATACAAACGCTGTTGCGTGAAGTTTGTTGACAACGTACTGCGTAATATGTTTCCAGATGTACCTTGTGAACTATACAAGTTATCATAAGAGTCGGATGCGGCAACATAATTGAATACATAATTACCGAAACTACCATGTCCATTGATACCCAAGTCCCAATTTTCATAAATCAATTTAGTGGACAGTCCACAGAAATATGGAGCTTGCGAACTCTTGCCGGTCACATATTTGTTTGCATCTTCCTCTGATGTTGTAATGTTGTTGTCTTTGCCTACATACTTACCATCCAAAGGTTTTCCGTTTTCATCATAAGCTTGTTTCAGCAGAAAGAATGTGTAAGGTGTTTCACCGACTTTATGTATCTGCAAATATTTTCCAGTACCACCGGCATTACCTGTTTTTACATAATTTCCATCTGTATCAATGGTATTGAGTTTCGTAATACGTGATTTGTTCCATGTAAAGTTGGCATTAATATCCCATTCTATTTTGCTCGTTTTAACGGGTATCGCACTTACTGCAATTTCAATACCGTCATTTTTCATAGACCCGATATTGGTCGTTATCATGTTAGTGAAATTACTTCCTGCAGGTACATATATCGTATTAAGCAAATCGTTCGTTTTACGATGATAATAATCCAGTGAACCAGAAATACGGTTATTTAAGAATCCCCAGTCCAATCCGATATTGTATGTCGTAGTCGTTTCCCATTTGATATTAGGATCATATCCATTCGGACGGTATGTCGTTAGCCATGTATCTCCGAACTGATATCTTGATTCATTATATGATGCCGTGTAAGTTGACTGATAAGGATAATCGGAACCGATATCCTGTTGTCCCGTCTTACCGTAACTGAGTCTCAGTTTTAAGTTAGAAAGATCCTTTATCGAAGATAATAGTTTCTCGTTATTGATTCTCCATGCCGCAGCAACTGAAGGGAAATATCCCCATCTGTTACTGGATGAAAAACGAGATGATGCATCTGCGCGCAGGGTAGCCGTTATCAGATATTTGTCATTGAATCCGTAATTCATTCTACCATAATACGACAACAGATAACTTTCGCTTTCCTGATGAGATGGTGAGATCAACTGTTTTCCGGATGTATCATCGGTTTGACTAGTGAATTTGTTCCAAAAATGCTGCCAGCCATATCCTACCATCATATCTAAAGCATGTTTCCCGAATTTTTTGTTATAATCAGCATATAAATCCAGTAAATAATTGTGTTTCTTCTGTGTAGAACTGTAAGCAAGACCGGTACCGTCTTTCTGATTAGAGATATACATCGAGGGTGCATATTGTGGCACATTCTTGTCATAATCGCTCTTCAACACATCGTAACCCAAATTGAGATTAAAACGTAAGTCCTCAAAATGATGAACCTTATAATCAAACATGATATTTCCTATAGAACGTTTTACCTTATTGGTAAAATCCGAAAGATAAAGTTCTGCTATTGGATTATTGGGAGCGATGGCTATTGGAACTCCACCGGACATCCATGTATAATATCCCAAACCTACATTATTTGTATAAGTTGCATTGACAGGACGTGTCGGGTCAAAGAATATAGCATCATTTACTACAGAACTGGAAATATCATCATTATCCTCATAGCTGGCTTTCACATTTATATTGATTTTCAGATGATTGTTAAGCAGTGTCGGCGACACCCCGAATCCGGCATTGTAGCGTTTGTACGAATTTGTCTTAATAATACCATTTTGATTTGTATAGCCGACTGAAATCCGATAAGGAGTATTCAAAAAGGCACCTGCAATAGATAAATTATGATCTTGTCCTACGGCAGTACGGTAGATTTCATTTTGCCAGTCGGTAGAAGATGTACCCAATGTAAAACCGGTTCCCGGGTTGGCCTTCTCGGCAAAAACAGTTTTATATTCGTCAGATGACAATACATCCACTGTTTTGGTTTTATTGCTCAGTGAGAATGTGGAAGAATAATTGAATTTCGGTTTAGAATTCGAACTACCCTTTTTAGTCGTAATAATAATAACGCCATTAGAGGCACGTGAACCGTATATCGCGGTAGACGACGCATCTTTAAGAACCGTAAACGATTCTATGTCTGCCGGGTTTATACTTCCTATAATATTAGAAGAACCATTGATGGAACTATTATCCACAGGTACTCCGTCAATCACGATCAGAGGGTCGTTGGATGCCGAAAGAGATGCGCCCATACGTACTCTTATCGTTGAACCGCTGCCCGGGGCACCGGAACTGGATATGACTTGAACACCGGCGATTTTACCAGTAAGAGCATCTTGAGCTGTCACTTGGCTACCTTTATTAAGTTGATCAGGTTTGATACTTAAAATAGAACCCGTCGCATCCGATTTCCTTACCTGTCCATATCCGATGACCACAAGATCGTCTAATACTTTTGAGTCCTCCTGGAGTACGATAGACTTCATACCCGAGGAACTTACCGGCAGTTCCATCTTTTTAAAGCCTACATAACTTACGACAATAATCGCATTTTTACCAGGCACAGTCAGTGAGAAGTTTCCATCCACATCGGTGATAGTACCTAAATTAGATCCTTTTACTACAACACTAGCTCCGATAATCGGTTCTTTCGAAATGTCAGAGACATGACCTTTAATAGTTAGGTTCTGTCCATAAACAAGAATAGATAAGAAACAACTTATCAAGACAAGCATTGTTCTTCTGTTTAATTTGAATTTTTTCATGTTTATCAATTATTAATTTAAACACTGCAAAATTATGGAAAGAAAAGCATAATCACATCAGTGTGTAGAAAAGCAACATTGAAAAAGTAACTTTTCAAAAAAAGTAAAGCATTGATAATAAACGAGATATAAAAAATGGCGAAGGAAAAAAAGTAAATAGTAGAATGGGTATGGGTAAATATTTTTTTCGGTCAATTCAGGAGAAAACGTTTAACATAAATGTAATATGTCATCCATAAATTCATTTTTGGATATGGAAAGCCTGTTTCTGACCCGTTGTCTGTAATTGTATACTGTCTGAACGGAATAATGCAACAACTCTGCTATTTTAGAATTATCCGTGATACCTAATCGAATCAAGGCATATATTCTTAATTCAGGGGACAGCAACTCATTTCCTTTTATTTTTATTTCTTTCCCAGGCAACATCAGTTGATTGAAAGATTGAATGAAATGAGGGAAAAGTTTGAGAAATATTTCATCGAAGTGATGGAAGAAAGCTTTTAATTCCTCAGCTTCCATAGACGTCTCATTGAGCTCTTTACGAACCTCGTTGATTTTGCCGGCTATTATTTTTCTATTCATGGAAATACGCGATTCCTTTTGTTTGTTGATATAAGAAGAACACAGATCAAATAACTGGACTATATATTCCTCTTTAATCCTATTGGATTCACTCAAACTGTTATTCAGTGTAGCCAACTTATTGTTAAGCGTCAAAAGTTGTTCGTTTCTATTGTCAAGCGATTCATGCATATACACCAATTCGTGGTTTCTCTTCCGTAACTTTACATATACCACAACAAAGAACAACAGCAAGATGGAAATCACCAGAATAAAAATAGTGCGCAGACGTGCTTCCTTTTGCATCTTATATCCGTATGTGGCAGATATGATAGGTAATACTTCTGATACAAAACTCATTCTGCAACGTGCATGACAGAACACTATATCTTCCATTGAACAAGTTATATAATTGTAAGCCCTGCTGATATCTCCTTTTTTATATAACAAGACAGCAAGCTGCTGCAATGCCATATATTCTTTTTTGGTTTCCGACAAGTCTAATATGGAAGTAAGTGTTAGGTAATATTCTTCCAGGTCTCGACGATTCAGACTGTGATATGTTTCTGCCAGTCGAAAAGTTATATTCGAATTTTTTGAAACCTCTTTAGGATTTTTCTTGATGTAGGCTGACAATAAAGAGAGTGCTTTGTCTGATTCCCCTTTCAGACAATACTCTTCACTTTTGTTACAGGCATAACTGGAAGAATTGATTGGTGTCTCTTTTAAAAGAAGGTTCAGATAATACAGAGTCTTGTTTTTGTATTTTAGTTTTTCTGTGTTGGTGAAAGCATCAAGATATAGTAAATAATTGATGGAATGATACAAATGATAATAATATCGCCTGTCGATTGTAGATGATTCCGGATTAAGTGTCTTGAGCATATCGAGAGCCTCTTGGAAATGACCAAATTTCTTTTCCACTTCGATAATGTTCATTAAGGCCGTTTCCAATTCGGCTTCATTATTATTTTGTTTGGCCACATCATAGCTCGCTTGTGCATAGTACATGGCAGAATCAAGTCTGTAACTGATGTACTGTTTATGTAATTCTGTATAAACCCTGAATAATTGGTCTCCTTTCGACACTTGCAAGAGAGAAATGTAGAGAGAAATCTTTTTTTGTTTTACTTTTTGGATCTCAGAACGTTGTTTTATCGAATTGTCAAGCAATAATAGATTACTCTCATTATTTATTGAAAACGATGACAATGAGAAATAAATGGTTAAAATAGTAAATAGTATCTTTCTTTTCATTGATGTATTTTATTACTTCCGCCTTCAAAGATAACACTATTTTTATAAATACAGTCCAATATTTCCAGTTTATTCTTATTTTTAGTAAATAGGACTTTTATTCATTGAGGTATTCCCTACATTTTTATACTAAGTTTCTATTAGAAACCTAGTATATCTAAAAACAAATTACTATATTTGCACGATAAAATATGATTATTATGGAAGAAAACCTACTTAAAGCGGAATATCTCAATTGTCCTATCCGACAAGTAATCAGTCGTTTCGGCGATAAATGGTCTATGCTTGTCCTTTTTCATCTGTACAAGAGCGAGAAAGGGATACTGCGTTTCAATGAACTGCATTCCCGAATGACCGACTGTTCACAGAAAATGCTTTCACAGACACTGAAAAACCTCGAGAAGAATCATCTCGTAAATCGTAAGATTTATCCTGTTGTTCCTCCCAAGGTGGAATATTCGCTAACACAGACGGGTATGTCACTGATGCCGAATCTTGAGGGACTGATCTCGTGGGCTAAAGCTAACTTCGACAGTGTGGTAACCGACTAATTACTGTTTATTGACAGAACAACAAAGGAATTTGTTACATAGGATAAAGTTGAATAGTCGTTTTTTTATTACTTTTGCATCGTATTTTAACTACTAAATCATAAGAAAAAGACTATTCTGATGAAAATGAAAAAGAACCTCTTATTATTATTTTGTTCGGTGATGTGCTCATCCATGTATGCACAGCACCCGATTATCACGACTAAGTATACCGCCGATCCTGCACCGATGGTTTATCAAGACACCGTCTATCTGTACACCACCCACGATGAGGACAACGCCGACGGTTTTCTGATGAAAGACTGGTTGCTGTATACATCCACAGATATGGTCAACTGGACCGACCATGGAGCTGTGGCGTCACTGAAAAGTTTCAGTTGGGTCAACAAGGACAATGGCGCCTGGGCTATACAGGTAGTCGAGCGCAATGGCAAGTTTTATATGTATTGTCCCATCCATTGCAATGGGATAGGTGTACTTGTTGCCGACAGTCCTTACGGACCCTTCAAAGATCCGATTGGCAAACCGCTGGTATGGCAGAAGGAAAACTGGTATGATATCGATCCTACCGTGTTTATCGATGACGACGGTCAGGCATATATGTATTGGGGCAATCCCGACCCCTATATGGTCAGACTCAATAAGGATATGATTTCTTATTCGGGAGAGATCAACAAGTATGTCCACCCCGAACATTATCAGGAAGGTCCGTGGTTCTATAAGCGTGCCGGTCATTATTATCTGGCTTTCGCATCCACTTGCTGTCCCGAAGGTATCGGGTATGCCATGAGCGATTATCCCGCAGGTCCTTGGACCACCAAAGGGTATATCATGGCACCTACTGAAAAGAGCAGAGGCAACCATCCCGGATTGATGGATTATAAAGGAAAATCGTATGTTTTCGGACTCAATTACGACCTGATGCACCATAATGGCATCATGGAACATCACGAACGTCGTTCAGTATCGGTAGCTGAGATGCATTACCGTCAGGACGGCACAATCGAAGAAGTGCCTTATTGGTCGAAAGAAGGTGTGAAACAGGTGGAAAGTCTGAATCCATACCGACGTGTAGAAGCAGAGACGATGGCATGGGGAGAAGGACTGAAAACAGAAAAGATGACCGATGGTGGCATCGTGGTGAACAATATCAACGACGGCGACTATATCATGATTAAAGGTGTCGACTTCGGAAGAGGAGGAAAGACCTTCGATGTCATGGCAGAGACTCTCGGAGGAGGAACAATAGAATTGCGCATAGACAGTCTGAACGGTCGACAGTTGGGCACTTGCGATATTCAGGGTTCAAACAGTCAATGGAAAGAATATAAAACCAAAATAAGCAAATGCGTAGGCGTGCATGATTTCTATCTCGTGTTCCGCGGCAACAGTAGTCAGGATTTGTTCAAATTGGATTATTGGCAGATTAAGAGATAAAAATGAATATCAGAATAATCTGTTCCGTCATCATCTTGTTGCAGACATCGGTGACGGTCATGTCGCAAAGGGTGTTGAGGTATACTGCAGATAAGACAAAGGTGGATATCACAACTGTCGACGGGACACTGACCATCAGTCCTCTGACGGACAATTCCGTGAGGGTGAGGTTTAACCGGAAGATATACCGCGATATGCCTGAACTGGTATATGTGGAAAAACTGAAGACGCCCGTATTCCGTGTCAAGGACAGTCAAGACCAAATCACCATCGCCCTCAACGACCTGACCGTGTCAGTTGACCGCCGTACAGGACTAATCACCTACCTGAACCGTCAGGGACGACAAATCCTTGCCGAAAACGGACGCAGTCTGACACCTTCCATGATAGATACCGAACAGACCTATATAGCCGAACAGCATTTCGTATCACCCTCAGATGAACACCAGTACGGACTAGGACAGTTTCAGGACGGATACCTTGATGTACGGGGACTCTCCCGTCGACTTACTCAGGTGAATACACAGATATCCGTACCGATGATTGTGTCTAACAAAGGTTACGCACTGCTATGGAACAATTACGGCATGGTGGATTTCAATCCCTCCGACAGCCAAGTTGTGCTCTCCCGCCAGTCGGAAAAGGGGGAGGTCACGGAGGTGGATGTAACCACTACCGCCGGCAACAGGAAAGAACGACGCGAAAGCAATGTCTTCGAGACAGATATCAACGTGCAGAATACCGGCGACTATTCGTTCCTTCTCGATGTCGGACAGAAAATGGCCCGTAAACAGCATCTAGAGATAGACGGTCGCCCACTCATCAAGATGGAAAACTTATGGCTTCCGCCTACATCATCCGCGATAGTCCATCTTCCGGCAGGGATGCATCATGTGAAAGCCGTATTGACCAAAGACGATAAACCGGTACTCTATTATCATCAGATAACAGACCAGACCGTATTCCGTTCACCGGTGTCGCAGTGTGTAGATTATACCGTGTTTGCCGGTGATGCTGATGAGGCGATAGCCGCCTATCGCAAAGTGACCGGCGAGGCACCGATGATACCCCGTTGGGCATTGGGATATATCCATTGCCGCGAACGGTTTCATACGCAACAGGAGATATTGGAGACAGCCCGCAGATTCAGGAAAGAGTCTTACCCCGTGGATATGCTGGTTCAGGACTGGCAGTACTGGGGAAAATACGGGTGGAACGCGATGAAATTCGATGAAGACAGATACCCCGATGTCAAGCGTATGACCGATAGTCTGCATCTGATGAATATCAGGTTTATGGTCTCTGTCTGGTCCAACACCGAACATACCACGTCACTGGGGCGTGAACTCGACAGTCTGCATTATTTCATCCCCCATACCAACTGGGTCGACTTTTTCAATCCGAAGGCAGCCGCCTTCTATTGGTTCAATTTCAGCCGACGTATGCTCAGGCCTTATGGCATAGACGCATGGTGGCAGGATGCCACCGAACCCGAAAACGATGATCTTTGCGGCAGACGTATCAATAATGGGACCACCCCGGGCGAAGTGTTCCGTAACACCTATCCGTTGCTAGTCAACAAGACCGTATACGAAGGTTGCCGAAGAGATAACCCCGGACAGCGCACGATGATACTCACCCGATGCGCCTACACCGGCATACAGCGTTACAGTATAGCCAATTGGTCGGGCGATGTGGGGAACGACTGGGATACATTCAGAAGACAGATTACCGCCGGACTGGGACTGATGGCTACCGGACTGCCTTGGTGGACTTATGACGCAGGCGGTTTCTTCCGTCCCTCTGGTCAATACACAGATTCGCTCTATCACGAACGACTGATGAGGTGGGTACAGACATCCGTATTCCTGCCTCTGATGCGTGTGCACGGTTATATCACCGATACCGAGTTTTGGAATTACGGTCAGCAAGTAGCCGACAATGCCCATCAGTGTCTCAGTCTGCGTTACAGGTTACTGCCTTATATCTATTCCGCTGCCGCTGCCGTCACGATGGGCGGCGCTACGATGATGCGTCCTCTGATTATGGATTTCCCCGACGATACTGTCGCCCTCGGTCAGAAATACGAATATATGTTCGGCAAATCATTACTTGTATGTCCCGTTCTGGAACAGGGTATCAGTAAAATGCCCGTCTATTTGCCCGCACACACGGCATGGTATGATTTTGCTGAGAATAAAAAATACGACGGTGGCGCCACTTATCAGATGCCGGTCGTCCCTGAAAGGATTCCTGTCTATGTCAGGTCTGGTTCCATTATTCCGCTCGGACCGTCCGTCCAGAGTACGACAGAGGGCACTGATGCTCAGTGGGAACTACGTATCTATGGCGGAGCCGACGGCCGTTTCACCGTGTACGAAGATGATGGTACCACCTACGATTATGAGAAAGGGGCTTACGCCACGTACACCATCACCTGGCAGGACGATCACCGCACCTTAGAGATCGGTCAGCGTAAAGGCCGTTACGAAGGGATGTGTAAGGACCGTGCCTTGCGACTGGTCTATATCAATGGCGACGGACAAGGCGCAACCAAGACCGTCATGTATACAGGAAAGAAAATAACAATCAAATTATAAATAACATCAGATGAGAAAACTATTCATAAGCATTCTGCTTATTTCGTGTTCTGTAGCTTTTGCGCAGAACGCGGACCGTACGGTGAAGAGTCCCGACGGCAAGATTAGTGTTACCGTGACCGATGAGGCCGGTAAACCGCAGTATTCCGTAAACTATGGTGATAAAGTGTTTATCAGTCCTTCACGGTTGGGTATTGTGACCAACTATGACGACTATTCGCAGCAGTTGAAACTGAAAGACGTCAGCAACACCGTGGTTGACGAGCATTACTCACTGCCTAATATCAAACAGAGTCAGGTGCACTATGTGGCCAACGAGGCTGTGTACCATTTCTATCGGGACACCATTGATGTCCTCGACCTCATATTCAGGGTGAGCGACAGGGATGTGGCTTTCAGATATGTGATACATCCGTCAGGATACCGACTCAGTTGTACGATAACCAAAGAACTGACACAGTTCTGCCCGGCAGCGGGGAGCACCACGTTCCTCTGTCCGCAGACCAAGCCTATGGGAGGCTTCGCAAGTACATCGCCCAGTTATGAGACCTCTTATACATTAGATGACGCCATGGGCAAAAACGGTTGGGGAGAAGGATACACGTTCCCCTGTCTGTTCAAGAACAACCAGGACGGTTGGATGCTTATCTCAGAGACAGGCGTAGACGGCAGTTATTGTGCCGGCAGACTGTTGGGCGAGACCGACGGCACCTATTGTATCGGTTTTCCGCAGAGCGGCGAGTGCAACGGCAATGGAGGTGTATCGCCAGGAATGGCGCTTCCCGGTATGACACCGTGGCGTACCATCACCCTCGGACCTACACTGGCCAATATCGTGGAGACGACCGTTCCCTTCGATGTCGTGGACCGCAAGTACGAACCGTCCCGTAATTATACTTACGGCAAAGGTTCGTGGAGCTGGATTATCGGCATGGACCAAAGTTGCAACTATGATGAGCAGAAACGTTATATCGACTTTTCCGCAGCCATGGGGTATCAGTCGGTATTGGTGGATGCCTTGTGGGACAGACAGATAGGCCGAGATAAGATAGCCGAACTGGCCCGCTATGGTGCCGAGAAAGGTGTATCACTCTATCTGTGGTACAATTCCAACGGCTATTGGAACGACGCATGGCAGTCGCCCCGCGGCATCATGAGCGACCCCATCAAGCGCCGCAAAGAGATGAAATGGATGCAGCAGACTGGCATCAAAGGCATCAAGGTCGACTTCTTCGGAGGTGACAAACAGATTATGATGCAGACCTACGAAGGTATCCTCTGCGATGCCAACGATTACGGACTGGAAGTAATCTTCCACGGATGTACCATACCGAGAGGATGGGAGCGTATGTATCCCAACTATGTAGCCAGCGAGGCTGTGCTGGCGAGCGAGAATCTCCATTTCTCACAGGACTTCTGCAATAAGGAAGCCGTCAATGCCTGCATCCATCCGTTTATCCGCAACACGATAGGCAGTATGGACTTCGGCGGTAGTACGCTCAACAAGTATTACAATGCCGACAACAAGAGCGGCACCCACCGTCTCACCTCCGATGTATACGCCCTGGCCACAGCAGTACTGTTCCAGAGTGCCGTGCAGCATTTCGCCATGGCACCCAACAATCTGCAGGATGCCCCGTCGTGGGCCATCGACTTTATGAAGACTGTGCCTACAACATGGGATGAAGTGAAATATATCGACGGTTATCCGGGCAAATATATTATTCTTGCCAGACGCCACGGCAACCAGTGGTATATCGCCGGTGTCAATGCGGAGAAGAAAGAGTTGAAAAAGACCATCGTCCTGCCGATGTCGGCAACTACCGGACGATTTGCGATATATACTGACGACAACGCCCTGCAAGGTTCTGTCAAGACAATAAAAGGCAGCAAGCGAATCAGTATCAATATACCCTGCAATGGAGGTTTCGTGATGAAAACGATAGAATAAAATCAGTTTATACGATGAAAAAGACCTTGTTATCATTCATTCTGTTGCTCTTATGCTGTATCCTGTTCGCACAGTCACGGGGCAAGGTAGAGTACCTGAAGATGCCCTGTACCATGCTCACTGGAATCACACAACGTGATTATACCCTCTATCTGCCGCCCGGCTATGAAGCCGACA
>OBID01000111.1_pt1 | contig 36003 bp, 58 predicted proteins | sample 1519781 | NCBI WGS metagenome assembly OBID01 (sample SAMEA3991478, study PRJEB22521) | metagenome | biome: anthropogenic terrestrial biome; feature: sewage plant; material: sludge | place: Sweden | collected 2012-09-26 | reverse complement strand
ACTTGAGGGGGAACTCTCGGAAAGCGAACTTGCAAAAGGACTTGATGACAATTATCCCGGTATAGAACTTGCGAGGGGACTCATTCAGTTATTCAAGGAAACAGTTGAACTGACTAAGAAAGTCAAAGCAGCAGATCAGCAGTTTGACACAATGCGAAAAATGATTTACGATTTTCAGACTAAATAAAAAAGGCGGTTAATCAGACCGCCTTTATCCAAAAACATTTTTACAAACTTAAACCAAACTATTATGAACAAATCAAATCTAAAAAAATCAAATCAAAAAGTCAATGAATATAAAGGATTGACTACTGATGAAATCTACCATGAAATATCCGAAAAAATTCAAAACATAATTACAAATCAAACCAAACAAGAAAGGGAAATAAAATGAGTCTATCAAATCCAAAGCCGGAAAATCCGGTTACAAAGTGGATCGAGTTCAAAGGCGATTCAGGAAAGTTTCAATACTGGGATAAAGCTACGGAATCAAACATTGAAATCCCGTTAAACAAAATCGGATTCATTGTATTAGATGAATTAAATACCATTACTGGTTACCATGAATCAGCTAAAGCCGGTATTTATAGTAATGAAGTTTCGGACTTGTCACACGAAACTCTAACGGTCAAAGTTTTCAAAACAAATGTTCAGATTACAGGGCTTTATAAAGATATTAAAGATAATATTAAAGCAATCGGCGGGAAATTTACTAAGTCCGTTTACGCTGCATTGATTACCGGAAAGGATTCTCTTGAGTTAGTTAATTTCAAAATGTCGGGAAGCGCATTTATGGGTTGGTTAGATAAACACGTTAATTTATACACTCAAGGGGTTAAGATAACAGGATTAAAAGACGGAGAAAAAGGAGCTGTTAAATTTAAGATCCCAGTCTTTGAAGGTTTTGACATGCCGGAAAATCTGAGATTAAAAGCAATTGAACTTGATAAGGAACTTCAAGAGTATCTCAAACAATACCGTTCAAAGAACATTGAGAAACTTGAGGCGGAAAACATTTCAGAAGCTCAGGAAGTAGTTGATATAATTGCAGATCAGCAAGGGGACTTTCCAAAACAGGATGAGGATATTGAAGACCTCCCTTTTAATTAACCTTTAAAATTTGCGGGGTGAAATTCCCCGCTTATAAAAATTATGAATGATTTAATTTTATTACAAGACGTTTCAAAAAAAACTCTTCAGAATATTTCCAAAGAAATAACAAAGTCAGAAACTCCGCTTGAAACTTATATCAAAGTCAAAGCACTTGAAACAATTTGTAAAGAAGTTGTTTCTGATAAAAATTTCAGGGAAAATGTCAAAGGAGATTTCCTTAACATTTCCGGCGGGGCAATTGATAAACATGAACTTTTCGGAGTTAAAATTAATACAGTTTCACAGGTTAAGAAAAATGAACTTGCAAAGGATTATATTTATTCTGATGCAGTTCAAAAGTTACAATCTGAAATTGAACTTTTAAAACTCCATTTAAAATCAAAAGAGGACTTATTAAAAGGGATGAAATTACAGGAAATCAACAGCGGGACTGCTCAGGAAGTTTTAAGCGGGTTGGTTGAGCCGGTTGAAGTTGATCCGTTAAAAGATTTTGATCTGAAAATAACTTTTAAAAATTAAGGCACGGAAATTTAAACTAAAACTAAAATGGAAAAAGAGAAATTCTCAAAAGAAGAAATTGAAACAGCGCAATTTTTATATGATAAATGGGGATCAAGTAAATATACTTCCCCTACTTTTAAAGGTTTCCTTAATTCACTTCTCAAACCCGAAACAAAGTTTATTGATGTGAGGATTGAGTATGAGTCTGATGCATCAAATTCATCATTGCCTTTGACAGCGAATAATTTAGAAACACATTTTGATTGTGCTACCGAATTAAAGGGTGTCAAAGTGACAGAACTTCCCGAAGTGTTCACACGGGAAGATATGATTGAGTTTGCTAACATAGACCATATCAGATATTGTGATATAGAGCCGAATCTTGAAAAATTCATTTCTGAAAGGAATCAAAATGAATAAATCAGAAATCCGGGAAGTCTTTGTCAATCTTAGAAGATATAACTTTCACGTTAAAGTTTTCCAAAGTCACAGGAAGATTTATAACGCCGTTGGAATGTCAGACCTGCTAATCATTGACAACAAGACAGGCAGAGTTATATTCATAGAAATCAAAGCGGGTAAAGACAAACAACGCAAAGAGCAGATTGAATTAATGGACTATGTGAACGAATGTAAAGGGCTGGGCATTATGTATATACTTGCAACGGAAAATAATGTGAATGAGATTCACAGACTTATAGCAATCAAGGATTATTATAATTTAAAAAAATTAACTGAACAGAAATGAGGAGTAAAAAAAAGTTGACTACAACAATGTTAGTTGAAAAGATAGTAACTCAGTTATGCATTAAAAAAACAACTGTTCAAAAAATTACAGTTGAAATGCAGATTAAAAGATTTCTTGAGCAAATCAGAGATGAAGTAAAGAATGATGAACAGTTTTTTAGTGTAACTTTGTATGATGATGAAAATGTGATTGAGCCTGTTAGAGCAATATCAACTGAAAAGTTAAACAAAGTTTTTGATAAATACATTAAATGATAAAATGGAAAAAGAAATTTTAGAAAAAATCTTGGACAAGATGGAAAAGATAGAGGACAATCTGACGCTAATCCTGTTCTCAATCTCTGTTATAATCGGAATATTGATAGGAAGAGGATGTAATTAATAAAGTTTTCAACAAATACCTAAACGAGAAAGGAGGTAAATAATGGATGAGTTCGCAAAACTGCTTTATGATGAATTAGTAAACATCATAAGGCTGCCGTCTGAAGAAATCAACGGCGGGTAAATTTTTATAAACTTAAACAAAAAATTATTATGAATGAAGATAAAATTGAAAAAGAAATTGTAGTTTATCTGAAAAGATTTTACAATAGAGATATGAAACTAAAGAATTTATTAGAGTGGAGTTCGTCAGAAAAGACCATTGACAAAAATTTAAGAGATAATGAAAACAAATATTTTATTGAGAATATGGGGCTGTGGATTGCCACAGATTTACATAAATTATTATAAACAAAAACTTATTATGAAAACTAAAAAAGAAAAAGTTTTACAGTATCTCAGGTCCGGGAAACCGCTTACAAAGTTTCTCGCATTTGAAAAATTCTTAATGACAAATTTGGGTGATACAGTTTTGAGCCTTAGAAATCAAGGGTTTGCTATCACTACGGAAATGAAACGGAATGAATCAACGGGATCAAGATTTGCTATTTACAGGATGAGGAGGTCATTATGAGAAAAATTAAATCAGTAAAGTTAAAGAATGATTACAACAATTCAATAGTATGCTTCCAAAGAGGAACTCCACTTTACAGGGGAGTTGAACTTTGGAAAACAACAACAGCTGACTTATCAGATTTATTATTCACGGATTCTGAAATTCTAAACAACAAAACCGACCTCTTTGAAATCGAATATGAAGAGGAAATAAAATATATTGATGTGAGGATTGAGTTTGAAAATGAGGATTATACGGACTCGTGGAAACCTGCGATGATAAGATATATTGAAAGGACTTTGAATAATAATTTTATAATGACTAAAAATTTCAAAGTCACCGAACTCGAAAGTAAATCGAAAGAGTATGAAGAAATTATCGATGAAAGGAAAAACCTATGAAAATCCTGCATAAAATCCAAAACATAAAACACTACCTCGCAGCAATGAAACTGAAACGGCTGAATGCAAGGAATGAGGAGTTCATAAAACACAGCTACAATCTTGAGGCGAATCTCTGCAATGCGGAAGCGTGGGAACGCAGCAGAATAGCGGGTGGCCGAGTTAATGATAATTTTGATAGTTCGTGGAGGGTAAAATTATAATGCTCACACTCGGAATAATTGTATTAGCAGTTCTTATCAGTTTGATTATTTTCCTAATCTTACTAATCGCTGAAAATGACAAAACAAATTAACACGCTCAGGACTGCAGACACATTTCTGCTGTCAATTCAGTTCGGAGACGAATATTTATTTTTTAAATTTTACTTAAACTAAAATGAACATTATAATAAATCCGGGAACGGAACCGCAAATTAATACAAAAGAAGAAAATGCTATTAAGGTAGCAGAGTATTTAGTAGAAGATTTAAAACCAATGGGATTTACTTTTGAACGTTATCCGAAAGGAGATACTGACCGGGGTTGGTATTCTTTTATTTTCAAAAGCCCGGGAGTAAGAAACATTGAGGTTGATATTCCCGGAATAGATCCCGAAATAGTAAGAGAAGCAAAGCCCTGGAAGTCACCAAGATTATATGTAAACGGAAGCAGTTGGCTTTATAGCTATGCTTTGAATGTTGTAAACGGTATAGTCAATAAAGAAGAATAATATGTATTTACTTTTAAAAAGGATTGTGTTAAATTGGAAATAACAAAAGTAAAACGTAACATGAAAATTTTAATAATAGATAAGTTCCAAATTCAAAAGGATGAGTATACAGCGATGTATATTCCCGGCGTTTTACCCGGTGTTCGCCTTTTGAGTTTGGAACTTTTTTATTTAATGGAATTATGAAACTATCACCTATTGAAAATAGATTATGGAATACTTACCTATCCTGGAAGAAGGGTTATTGCAATGTATGTAATAGATTAGGATATGAATCCACAATGCAGCTCATACCTCAATATGATTTAATCTGTAAAGATAAGGTCCTTAAAATTGATTTTGTTGAGCCTACTACAAAAATAGCAATTGAACTTGACGGATTTAACTGGCATTTCTTAAACAAGGACCAGGTTGAACGGGATAAAAAACGGGAAAGATTAATTATTCTTGAGGATTATACTTTGCTCAGATATACCGGGTCCGAAGTTCATAAAGATCCGATTGAGGTCCTTGAAGAAATATATTTTACTTATTGTCTGAAGGCGATTAACCTGGGGGGAGCAAATGGCAAGAAATAGAATGATTAAGCCGGATTTTTGGGATGATGAAAAACTTTCCAAAATATCCCGGGATGCAAGATTAACATTTATAGGCTTGTGGACCCATGCCGATGATATTGGAATATGTAAGGCTAATTTTAAATGGCTGCTTAATAAAATCTATCCTTATGATTCAATTAAGCCGGAAACATTTGGAAAATGGATTGATGAACTTATTAACCTTAGACTTATAATGTTGTATGAAGTCAATAATGAATCATTTTTACACATAAAGAGCTTTTTAAAGCATCAAACGATTAATAAACCTACTAAGAGTTATAACCCAATACCCTCGGATTTACAGCTACAGGAATACTACGGTAGTAGTGTAGTAGTAGTAAAGCCTAAAAGAAAAGAAATAGAAGTAGAAAAGAAAGAGAATAGTAGTTTTGTTTTGCCTGATAAATTAAATGGCATTATTTCTTCTGAGCTTTGGAAGGAATGGGAGGAGTATAGAATTGAAATTAAAAAGCCGTTATCCGAAACAGGCATAAAAAAGCAAGTGGAGTTTTTATTAAAACAGCCGGACCCGGCAGAGTGTATAAATTCGGCAATTAGAAATCACTGGCAGGGATTATTTGAAGTGAAATACAATGAACAAAAAAAAGCGGACCTACCAAAGCCCCCGGTTTTAAGTTATGATGAAATGTTTGGAATGCCTGGGGGTACAACATGACAACTTTTCAAGATGTGGGAATTGACATACGAAAAATAAAAGGATCTTCCGGCAAGACAATATGTCCTCAGTGTTCACATACCCGGAAAAAGAAAGATGATCCATGTCTTTCCGTAAATGTAAATGAAGGCGTTTGGAATTGTCACCATTGCGGATGGAACGGCGGATTAAAACAAAAGATTTATAAACTCCCGGAAGTTAAAGAAATCAAATCAAAATATTCAGATTCAATGATTAAGTATTTTCGGACCCGGGGGATAAGTGAGGAAACTTTAAAGTTTATGAAAGTAAATGAGGGGATTGAATGGATGCCGGGACTTAACAAAGATGTTAATACGATTCAGTTTAATTATTACCGTAATGATAAGCTGGTAAATATTAAATACCGTGGAGAGAAAAAAAGTTTTAAACTTTACAAAGAAGCTGAATTGCTTTTATACAACATTGACGGAATCAAAGATGAAATTGATTGTATAATTACCGAGGGTGAAATTGATTGTTTAAGTTTCATCGAATGCGGGATAACAAATGTAGTATCAGTTCCGAACGGAGCAAATAATAATCTTGGCTATATTAATCAGGAATTTTTTGAAACGAAAAGAAAAATAATATTAGCAGTTGATAATGATGAACCGGGAATAAAATTAAGAGATGCTTTAATAAGCAGATTCGGAACGGATAAGTGCTGGATAGTTTCATACCCGGACGGCTGCAAAGATGCAAATGATGTATTGCATAAATACGGTCCGGATAAACTAAGAGAAATAACATACTCTGCAAGATGTCTTCCGTTGAATGATGTGATTTATTTAGATGATGTTTATAATAAATTATTAGAAGATTATGATAATGGATTGAACAGGGGCGGGACAACATATTTTAAAATGATTGATACACATTTTACATGGCTCAAGGGAGAGGTTACAGTATTTCATGGAATGCCTAATCATGGGAAATCTAAAATTGTTAAACAGTTATGTTTAATTAAATCAATTCAAGAGGGAACTAAATGGGCGATTTTTTCACCGGAAGAGTATCCCCCTACACATTTTTATTCAGACTTAGCTCATACCTGGCTTGGAAAGAATATTGATAAGAAGTTTGAAAAAATCAGAGCGTCAAAAGAAGAGTATCAAGAAGCATTAGAATTTATAAAGAAACATTTTTTCTTTGTTTACCCGGAACAAAAATCAGCAACACCGGAATTTATAAATAATAAGTTTGAACAATTGATTTACCGGGAAGGAATTGAGGGCGGAATAATTGATCCGTTCAATCAGCTCGATAATAATTTTTTATCAGCCGGAAGAGACGATTTATATTTATCTGATTTTCTTTCCAAAGAAAAAAAGTTTGCTTTAAAACATCAGATCTATAAAATTATAGTTGCACATCCAAAAGGATTACAAAAAAACAAAGAGGGAAAATATGAATGTCCGACTCAATATGATTTACATGGCGGGTCCATGTGGGGAAATAAACTTGATAATATAATAGCATTCCACAGACCTAACATTTACGATGAATATTTATCAACACAAGGAGAATTACATATTCAGAAAATTAAGAAACAATCATTAGTCGGAGTTCCCGGAATGGTATCTCTGAATTTTGACAGACCGTCAAACAGGTTTATTCAGTCAGACGGAACAACGCCTTTTAATATCTTAAAACCGATTACAAAATATAAACAAACAGAGGCATTTTGAAAAAACTCTACGCAAAGGCAAAAATAACTCACGGTGATTTTAGAAAGAATAATCTGTATTTGATTATTGAAACGGGTGAGGTATTTTTACAGCTCAAAGTCGCTGATATGATTGTTTCAGCAAAGCGGGATAACTTTACAATCGTGCCTTATCAAAGTTTCACGGATTGCATATTCAACAGGGAGAAAGCGGAATGAAAAAATTAGAACTTAAAATAAAAATGTTTATTGCACGGTTACTGGATAAGTCAAACCGTTATTGTTGGGCTGAGCTGTGTATGTGGGGATTGGGTTATGGGAAATTCAGGGAAAGGAATTGCAGTTCTAAAAATTGCCGTTTATATCCCGAATATCAGCAGGACGGTTACTGTTATTGTGGAAAGTTCAAAGACGGAAAACCGAACAAAGAAATACCAATTAAAGTAACTAACGATAATGAGGATCCTTTTTAAATTATGAATCTTTTAACCTGTCCATATTGCAAGAAACAATTCTTGAACGGTAAGCGGTCTTTAACTTTGAATAATTATCTTCATGCAATTTTTAATGAGATTGGGAAAGAGGTCGGATCAACTGACATTGAACAGATTAAATCCGATGTTCTATTTGCAATCGGTGAAACGGAATATAAGCCGAACTTATTAACAGGAGAGGAAACGCTATACAGAAAATCAACTTCAAAAATGGATAACACTGAATGTTCTGAGGTAACTGAAAAAGTAAGACACTGGGCACGGGAATTTTTAAAGATTGAAATACCTGACGCTGATTCTTGGAAACAGGGAATGAGAACTTTTAAAACTGAATAATTATGAAAGTTGAGTATAATTTTTTAAAGACTGCTCTAATCTTCCGTTTTACCCGGGTAAAGTGGGGGGTAGGTTCAACGATAATTCAGAAAATGTATCCGACATCGACTCAATTTTTAAAATATGAACAAAATCAGCATTGGAAGTTTTAATTTTAAACAAAAAATAAAGAAAAGCACTATGAACGACACAGGATTTTATACGGATTATACTAAAGTTAAAACGACGCCACAGGGCTTTAAATTTGAAAATATGAATCTCGAGGGTGTAAAGTTGATAATTACTACAAAAAACATAGAATTTGATCAATGCACTTTGAAAAACACAATTATTGAATTTAGAAAAGAAACTATTATCGAAAAATTAAAAAGATATTTTAAAATCATAAAATCTAAATTATGGACATTTACCAATTAAGCAACAAACTATTCGACGGGACTTTTACCCGGCAATCGTTTTATGAACTAATCAGCAAAAACGTCTACACAATCGAAGAGATCACCGAGTACATGAATGATGTGAACACAAACAAGATATTTGAACAGGCGGAATTTGTGAAGTGGGTGCATTTGAAGAGGAGGGTGAAGAAATGAAAATCACATTAGCAGAATGGATATTTTTTATTTTGATATTAACAATTGTGGCAATAATTATGCTGGAGTTTAATTAACTATGAACACAAACCATATAAATCTTATCTGCGAACTTGAAGTAATTTACAAGAGATACAAGGAATTTTATCTTGCGAAAAGTCCGAAGTATAACTTAACGGGAAGATCCGAAGTGAATTATGAAAGTGCTTTGAATGAGCTGATTGGCGGGATACGAAATAAACTCTGGCTTGATTCGCAATACAAACTTGAGTTCAGACTTAAAGAAAATTTTCAGATAGAGAAAACAGAAACAGAATCGGAAATTTTAATTGACTTTTAAAATGAGAAGACGCATAAGAAAAAAAACACGCCGTCAGAAATGGCAGGACTTCAGATTGAATCACGGCAGAAAATTTGATTCAATTATTCTGCTTGTAATATTTATTGCAATAACTTTTTTTATTCTATCAAATATTTTTAAGGGGATGTAAAATGACTAACGAACAAAAAAGAATAAAGTATTCAGATGAAGTATGTAGAGAGGTTAGGTATCAACTTGCTCAAAGAGGTTTTATATATAATCCCGATACATTATGTGATTTTTTACTTAAATGGTTGAGAGTATCAAAAGCAAGTGTAAGATTTGAAAGACCGAAAAACAAAACAAAGAAAACAGATGTAAAAATTTAAATACGTTTTTTTATAAAATTAATTGTGTTAAGTTTGAGTATGAAATATTATCAAATAATCGGATATAAAAATTTTAAGCGGGTGTATCAATCAAGGCTTATTTCTAATTTTGAAAGGATATGCGAAATGAACACTAAAATTTCAAATGACTTTCCAGAAATATTATTTAGAATCGTTGTCTTATGAAATGGATATTAAAAAAAATAAAAGTATCTGAGTTAAAAGAAAATCCAAAGAATCCCCGTAAATTAACTGAAAAGGGATTAAAGGATTTAGAAAATTCAATTGTAAAGTTCGGAGTTGCAGAGCCGTTAGTATGCAATACTGATTTAATGATCTGCGGAGGTCACGGCAGAAAAAAGATACTTGAAAGATTAAATATTAAAGAAGTTGATTGTTATTTACCGGATAAAAAATTAACACAAAAGCAATTTGATGAACAAAGACGATAAGACCAAAGCAGAATACCAAAATTTTTGTTCGTTATTTTTTAATAATCTGAAACAAAATTCGATCCGTCAAATTATAACAGTAGGAAAGCAAAATTTATTTATGTGGGGGATTATTCAAGAGCCGATTGATACTGCTGTATGGTATGCAAAAAATAAAATGAGTGGTGGAAAAATAAGTAATTTATCTTTAACTGAGCCTATATTGTTTTACGGTGATATTGATAGAAATTCAAGGGCAAATGATTTTTATGAATACAATGTGAAACAACAAAAAGATGTAGGCGGTCATACTTGCCCGAAAGTTGTAGAATTTTTTATTGACTTAGTGAAGTCATATTCAATTCAATCAGTGCTTGATTTATTTTTGGGAAGTGGAACAACACTAATTGCCTGTCAGCAGACAAACCGCATTTGCTACGGAATGGAAATTGACCCACTGTATATAGATGTAATTCTAAAGCGGTATAAGAAGTTATATCCTGAAGCAGAGTTTAAATGTTTGAATCGTGAATTTGATTTTCAAAAATTATTCAGTGAGATATGACTAAAAAAAAAGACGGCAGGAATAAACCGAATAAGAACAGCCTGAAAAATATTACTGCCGAACAGGTCGAACCTTTAGCAGCGAGATTCTGGGCTAAATCTGAAATTGCCGCTTATCTGAATTGTCATGTTGACACGATAACCAACCGCTTTCAAGAGATATATTTAAAAGGACGTGAAAGCGGGAAAGCAAAGCTCAGGGATTTACAGCTCAGAGCAGCTAATTCAGGCAATGTCACGATGTTAATCTGGCTTGGAAAACAGTATTTAGGTCAGACAGATAAAACAGAGAACGACATTCAAATGCCGCAAAAGATAACAATTAAACTACCCTCTGAATTTGGAACCAGAAATTGAATTTGATATAAATATATTTAATGAGGTTTATATACCTACCTTTAACTTTCAAGGTAGGTATTTGCATTTATACGGATCAGCGGGAAGTGGCAAGTCAGAGTTCGCTGCTGCTAAACTTTTAATAAGAATAATGTCTGAAGAATCACACAGGATATTATATTATCGTAAAGTTGCAAAGACTATCAGAGGTTCACAGTTTCAGTTATTCAAAGATATTATTTCAAGGTGGAATTTAGCACAGTTGTTCAAGATAAATAAGACAGATATGGAAATCATATACAAACCTAACGGAAATCAGTTAGTAAGCTCAGGGCTTGATGATGTTGAGAAGTTAAAGAGTATTACAGGAATAACGGGGACGTGGTGTGAAGAGGCAACTGAGATTGAACATGATGAATTTAAGCAGATTGACTTGAGAGTAAGAGGTGAAACAAAAAATTATAAACAGCATATTCTTACTTACAATCCTATCAATGATGAACACTGGATTAAATCAGTATTCCATGACAAGATTTAAAACAAATGGCGATGTAGGGATTTTGCAAACTACCTACAAAGATAATAGATTTCTTGACGAAGCATATACAAAGGTTTTATCTGATTTAGCCAATGAAGATGACTATATGTATTCCGTCTATGCACTCGGTCAATGGACTGCTTTAAAAGTTTCAGGCAGGATTTACAAAAAGTTCACAGATGAAAATATAATCCAATACAAATACAATCATGAAAAGATTATAAATGTTTGCTGTGATTTTAACTATGATCCTATGAAGTGGGTTTTAGTGCAGGAAGATTTGACGGATGACATTTGCTTTGATGAAATAATACAATATGATACTGACACGGAATCTATGTGTAATGAATTGATCTTAAAATATCCGTTAGGGAAGTTTCATATTTACGGAGACTATTCAGGGACGTTCCGAAGCACTCGCAGACGGTCTACTGATTATGACATCATCAGAAATACTTTGAACATTAAAAATGCAAGTATATTTGTAAAACCTAATCCGTTAGTCACTATCAGAACTAACATTGTAAATTGGCGTTTGAGTAATAACAAGGGAATAAGAAAATTATTTGTAACCGCTAATTGTGAACATTTGATAAAAGATTTTAGGCGAGTTGTATGGGAAAAGAATAAGAAGATTGAAGATCAGAAAACCAATTCAGACTTAACTCATATCAGTTCAGCATTAGGGTATTATCTGAATTACAAATATACATTAAAAGAATTAATTCCGGGTAAAGTTTCAAGAGTATTTTAAATTTCTACTTTACATTTAAATTTTATTTTATGTAATTTTGTTGCAATGAAAAATATTAGAAAATATGGCAGGTAATTTTTTCACTGAAATGATGTTAGGTTATCAACGGATGAATGCAATATCAGAAGTTGAAAGAAAATCCATACATCGAATGTTTGCAGCGTTTTACAATAATGATTATCTGTTAATTAATGATATTTTAAAACGTCATACCTTAAACAATCCTTTCTCAGAAGAAACGCTCAACAAAATAAATTTTCAACATTTAGACGTAACTACAAAAATAATTAATCGGATTACTTCGGGGATTTATTCTAATCAGCCGTTAAGAGAATTACTTACCGCTGGTGACAAGCAGGATGAAAACTTACAGCCGTTATTAAATCAGATTCGTTACAATGCAAAGGTTAAAGATGCATTTAGGAAAGCAACTTATTTTAATTTAGTTGTAGTACATCCGGTATGGGATTATCAAGCAAATAAATTGCGATTGGATGTTATCACTCCGGAAAATATCGAAGTGGAGACTAAGGATGATTATTTACAGATTGAACGGATTAAGGTTTGCAGGGCACGACCTGACGGGACTATTTATTTTTCCGTTTGGAGTGATACTGAACATTATATAATTGACGGTGACAATAAAACAGCTCCGCCGAACAATGAAGACGGTATAAATCCGTTCGGTAAGATTCCGTTTGTTATTTTACGAATTAATGACGGACTAGATTTTTATGGTGAGCCTAACTGGAATGTATTTTTACATCAGAAAAATTTTGATATAAGATATACCGATCTGAATGAATCAGAGTTGAGAACTGTAATGGGAATTTGGCACGGAATTAATACTAAATTTGACAAAGGCACAGTATTTTCCGCTGGGCAATTATTACAATCATATTCAACGGAGGGAGAGCCTGTTTCACTTGAAAGCATCACGCAAAATATAGATTACGTTTCTGTTCGTGAGAACATTGACTGGAAAAATAAACTCGTTATGATGTCAGAGGGTTTATCTTCACAAAGTGGGAATACCGAAGTATCAAATGAAAGCGGTGTTAAACGTGCAATGGATGAAATCGAATTACAGGAAAAGAGAAATGATTTCAAAGAAATTCTTTACAACTTTGAAATTGAACTTTTGAATATGATCCGGTTAGTAAACAACACTTACAATCCTGTTAAGTTGAATGATAAGGCAATATTTGAAGTTACTTTTTCAGAGGAAAAAGAAACAGAAAATATTAGTGATAAAATTGCAAGGCGGCAAATGGAAAAGGAAATTGGATATTACGACGAAATAGATTTCACGATGCAGGATTTAGAGGTTGATTATAATGACGCTGTTCAGGTTTTGCAGGAAAGAAAAAAGAGAATGACAGAGTTAGGACTTCAGGAAAATGAAGTTAATAATCCCGGTGGTGAAATGCAGAATGATAACGATGCATAAAACAATTCCGGGATTAATAATTAAATTTAATTTGCATATTAATTTAAATTATTTTATTTTTGTCAAAGGAAGTAAATTTTAACAGTGTTTCAATTGAAATGACAAAAGTTATGAATAAGATTGAAAGTAATATTGAACTGATAAAAAGTAAGTCGGGATATGGAACAGTAACCATAGGAATCTATGACAAGAAAGTTACAAATATTAAGTCAACTATTTCAGAGGATTTAATAACAAAAGTGAAATGAATTATCCTGAATATGTAGCAATGTGTTTTTTGAGTTTATTGTTAGGTTATATTTTGGGACGGTTACACAAATAGTTTTTTCACATAAGCAATTTTAGAAATCTACTAATTATTAGGGATTTGTTTTGAATGGAAATTCAGAGTAAATCCCTTTCTTGTTTTATAAATTAAATATCCCGGACGGGATTAACTCGGATGAGTAATGAATTAGAAACACAAACAGAAGCAGAAACACAAACAGAAACGAAGACTGAAAAAGTCTATCCTGAATCAGTTGTGAAAGATTTAATTGCTCAGAGAGACTCTTTAAAATCATATAAAACAAAAGTTGAAGAGTATGAACAAATGATTAAAGATGCTCAGGAGGATAAGTTAAAAGAGAATGAAGATTACAAAACTTTGTTGGACAGCAAAGAAAAAGATTTAGCAGAATTGAAGTCTGCATTGGAGAATGCAAAGCAATTCGAGACTAAATATACTGAGTTGGACAACTCAATCAGAACTAACCTGTTAAGTCAGTTACCCGAAGAAATGAAAGAAGTCGCTGAGGAATTAACGACTGTGAAGCTACAGAAATTTGTTGAGTTGCATAAAAAGGAAACTCCGGGAATGGATGCAGGAAAGTCTGGAAAGTCAAAGATTAACATTGAGGGTAAAAAGTGGAATGATTTTGATCCTAAGGACTTAGCGATTTTAAAAGAATCAGATTATACTTCATACGCTCAATTGTTTAAAGCGAGATACGGGATTAACCCGTCAAAATAATAATTTTAAAATGAGGATATAAGATAAATGGCATCAACAGTATTAACAAATATGGATTTCAATTCGAGCACTTGGAAAGATACATTGCTCGGAGAATTTACAGATAAACTTGGACTGTTATCTGCGGGGGTAATGCAGGAAGCTCCTGACAATATTATAAGTCCTATGGACAAAGGATATTATGTTTCACTTCCGAAGTGGAATACAATCTCGGGTGATTCAATACCAATTACTGACGGACTTTCTACAACCGTTAATGCATTAGTCAATGAAGAAGATCGGGCTGTATGGTGTGAGAGAGAAAAAGCGTGGGGAGCAGATCAGATTATAAAAATAGTTTCAGGGAATGATCCTATGGGAGAAGTCGCAAGGCAGGTTGGTCAATACTTAGCCGTTGAACTTCACAAACAGGCAGTGAATGTTATTACAGGCGCATTTGCTACAGAGCTCGGTACTACACATTCAACTGCGGGGACTTACTCAGGTGCAAATATTGATGTTACAGGAATATTAGCAGCAAGGCAACTACTCGGTGATAATCAGGATGAACTTTCAATTGCATTACTTAACAGTAAAGTTTATTCTGATGCACTTGCAAACGGATTAATTACAAATCAGATTATGAATGTTGCTAATGAAATGTTCAGAAGCGGATCGATTGGAAATCTACTTGGAATGAGTCCTGTAATGACAGATAAATTTACAGCGACAAGTTCAGTCTACCCGTCTTATTTTGCAGCACCGGGAGCATTGATTTACAAATTCAGAGAAAGAGTACAATCAGTTCAATCGAATGCGGCGGTTACAAGAATAAGTGTAGGTGGGTTGAATGCTGATATTGAAAAGTACAGAGTAGCATTAACAAGTGGTGGTCAGGATGTATTGATATTAAGATATTCCGCATTGACACATATACCGGGAGTTAAGTATGATGATACAGGCGGAAGCAACCCTACGAATGCAGTACTGGCAACAGGCACAAGCTGGACTAAGGTTGCAAGTGATGACAAGCTAATAAAAATAGTTGAATTAAAAACTTTATAAGAAAGGGAAAATAAATAAAATGAAAATAACAAAAATATTCACAGCATTAGTTTTCCTGTTCGTAGTTGGCTTGGCGTCAATCGGTGCGGGGGATTATACAAAATATGCAATTTATGACAACGCTGTTACAAGTGCGAATGATTCTTTAATTTCTTCATGGATATCACTCAACGGGGCTACTAACGTGGCTATATTCTACAATGTTGATGATTCAACTTACGTTAAAGGAACATTTGAATATAGATACGGGACTGACACTGAAATTTCAAGTGTTATTGCTGATACACTTTCGCTTGATAACAGAGTGGGATCAACGGGATTAAGTAAAGGAAAAATATTGCAAGGATTTGGATTAGCGACTTCATTAATTCCCGGTGCTAATTCAGTAAGATTTAAATTATACAGACAATCTACCTCAGGTGATGCTACTAATGCAGTTCACTTAGGAGTAGTTTACGGTGATTAAAATAATAATATAATGCCAAAAGAAGAAAAAAAAGTTAAAGAATCAAAACAGCCGGAAGAGAATAAGCAGAAATATGCTTTATCGGATCAAGTATTAAATCAGGGTTATACCGCAACTATTCCACGTCATACCGGAAGACTTTTTAAAATCGGCTTTGATGTGAATTTGCAGGGAGATAAAGTTAATGCTTATGCTTCGGTAATGGAACAGATAGACAATCCCGGAAGAGGCGGGGGTAAATTATGGAAATGGACGGGACAGACATACCTTGAGGATTTGACAGATGAACAATTAAGATTGTTAGCACTTGCAAGAGTAATAGTCTTAAACAAAGATCAGGAAAAGATTTACAAGGAAAAGTTTTATTCTTAAACTTTAAAAGAGGTTAATTTGATAAGACTAACTAAATGAGTTATATTTATTTGGTTAGTCTTTTTTATTTAAATTGAAATCATGTTAAGAAATCTAATAGATGAAACATACTTAAAAGGTTACGCTGTAAAGTTATCTGCTTTACTTTATACAGATGAAGCAGATTGGAGCGAACATAAAAAGAAAGCAACAACAAGAGTATTAAATGCATTATCACAAAGTTACGATTTAAGGCAATTGATGCCGGAAGTATATTTAAGAAGTTCTGGCAATTCTATTTCAGCAGAGGAAATAGGAACTGGTGTTGAGGATACAATGAATCGTATGAGGTTAGTCATAGACAATATTAGTAATACAGTTTCATCTAAAGTATTAACATTGCAGGGATCTGAGAACAATGAAAATTTTTACGATATTGATACTGTAACAATAACAACATCAGATACAATAGTTTCATTTGAGTTTTTTTATCCGTATAAATATTACAGAATTAACTCAGCTGTTATAACAGGGGCTTGTGATTTCAGGGCTTATTTAGTTGAAACAATCTACGATGAATTATTTGCTTGTATGTGGTTATATTTCATTTTCATGGATATAATGAAGCAAGAGGGTGATCAGTATGATTTGAAAGCAAAAGAATTTTATAGAGTATATGAATCTTTAATGATTGAAACAAAAAGATATTTAGATATTGATAATGACGGTGAAGTTGATGCTACAAGCCAAAACAATTCTTTAACGATGCTGAAATGATTTTAAACTTAATTCAATCTTACATAGAATCTAAACAGGAAATCTTAAATAACTTTTTAGGAAGTTCCGTAAAGTTGAAACAGATACAAACTGAATTGGATATTGAATCGATAGGCGGTTCGGAATCATTCATACATTATCAATTGTATGTGAGCGGTTTGAATAAGGGCAATGCAGAGAATCAGAGAGTAATGAACGTAAGTGTTAAACTGGATTTTATTTTTTTAATAGCTAATAAAAAGTATACAATTTACAGTAAGATATTTGACAGATACATTTACGGGTTATTCAGAATATTCAAAGAAAAAAGTAATGCGGTTTATGAGAATGAAACTGTTTCGGGATATTTGAGAATAAATAATCTTACAAACTTAGAAATTACTAATGCAGATAATTTTGAAGGAGAATATTATAAACCGTCGATTGAATTTGATTTGCAGATATTAGACAAGGGTAGTATTTCACAATCAATTTTAAAATCAGAATCAGTATGATAGTAGTCAATTTAGAAAAATATGCAGAAGAGAATTACTACAAGCAACCTGCTAACAGTCCGGGTGCTTCAAGTCCTGACAATATAACTCATGCAAGATTATATTATGATACTTTTGCGGGGAGTGATTATTTACAGGGTACGTTTGTAGCTGGGAATAATTCTTCAGTTGAATTTGACAATTCGGGAATATCAGATACAATATTCAAACTGTTTACCTCAACTGACGGTGTGACTTATACGGAAAGGAAATCATACGGCGGAACTTCGGGAGCAGATGAATTTAGTTCAGCAATGGTACTTGACCCCGCAGATTATGATGATTATGATATACCAACAAAAGTTACTGTTTCAACGGTTGAGCAGTTTTTACCAAAGACTTTAAATGAGATTGTAGACGGTGCGGGGCTTTCAATGAATGATTATTATTTTCTAAGAGGAAAACTTTATCAGGATAATTCAGTTTACAGCGGTGCTCCTTTTTTTGGGAGTATGTCTGTGAACTCAGAAACAGGTGCATTAGTTGGTTCAAGCTCTTCTTATTATCAAAACTCAGCAAGTTCTGTTGTCACTACAATTTCTAATTATGTAAGACGCAGCACTTCGGCTAAGGTATCAACGGGAAAATATTATTTACAGTGTATGGTAGGGGCTACAACGGGGGCGGCGGTTAACGGGTTCATTAACACGATTAACGGTTCTGCAAATAAATATAAATTTGAAAATTCTGTTTTCCCCGTTTACGGTAGCAGAACGGTAGCAATTGCTAACAGTCCACTTGCAACTATTTCACAGATTCAAAGATTCAGTGCAACTCACATTAGGCTTAAATTCACAGGCTACAGTCTTGGATCTTATACTTATTACAGTGATTATATCGGAACAAGTTTTTACATAAGGGATTTAGTTTCTGATTTACTCCCCGTTCCTAACGGTGCTTATGAATTATCTTCAGTTGATGATACAACGGGTTACTTGGATTTTTTATGCAACACATCAAGCGGAAACGGATCGTTTACGTCAGCTACAGGAAAATTTTATGACTTTGAGGAATACGTTGAAACTTATGTGCCGGGCTTGGTTGGTTATGTTGTATTAGATGTCAATGATGATGTACAAACTTATTATGATACAGGAAAACTTTTAATCAAGACTTATAATACTTCAGATGTTTTAACGGATAACATTTTAACTTATGGCTGTACTTTGACTTTAAAAGCATTAAAAATTAATGTATGAAAATACTTTATTGTTTCTCAACTACGGAAAGCGGTGAACCCGAAGCGGTCGATCAGTTCATTGCGGGTTATGAAAGCGAGGGAGCTACGTGGGGCGGAACTATGACAGTATTAGAAAACATTGATACTGAAGATATTGACACTGATTTTATTCAGCCGTATTTAAATTCGGGATATGAAATGCTTTTAAGAAATACTGCTTTGAATGAATCGTTTTTACAAGATTATATTTATGCTAAAGAAAACGGAATGCTGTTAGTTGTTCCCGTCGGGGATAATGCTTTTGTGGATATTAGAGATACTAACTATTCATACTTCGGGAATAACTATTCAATGATAACCTGCGGGGCGGGGCTTAACGGAACGAATCAGACTTCTTATCCTTGTTTCTTTTTCGATGCTGATCCGTCTGACATACTCGGCGGTGTGCCTTATCAAAGCTATTCAGTGCCTTATATAGCGGGTAAAATGTGTTATATCAAGGAACAGCGGGGCGGTGATTGGGATGATACTATTGGGGCTTGTATACTTACGGCAAGTGAAAGCGGGACATTCGATAACATAAACGGGTATGGAATTATTGATGTAACGGCGGCGGCTGATATTCTGCTGGATAGCGATTTAGCAACTCCAGTATTAACAGGCACGGAGACAAGTGCGGGGAATTACAGATTAACCTGGAATGAAGTCCCGTTTGCAAAAGAATATGAAGTATACAGGCAGGGCGTGTTGCTTGCGACTATAACAGCACAAGTTACACTGTATGCAGATAATCTTTCAAGACAAAGCAAAGGGAAACGGAATTGGTATAAAGTCAGAGCAAAGAACGGAGATGTATATTCGGAATTTTCAAACTCAGTTGAGTATAAATATTATTACAATACGGGAATCTTACAAAAAGTATATGTATAAAGTAGACTCAGGAATATTATTTTGTGAAATAGAAACAAGGGAATCCGGTGATGAATTTGCTGAATGGATTCCCGCAAGAGCGGGTATTGAATTAGATGTCATTACGGCATTTTATGAGATAGAAAACAGTCTTACTAAAATAATAACCTGTGACGGTGATATTTATTGTATACATATTCCGTTTGATAAATTCACAGATATTTTAATTAAACATAGAAATTCATTTGTGAGGGTAAATAATTGAAAATTTCAGCTTGTATAATTACAGATAATAACCCGGCGGTCTTAAAGGCGATTGAATCCGTTTATGATTCTGTGAATGAAATTATTTTAGTCAATACTTCGGATGACAGTAATAAGATAGAGATGCTTATAAATGAATTTATGACAATTAAAAAAGAGGTCAAGATTAAATTTTATTATTTCAAATGGAATGATTCGTTCAGTGATGCAAGGAACTTTTCAATTAAACAGGCGACGGGGGACTGGATTTTAATAATTGATTCTGATGAGGTTATGACAGCAGAAATAAAATATTTAGATTCTAAGTATGATATTTATTTAGTAAAGATATTTAACGGTAATGTTCCTTATTGGAATGCAAGAATATTCAAGAATGATAAGAAAATAATTTATAAATATAAACTGCATGAAACAGTTGAGTATTGTATAACAAAAGAAAATACTTCATTAGTACGGGATTTGAATTTTATTCATTCCGGCTGTCAGATTACAGGGCAGGAATTGACAGATAAAGTGAACAGGAACTTAAGAATTATGCTTACTGACTTAGATAATCCTGTCAGAAATTTTCATCTCGGATTATATTATCAGTTCAAACAGGATTATAAAACTTCAATTGAATATTTTCTGAAAGTCTTAAATGATAATGTGAACAATGAGCATAAGGCGTTAGCCTGTAACAATGCTTTTCAGTGTTTCTTGAAACTCGGATCTGTTCAGCTGGATATACTCAGACAATCACTTGAGTATTTTCCACTGCAAAGATTTGCAAGAATGGAATTGGTTTCCTGTATGATTGGGACTTTGAAAAAAGAATACGATGAAACTTTAAAAAATGTAATTATTACTGAGATTGAAAAAATTAAAACAATAGATTCAAAACTAAATAATGATTTGCAAATTAACATTCATTTACTAAATGAAAAACAAAAGGAGATACAACAATGGCTCTAACAGTTAAACCGGATGCAATTCCCGGAGATGACATAGGCGGTGAGATAGTATTAGTTGAATGCGATAATACTACATACGCTCCTGTTGCTCCTGTGTTGGGAACTACGGCAGTTGATATTAAAGATATTGCCTTGAGTGATATTGTTCACACTGCGAATAAGACAGAAAAGAAAAATGAAAAACAGGAAGTAAGAAAAGTAACCAATACCTACGGGATCACTACAACGGGTATGGTTATGCAGGGAGACAAAGGAACTCTTGATTACTTTGCTTCTTATGTCAAGAATAAAACTTTCTGGCAGTTTAAAAAGACGGGTCCTGTGGATGACTTGGATGCGTGGCACGTTTCAATCGGTCAGGTAACTCCGCAGATTAAGATTAGCAGAGGGCAGGGTGATACGAACACTCCTTACGAGCACGTTGCTATCATTCCACAAACAGCGGTAACAATGACAGCAACTTTCTTAGCAACTTTGATTGCTGCATTATCATTAACGGATTTTCCAAATACAGCAATTACAATCCCGGTTAATGACGGTTATTATCTTGCGGAGGGCTCATTCTAATGGCTGAGGAAAAGAAAGCAAACACAATTAAAATCAAGATCACTGAAAAAAAAGGTTGGCAGTTAATGAATATTCATTACCCGGCTGGTTGGATTGGTGATGTTGAATTGGAGAATTACGAATCAATGAAAAAGGCAGTTAAACACGAAGTAGTTAAATGACTGAATACGAATACAACGGGAATAAATATACATTAAAGCCGGATGTTCTTGAATTGTACCGGGACGGGATAGACCTGATTTCGGCACGTAAGAAATTAATCTTTGAGGCGACTCATAAGATTGACAGGGGAGTAATTCTCAGATATGAAAAACAATTGAAGGATCTGAATAGAAAGAAATTCTTACTCGGTAAAAAAGAAAAAGATGTTTCAAAGATTGAAAAAGAGATTGCTGACCTTGAATATAAATATGAAACCGATTCTGAAGTTCAGTCCATTAATGTATATGTAAGCGGCTGTATTGAGGATGCCATGCTAAAACTTATTCTTGATAAAGAATTAATATCAAGAGTGATTCCGAAGTTAATAGACGGGGATAATACAACTTTTAACTTTAATGATTTCAAGTTTATTGAAAATGTTGTTTCAAAAGTGGTTATTGATTTTTTTTTCGTTACGACGCAGAACAGAAGTACATAAATATTCTGGTTAAGAGCTTCCCGGCGGCTTTCATATCAGATGAAAAGATTTTACCGATGTTTCAGGTTCCTACACAAATGTTATATGAAAAAATGATTCACGAATTAAGTAAAATGTACGGTCAATGCAAATATTATGTTGCTAAGAATTACAGAGAAACGGATTTCTGGGAAATGTTATGCTTTGAGAATCTTGAAGGTGCTAAAATAAAATATAATTCTAAGAAAAAATGAGCAAAGGTTTACAAATAAAATTATCAGCGACAGGAAAACTTTTTAAGGTGAAAGGTAATAACGTTGCTGTTTCTGATTCATTTGAAAAAAGATTGACTGATAAAACTTTGCTTAAAAAAGATTTAAAAGAAATTGCTTTTTTAATAAAAGAGAAAATTACTAAAAATATCATCACTGCAAAAACTTATAAAGGCGGAAATGTTGCACGTTTAAAACCGTCTACAATTAAACGTAAAGGAAATTCAAGACCTTTATTTGAGACAGGTAAGTTAAGCGGTTCGGTAATAGTTACAGATAGCGGTAACAATGTAATCGTGCGAATGGCTAAAAAGAAATATGCGAAGAAGCAAGCAAATACGGAAGAGGTCGCTAAATATTTAAATCAAGGGACTCCTAAAATGGTTGCAAGACCGTTTTTCGGAATTACAAAGAAGGATTTAACGGCGTTTGTAAATTCAGTTATGAAAGATTTTACAAAGGTAAGACCGTCTACTTTTAAACAGACGGTAAAATCAGCAAATAGATTTATAAATAGCAGATGACTGAAGATGTAAAAATAAAAATAACGAGTGATTTTGATGAAAAGGGAATTAACCGATTAAAAAATTCTTTAAAGACGGTTGAAACTCAGGCCAACACAACAAAAAAATCCTTTGACCAAATAGGTATCGGATTACAGACATTGGCTTCCGGAGCTATTACGGCTTTTATTGTTAAAGCCGTGAACATGGGAGCAGAATTAAATGTATTAAGAAGTAATTTCATCGGCAGTGCTAAGGATATAGAATTATTCCGTAAAGCTACAGCGGGAACGGTTGATGACGGTTCATTAATTAAGTTAAGTAATTATGCTTCTGATTTAGGCGTTGCGTTAGAGGATCAGGCAAAGTTATTTTCTTTAGCTGAAGATGCAGCTGATAAATACGGGGGTTCGGTTGAGAGTAATTTTGAAAGAGTTATAAATGCGAGTGATGGTTCTGCACGGGGATTGAGAGCGGTCGGGGTATCAACTAAAGACTTTGAACAGGAGTTAAATAAATTAGTTGCTACTACTGGAAAGCATTTAGATGCTCTCGACGCTGAAGAGCAGCAGAATCTAAGACTTCAGGCAATATTTAATCTAACTGGTGTATCTATTCAATCAGTTAATGACAAGACACAGGATACAAAGGACAAAATGGATTCGTTACAGGTGACAGTTACGAATCTTGTTTCATCTTTTGGGAGCGGTTTTGCAAATTCATTAAACAATTCAGCGGAAAAAATAGGAGTATTAAGCAATGCATTAGAAAAAGCAGGGATTAAATTAACTACTTTTAATGACCTTGCAAAAATAACAGGTATGGTTTTAGGAAAACCAATTGCCGTTACAATGTTTGATTTATTTTATATTGGGGCTGAAAATGCAATATCTAAATTAAAAGAATTTTTAAATCTAAGACCCGGAGCGGAGCAGGGGATTATACCCTCGCCTTTTCAAAGCAATGATGAATCAACAATCCAATTTGATAAGTTTGGAAACGTAATATATCCAAGTGGTTATTTTGCGGAAAACACAAAGTATACAGGCGGAAAAAATTTGGGTTATAATCCGCAAAGTATGAACGGCGGTAAGGGTGGAACTGTTGCAAAGGAAGTAAAGATTGAATTAAACGAAATCCAAAGATTGCAACAAGATTTATTAAAACTTGAAGCTGATAAGACAAGTTATATTTCTCTTTATGGTGAACAGGCAGGGATAGTTTTAGAAACGTTAAAAGAGATAAAAGATACTCAAGAGAAAATAAATAATCTTACGAGTACAAGAGTCATATATGATACTTCGGGCATAAAACTTGAAGAAAGAAAAATGTCTTTATTCTCTGCTGAAGATATAAGACAGGCACAATATCAAGCGGAGAGTGATTACATAGCAGGATTAGGGAAAGAAGATTCATCAAGTACATTAGAAGACATTCAAACAGGATATTCTTTAATCGCTCAGTCAATGTCATTGCTTAATATCGGAACGGATACTTTTGTAGGGAAATTAATGACATTCTTTGGATTAGTAAATTCAGCTTTTGATCTTGGAAGTTCTATTGTGAAATTTGTTACTTCGATTATTCCCGGCGTTCCTGACAGTATGATATCGGGGGGAAATACTTCGGTTGATACGAATAGATTAATTAATCAGAATATTTCTATGAGCTCAAGTCCTGTTAATATATATATGAGTTCAAATGTTTCACAGAAATATTTTAAGGCACAGATTGAATCTTATAACTCAATGAAACAATACACTAAGATATAATGAGAATAGATTGTTTAAAATATGAATGGGCAAACGGAACGGAAGATATTAATATTAATTTCTTCTCAAGTGTAACCCCTACGCTTATTGAAACAATAGACCTATTCGAATATTACATTGATGAAACTATGTCAGAAATAGAGTATAGTTTTGAAGATGTTGACAGTGACAATACTTTGTATGTGAAAACTTCAAATTTAAGTTTTAGTTGTATCAATGATAATTTGCAGGATAGCACTTTATTATTTGATTTCTTTGAAGTTTATGAATCGAACAAATATTTAAAATGGAAACTTAATTATTATGATGACAATGATAGTTTAATTTATTCAGGAATAATTTATAAAGACGGTGTGACGGTTGAATCGGTTGAGGATAAAATATTAAATATAGTTTGTATAGGATATGAAAAAGAGTTTAAGGAGTTTTACAGCAATATTCCTATTACTTCAGATAATAGCGGTTGGGGATATTCGGGGTTTACGGGCTTGGACTTTACAACGGTGGCTGACATATTAACCTCACAGTTTTCAAATGTAACTTTCTCTATGGCTTTCATATATTCCAACCTGTATATAATTGCAAGTAAGCCTTATACGTTTGCTCCTGCAACTATTAGTGGTAATCAGCCGTGGGAATTTGACGGCAGTCCTACAGATGTTATGCATTTGAAGACTGGCTATGACAGTTTCGTAAATGACGGAATTAATAAATTTACTTTTCTTAATTCGTTGTTAATTCCGATGGGTTGGATCTGGTATTATTATCTGAATAAATTAATTATACAGGAAAGAGCTGCAACTGATTACGCTGTATTAGATATTAATTGCAGTGAAGTAGAAGTTTCGCAGTCTTTATCCCACAGGTATAATCAGTTTCAAGTTGATAGTGTAGTAATTTTGACAGGCAGTTATTTTGATAACGGTCAGAATGTCACTGATTTCGGAACGAACGGTTCCGCTTTTCATGTGCCTAATAACCATGATCTTACTGGACAAACAGCCGTATGTTATTCAAACGGAGTTGAAGACTCGAATAAAGCAAGACCGTTCAAACAATTAAGGGTCGTAAACAGCAATCAATATCAATTCAGGCATGACGGCGGATATACATTTCGGAACATGGCATACAGAGATGAATATAATATAAATTTAAAGGAAATATTTCTGATAAGAAGGACAGCTCATCCTGTTTATGAATATACTCAAAAAACATTTCCTTATAGTGTCCATAAATCAATAACGCTTCTGCCTTACGTTAATTCAAGAGATAATTCAGGCGGGCTAGATATAAATAACAGAGTTGCAGCTGACGGAGCATATTACGGGTGGGGAAATTTTTATTATGCCGCTAATTTGCCAGTTACAAATTCAATGGCTTTTTATTCCGGCACAGTTGCGGATGCTGTATTCAGAAGCGTGAATGGTGTATATCAGAACTATGAGGCGTATACTCAAACTCCGACATTTAAAAGAAACTTTAAAAAGTTTTTAAAGACAAATGATGAGGTAATAATTGAATTACAGGTTAAACAATTAATTACAAATCCTTTACAAACTGTTCACTTAACGAATTACCAGGATGCTGATTTAGAAGATAAATATTTTTCAATAATAAGATTAAGTTTTCATCCGATAGATGAAATTTCAACTTTAACTTTACAAATGATACAATGAGCGATTACATAAACGGGGAAAGTTTCCCAAAAATAAGAATTACGGATTTAACAGATGCTCCTGTCTCGGGTATTGATGTAATTAATCTTGATCTATGCGGAGAGGGGGGCTTGATTGAATCCTATGAGGAAAGTTTTAAAAGAGTTACGACAAGAAAGAATAAAAGATTAATTGATTATGATTTTCAGGGATCAAGAATAAGGTTTACCCTGGATTACTCAAACTATATTAAGGCTGATATGCTTTTCGTGATTGAAGAAATATTTATGTATAACTCACTGCCTAACTCTTATAAATTATGGTTATATCCGAGAGCTGATAAACCGGGCAGATTTTTTGAAGTAAGATTGGAAGACGGGGCTTTTGACCTTGCATTATTGCCACAAAGAGAGGGACACACATTACCGATATTAAAGTTCATTTCGGTTATTACTCAGAGTAAAAATTTTGTTACATCTGATATTGAATCGTTCAGAAATCCGTATTACGTTGCTGAACCTTAATTGATTAAATTTTAAATAAATAAATCATGGCGATAACATTTGCTTTACCAGTTGCATTAGAAAATATAGACGGCTCTATAAATGTTGATGAGACAGTTTCAACTATCAATTTAAGAACGGGTGATTACAGCACGGTAGCCTATAGCGGAACTTTGATAGATCATGGAGTTTATCAGTTTACATCGGTAGAACCGGGAGAATACAGGGTGTATGCTGATAGTACTCATTTGAGCATTTTTGGGATTATAAAAATAGGTGAACATAACGCTGTAATGCTTACGGGCAATCAGACAATCGCAGGAGTTAAGACATTCAGCAATCAGATTGTATTAAGTGCGGGTGTTCAGACAGATACAATCTCAGAGAAGACAAGCACGGCAGGGGTGACTATTGACGGAGTACTGATAAAAGATTCTCTTGATGTATCTGGGATAGTCGCAAAAACAGGCAATCAGACAATAGCCGGAACTAAGACATTCACAAATGATATCAAGACTGATTATATCTATGAAGATACGGCGGCGGCGGGTGTAACTTTCCCGGACGACCCTACAACAATCGGAACTCTTGTATTGACTCAAGTAGGTTCTAATTTTTCTATGGCAGGTTATTACGGAACGGGTGTCCCTACTCCCGTTACAGGTTCAGGGATTGCTAATAAGACTTATGTGGATTCTCTTGCCATTACTCCTTATCAAGAGTCTCCTAATGCAATAAGACTAATTCCCGGGGGATCTGAAAAAACCGGGCAGGTCTATACAACTTATGCGAATGCAATGCAATATGCTTTAGCAGTTGCAGGAGTTGATCACAGAATGTGTATAAAAGTAGAAGGAATGGGAGTCGCAGGATTTAATTATATTGTCATGTCTAATGCGGGCGGGGCTTACATTGATGACTACATTCACTTAAAAGGGATTAATCAGGATATATTATTAATACCTCCAGCTACGGATACGGTGGGTGTTACTACACTTGGTAATTCTATAATTGAAAATCTGACAATTTACAAAGATGATATCGGAATTGATCTTGTTTTTGAAAATTTATTTTTTAAGGATGTAGCTTTTAATTTAGCCGTTAATAGTTTAACATTTATAAATTGTAAATTTAAGAATTGCGACTTAAAGATAAATTCTGACGGCGGCACAGATGCAACATTCACAACTTGCAAAGGAAATTTCATAGCGTCAAATCAAGCAGTCGGTGCGGGAGTTGATGCAAATATTAAACCTAAAGCAGACTTTTAATTATGAAAATAATAAAATATATAATGTTACCGGCTGTAATTATTATCATGTTAATTTTTACGGTGACAAATTCAGAGGGATTGAATTACTGGCTTACATGGGGCGGTAATAGAGCAGCGTGGGTATACTCTGACTCAGGGTATATTTATCCGACTCTTCCAATACGAATGAAAGCCGGTGACTCGCTTAAGTATAACGGCGTAACAGTTACTTCCGGCACAGGCGGGGGCGGGATTGCAGCGAGTGATAATACAACATTCACAGGCATTAATACTTTTACTGATTCGCTCAGAGCAAACGGATATTCATTAATTGACGATGCTAAAATAACTTCTTACTTAAGAGTTACGGGAGAAGTTACAACGGATTTAAATTTTAATAAAGGTTCTTCTACTTCAATCGGAACTATAAGTACTGATTCACTTGCGTTCATTACGAATAATACAAAGCGGATTGTAATTGATAAGAATGGTTATACGGTTTTTACTGATACAGTTCAAATGCTTGATAGAGTTTATATTACAGGAAACTTGAATGTAGCATCTAATATATATACGGTGGGGAATATTACAGCCGATAGTATAGCAGGAATTGGAAGATTCATAACTGATGTAGATGCAATCACTTTAAAAGGTCAGGATACAACACACTTTGCAAGGACAGACACGCTGACAACGGAGAACATTCGGGGGGTTTGGAATTTTTGGAATATAGTTTCATTCTTAACCGTTCCTACAATTCCGAGTTTCTTCCAAAATGCAGCACGAACAATCCAATACTATTTACCACAGTCTGCAAGTGATACATTACTGACAAGATCACAAACTCAGACTATAACGAATAAACGAATTGATGCTAATTTAAATACGGATACAAATTTCGTTGTAGAAACAATACAAGAAATGACATATACAGTATGGAGTCCGGCAGATGCAACAACTTATTATTATGGGGGCATTGGGACTCAAGGAACATTTTCAACATCAGCTTCAACTTGGCAAATACCGATTATCAATACGGGGATAGTTACTAAATGTTATTTTTGGACACGGAATGGAACAGGGGGTGATGGAGATGCTGATGATACGCTTTCAATTATTTTAAGAAAAAATAACACGACTGATTATTATGTTTCAGTAGGAGGATATAAAACTACAACTACGGGGGGATATGATAAATTGTTAAATACTTCTTTATCAATTCCCGTTGCATCGGGGGATTATTTAACAATGAAAATTATTACTCCTACATGGAATACAACAAATCCCGTTAATATGTCAATAGGTTATAGAATTATAATAGTTAATTAAATGAAAACATCCAACGTATACTGCGAAGTAATTGCTTTGAAAGACAAAGCAATATTGAATTTCAAGATTGACAGAACATCGGATGAAAGTTTTAACATGGGTAATAGTTCATTACTCATTAATTTCAATCCGTTAAACTTTTCAAATCCGATTTGCACTTATCAGAACTCGACATTCTCAACAAAGGATTATGAGCCTATTGAAGTTAAGACTATTTTAAAAAAGATTTTAGGTATTCAATTCAGAGTAAGCGGAATTGGAAAGCCAGTTTCGAAAAGACTTTGTAAACTATTAACAGTTGAATTTGATTTAGTCGGGAAAGCAGACGGGATAAGCTGGAGATTAATTGATTCCGCCGTTGTCACGCCGAACTTTGAAACAGTTGATACAAAATTTCTTCTAAAATTAAAATAATAAAACTATGAATTTTGTCTTAGAAAATCCGAAGTTTTTAACAACAGCAATGTCAGGAGTTGTAATTTTTATTTTAAAGACTTATGTTTTTAAAGATTCATTCAGTCCGGAATTGTCTTCATGGCTTGATATAATCCTGTCAAGTGTAATTCTCGGATTACTCGGAAGATTTACTCGCATAACGAAATCAGAAGCAGTAGTTCTTGAAAAAATTTCCGATAATAAAAATCAATTATGAGTTTTTTAATTTAATTTCCAAAGTCAGACCCAAATTCTGACTATAAATATTTTTTTATAAAAGGAGAAAATTAAATTGACAAAAATGATTCCTTTATTTTTTAACATTCATCAGGGAGAAAAAAAATTGACTAAATCTGAAATCAGTGAGAGCACTTATGTTACTCTAAGAGCTCCTGTCTATATCTCTGTTATAATATTTATAGTTGGGGTAGCAATATCTATTTACGGCGTTATAAATCAAGTAACTGTAAACACGAAATCTTTAGAGAATAAATTATCCGTTGCAGAATACCGGCAGGATAGAAGACTGGATAGTCTGGCATTAATCCAATATCGGAAAGAAATAAGGCGTGATCTTACCGAGATTATAAGAAAGTTAGATGAAATCAATGGAGTAAAAAAAAAATCTATGAATTTTGATGAAGATGAATAATTGAATTACGATTTTATAATATTATAAATAAATTAAGTCATGGAAATAATTCTGCTCATAATAATTATAGTTTCACAATTCACATATTTTCTAATCTTAAAAAATAAAATAATGGGAGCTCAGGCAATAACAGAAGCAATGATTGAACAGGTCATTGCGTTAGTAACAGAAGCATTCGACACAAAAGTAGGCGATTTGACCGAAGCGGAAGCAGAGGAAAAAAGAGCTGAATTTGTAGCAAGGATTAACGAAATAATTAATCCTGCATAATTTTCCTTAGTCAAAGCCGTTCCGGTTGCATGAGGGCGGCCGGAATGGTTTTTTAAAAAATACTATGATAGAGTTAAATCAAATAATTCATGCCGATTGTATGGATATTATGAAAGACATTCCTGATAAGTATTTTGAATTGGCAATTGTAGACCCACCTTATGGGATAAATATAAATCATAATATTGGGAAGCGGAAAGGAAATAAGTTTGTCAATTATAAACCTGCAGATTGGGACAATGAAAGTCCAAACGAAAATTACTTCATAGAATTATTTAGGGTTTCACAAAACCAAATTATATGGGGAGCAAATTATTTTATTTCTAAAATGCCGATTGATTCTAAATGTTGGTTAATGTGGGATAAGATATTTTCTGAATATGTTTCCTTTTCACAGTTTGAACTTGCTTGGACTTCTTTTGATTCAACTTCTAAAAAATGGGAAGGCAGAAAAGACTTGAACTTATTACATCCGACTTCTAAACCTGTTGCACTTTACAAATGGTTACTTCACAATTATGCAGAAAAAGGGGATAAGATTTTAGATACGCATTCAGGCTCAGGCACAACAGCAGTGGCTTGCATAGATATGGGATTTGAATATTTGGCTATCGAAAAAGACAAAGATTATTATGAGGCATCCGTTAAGAGAATTGCAAAAGAAAATATTAAACTTAAATTAGCTATATGACAGATCAAGAAAGAATAACCGCATTAGAGAATGAAATGGACTTAGTCAGTCCGGGCTGGAGAGATCCAATTATAATTGATCCGACTTTGACAAAACCGATTTATGAGGGGATTGTTACAACATCAGATTCATACGATTATTTCATTTATAATCCGGCAATTATAATTAACGGAATATGGAATTTATATACAGTCAAAGTCGGTGCAATATGGTTAGGGAAATCTGCAAACGGATTGAACGGCTTTACTTGGGAATTGACAAATGCTCCTTATGGTTCGATCGTTTACAGGAATGACTTAAATCAGTTCTACGGTTCCTGGCACAAGTGGAATGTTCAGACCTACGGAAGATGCACTAATTATTTCTCCGGCAGTGCGAACGGTAAACAGTGGTCAATGATGGCTGCAGATTGGACACAAACAAGCGGTGAAGATAGGAATATGATTTTCGATAATGGAACTTACAAGAATTACATTCGCGTTAATCCGAAGCCTCGCACTATCGGTTACTGTGAAAGTCCTAACGGGTATGCTTGGAATCCTATCATTGAAGTTTTAAAGCCGGATACTCAAGACCCTGCAGGAATGGAATTCTATGAAATGTCAGTTATAAAAACTGAAAGAGGTTATTTTGGATTGCTCACAACTTATATGAATAATACCGGCATAGTTGATGTTCAGTTAGTTCATTCTGTTAATGGTAAAATGGACTGGAGAAGATTGAACAATCGGAATAATTTCATTGATAGAAAGCCTGGTATTAAGCAACTCTTTGGAAATTGGAGTGTTGTGAATGACACAGCATACATCTACACAATTGAGAATATACAAGACCATGAAAGCGGGGGACTGCATTTTTCATCCCGGTATAAAATTTCACTTGCTGAACTTTATAAATATTTAAATTGATTATTAAAGTTTTAGTTTATATATTTAATCTGCTAAAAAAGAATTAACCGTGAAAATAGAATTTAAAAATATTACAAAGACCTTAACAGTTTTACGAGCTTTCACGGGCTTTTCTTTCTGTTAGGGTTTTTTGTTTTTATAAAAAATTATGAATTTAGTAAGTTTTAGAAAAGCAACATTTGAAAAAAATAAATTAACTCTAAGTGATTCAATTTCTATTGATGAGTGGAAAGAATTAGGGTCACAACTTAAACAAGTAGAGGGAAGTGTTCAGTTTTGGATTGGAGACTGGGCAAGGTTTGGAGATAAAAAAGGTTTTACCGGAAAATATACTGATTCAAAAGTTTATGATGAACTTGAGGAAATAACGGGGATAGGAAGAAAAACTTTACAAAATTATAAAAGCATTTCGGAAAATGTTGATAGTTCCCGACGTCGGGAAGATTTGTCATTTGGTCATCATTCTGAAGTTGCAAAATTACCAGAAGAGAAACAAACCGAATTTTTAAACAAAGCAAGTGATGGGAAATTAAGCGTAAGGGAATTAAGGAATGAAATTCACAGGGAAGATAAAATTTTTGAATCGGTTAGTTTACCTGAAGGAAAATTTAATGTAATTTATTGCGATCCAGCTTGGGAATATTCAAATAGTAATTTAGGCGGAAGTGCTTTGAATAAATATCCTACAATGTCAACTGCTGATATCTGCAATTTAGAGATTGAAAATTTAACTGCTGAAAATTGCATATTATTTATGTGGGTTACAAATCCATTGCTTGAAGATGCATTTAAAGTTATTGAATCATGGGGATTTAAATATAAAACAAATATGGTGTGGGTTAAAGATAAATCAACATTTAATCAATTAGGATTTTATATTTACGGTCAGCATGAATTATTATTAATTGCAGTTAAAGGCTCAATGCTTCCAATAGGTGATAAGCCGAAAAGCATTATAACAGGAGAGAATAAAGTCCACAGTAAGAAGCCTGAAATAGTATATCAAATTATAGAGAACATGTTTCCTCAAATGAAATACTTGGAACTATTTGCAAGACAGAAAAGAAATGGCTGGGAAAGTTGGGGTAATGAATTATTATGAAAGATGAAAAAAACTACAACGGGTTATTAATGAAAATAGGAGCGGAAACAGAAAATAAAATTATGGATTGGTTAAAAATTAATAACCGTGAGATTCTTGATTTTAGAGAGTTTAGACTTGCACAAAGAATCGATGTTGATTTTGGAATAGAAACAATGGACGGATCAATATTGTTAGCAGAGGTGAAATCTGATAAATGGATTAACGAAAACGGGAACTTTCTTTTTGAATGGAATAGGATTAATCATTATGTAGAGAACAAATGGTTTTATTTAGGTTGGGGTTGGCGTTCCCCTGCTCAGTATTTAATTGTTAGAAATCCAGAGTCTTGCGAAACATTTATTTTTAATTTTGTTCATCTGAGAAAGTTTGTTGCTTTATATGTAAATAAAATGGGTAAGAATTTAAAGTTTACAATTGTCGAAACCGATAAACAAAAAACAACTTTCTGCATTTTAATTCCTATGAAAGAGCTTAGTCATTTGTATAAAAAATTTATAATCAAATAATTAATTAAATTGTTTCTTAAAATAAATCACATTAAATTTCACTTTGCGGGGAAATCTTCTTCCAGATTAGCAGCGATAAAACAAATATTGGGAATGTCTTAGAACTGCAACCCCGCACTTAATATAATACTATGAAAAATAGAAATTTAATTCATAACGATAATTGGCAGACTCCTAAAGAATTTTATGACATACTGAATAACGAATTTAATTTTAATTATGATCCGTGTCCTTTAAACAGTAAAGAGGATTTATTAAATACGGATTGGAAAGAAAGAAATTTTATTAACCCCCCTTATCTAAGAAGTTTAAAAGAAAAGTTTATTTTAAAAGCAATTGAGGAAAGTAAAAAAGGAAAATTATGTGTGATGTTATTACCCGTTTCAACTTCAACTAAGATTTTTCACGAACATATAAAACCCAATGCAAAAGAAATCAGATTTGTAAAAGGCAGAATTAAATTTTTGGGTATAAATACAAAAGGTGTTTACGTAGTTGACAAACCCCCGATGCACGATTCTATGATTGTAATTTTTAATTAGTATAATATTATGGATGAATTAAAATTAAATATTATCGAGCAATTAAAAGAATTGCTTAAAACAATTTATAAAGGTGAAGGATGGTATTCTGTTTATGACGGAGTTATCCTTTCAAAAATATGTATGAGATTCACAACACTGAATAAGATTAATGATATAGTAAACATTGATATTGTTACAAATCCGACTAATGATATGTTAGAAGAGGGTTACATTATTTCAGTATATTACAATCTTAAATAAATATTATGGATGAAAACTATAAGGAGTTTTACAGACCGTCACAGGATCAACTAAAAAAGATTGTTCCGAAAATCAAAACTGATAATTCAGAAGTGATTAACAACTTAACAAATGAAATTGTAGAATTGAAACAGGAAGTCAAACGGCTGCGGGATTTATTATCAATAGAAATTCAAAAGAATAAACGATTATGATTCAGCCGGGGGGTTGAATCAGAAAAGACCTTGATTAAGGAGTTAGTTAAGGCAAGATCACAAGTAAGCCAATCCCTTAGATACGTCTAAGGGATTTTTGTTTTAAATTGTTTCTTAAAAAGAATAAATATAAATTTCACTTTGCGGGGCGGGTCTCCTTCCAGACTTAGCAGCGATAAAACAAATATTGGGAATGTCTTAGAACTGCAACCCCGCAAAATTTAAATAAATATTATGGATGAAAACTATTACAGACCTTCAAAGGAACAGTTAAATAAAATCGTGCCGAAAGTCACTCCTCAGCATAAGCATCAAATGATGTTATTTTCATTTGCTAAATCTTACAATGTAAGTATTAAAGAAGCTGAAAAGCTAACCAAAGGTTTAACTGATAATGAAATTTTTATTCAGATACTTCAAACGGAAATAACAGGGCTTATGTCTGAAGTCAAACGGCTGCAAAATCTATTATCAATAGAAATTCAAAAGAATAAATGAGTATGAAACAGGCGGGGGCTTGTTTCAGAAAAAGTCCTTGATTAAGGGATTACTCAAGGCAAAGACTCTACAAGGTCGCAGCTCCCTGACATAGTTCGGGGAGCTTTTTTATTAATTGTTTTTTAAAAAGTTATTCCGCAAATTGTAATACATCTCTGAAACACATTGTTCTTTCATATTTGTTCTTCAATTGAGACCTCTGCAAGTGGGTAACATTGGCAGGGGTTTTTTTGTTATATAATTTATATTATAATTTATTTATATTGTAAATGTAAAAAATAAATTAATCCGTCTAAGATGTTTAATATAATTTTACAAAGACCATTATAAGTTTGGAGTTTTAGACGGCTCCGCATTTCTTATAATGGTTTTTTGTTTTTAACCAAATAAAAAATGGAAATTATTATTATTATAGGTTTGGTTTTACTCAATGGAATATT